>Ga0116170_10001148_pt1 | contig 27246 bp, 20 predicted proteins | sample AD_JPNHW1_MetaG_FD_89797 | JGI IMG/M metagenome (GOLD analysis project Ga0116170, IMG submission 89797) | Active sludge microbial communities of municipal wastewater-treating anaerobic digesters from Japan - AD_JPNHW1_MetaG | ecosystem: Engineered > Bioreactor > Anaerobic > Digestate | place... | reverse complement strand
GCTCCGCCATGAGATCCGGCAGGCAATGAAGGATACGGAGACTCCCTCTGTTGGAAAGGACGAAGTTCTTTCCGCACTGGATAAGCTTTCACCGGAAGAGCGTAAAGCTGTTCAGGAGAAACTGAACCAGTTGGATCAGCAATGAGCAAACCCGACAGTGGGAGCAGCGCAGGCCGCCTGATGGAGATTATCGGGGTCCTGCAAAAACATAACGCTATCCGCGGGATCACCCCGGAAAAACTGCGCCTGATCGTGGAGGACCTCGGGCCTACGTTTGTGAAGTTGGGGCAGATGCTTTCTCTGCGCGCGGACCTGCTGCCGCCCGCCTATTGCGAAGAACTGCAAAAACTGCGTTCTGACGTCGCGCCTATGTCGGCGGACGAGGTGAAACGTGTAATCGAAGCATCGCTGGGCATTCCCCTCGGCGACGCTTTCCCTTCCTTTACGATCGAACCGTTGGGCAGCGCTTCCATTGCGCAGGCACACCGCGCCGTATTACCGACCGGCAAGCCTGTGGTGGTAAAAGTGCAGCGCGAAGGAATCCATGATGTGATGGCCAGCGATATTGCCCTGCTGCGCAAAGCGGCGGGACTGTTGAAGCTTACGCCGACCGGGGAAACCATCGACTTTACCATGGTGTTGGACGAGATGTGGGTGGTATCCCAGCAGGAAATGGATTTTCTGAATGAAGCGGCCAACGCGGAAGAGTTCCGCCGCCTGAATCAGGATGTCGCCTATGTGACCTGCCCCCGTATCTATCGGGAGCTTTCCACCCGGCAGGTGCTGGTGATGGAGGCGGTGGAAGGCATCCGTATAGACGATATGGAAGCCTTGAAAGCAGAAAAATACGATCCGGATGAAATCAGCCGTAAACTGTGCCTGAATTACATGAAGCAGGTACTGGATGACGGGTTCTTCCATGCGGATCCCCACCCCGGTAACCTGATGATCCGGGACGGACAAATCGTTTGGCTGGATCTGGGCATGGTTGGGCGGCTGTCCGCAAAGGACCAGAGCGCGTTTCAAAAGGCGCTGGGTGCGGTAGCGACGGGAGACGTAGGCGGTGTTACGGACGCGGTACTGGCCATCAGCAGACATAACACCCCCGTGCGGCGGGAAGCTCTGTATGCCGATGTGGATGCAATGATGGCGGAATACCTGCAAATGGATATCGGAGCGATGAACCTGGGGGAGATCATGCAGCAGGTGATGGCGCTTGCGCAGAAACATGGGCTGGCCATGCCGGATGGCGTAACCATGCTGGCTCGGGGTATGAGTACGCTGGAAGGACTGGTGGCCAGCATCAGCCCGAACGTAAATCTGATGGAGCTTGTGACTCAACGCTTTACGGGAGACAGCCTGCGGGACATCGACCTGAAGAAGACGGCGATTAAGGATGCGCGGGCTGTGTACGAATCCGTGCAGAAATCGCTCAGCACCCCCGCGCTGGTGAATGACGCACTGCGGGCGGCTTTAAAGGGCGAGTTGAAATTGCGGCTGGAGAACCCCTCGGCGCAGGTCGAGGCGGAAGCGCGTCGGGTACGGGAGACCCTGCTGATTCATACGGCGCTGTATGCGGCAGGACTGATCACTTCTGCAATTCTGGCGCTTTCGGCTGTCGAGCCACGCTGGCTTGGCCTGCCATGGCCTTCGGCTTTGAGTTTCGCGCTGACAGGCTGCTACGCCCTCTGGAACGGATGGCGTGCAAGACGGAAAACTCACAAACGATAAGCACCCGGCAGAACCGGGTGCTTTTTAGTGAGCTTCCTGAATGGGCGAATCCGCCAATCGGTCGCGGATTAAGGCGAGGCAGCGTTCCATGACCTTTTGCTGATCCTCGCTCATGTCCGAAGGCGGCGATGCGTTGCTTGGAACAATGCGATAGAACGTTTTTCCGTCGGTTTTTCCGCGCCATACATAGGTAGGGGTATAGGTAAGCGAATCAAACTGCAGGCTGTCCGCCGCAAGATTGTAATTAAACCCGATATGCAGCAGGACACCGGAAATGTTCTCACGGTCGGAACGGTCGGACGCGAGAAGATTGCCAAGTGAATAGGCACATAAGACGGTATGGGTACTCCCGTCCTTACGATGGGCAGTTAGCAGCTCGACGTTTTGTACAGCGCCCGTGCCTGTACCAAGGAGAATGTCCGCTCCGGCATCGGCGATACTTTGCGCTAAGTCACGCTGGGTAGCGGTTGGCGAAATTGCGCCGCTTTTTCCCCATCGCAGGGAAACGACCACGATTTGCGCGCCTGCGGCCCTCGCGGCGGCAATGTCTGCTTCGATAGTCGGAAGAGTGAGCGGCGCGATTGCGTATGCCTGTTCTTCCCGGGTAGCGGCTTTTTTACCGGCTGCGGACAAGTCGTTCTGAAAGCTTAAGAACGCCAGCATGGTATCCTGAACCTGCAAAGTCGTGATATGGTTTCGACTTTCCAAGGAAGTGTATGCTCCGTATGGGGTCATCCCTGCCAGCGATACCGCGTTTAAGGTTGCGGCAAGTCCGTCCATACCGTTGTTGAGAACACCCGGGAAGCCGAGGCATAGGGCTTGAACACCGCTGCCCGCAAGCGCCGTGAGCGCATCGGAGGGCATATTGATATCTGTCAGCTTCTCGCGGGGCACGCTCAGGTTTTCAAGCGTTGCAAGGTTGATATTCCCTGTCCAGAAAGCGGACAGGCTGTTGAACACCGGCCCGAAGGTATAACCATCTGAGCCGGAACAGGTTTTCTGAATTGCATTATCCACCTTGAGCGCACCGCCAACTGTGAGCGACAGCGTGTGCGTTTGAACCGGCGAAGCCGTCGGCTGAGGCGTAGCGGACACAGCTACCTCCAACGGTGGCGCGGTTGCGGGTGTGGCGTTGGGAACGGCTCCGGAAGAAGCGGTATCTGCCGGCGCGGCGCTCAGGTTGCGCAGACTCCGCAAGGAAGAGTCAATGGCAACGCCTACGCGCTGCGGATCGATCCGGAGTTGTACGTTACCCATCAATCTGGGGAACAGAAATACACAGCCGATGGCGACGAGCCCCAGCAGGGTCAGCGCCGCTATCGTCCCAAACGATAGGCCGCCGGTACGTCTGCTTCGTCTGCGCATATTTCGCCTCCCGTTTGCAATTTCAAACTCTACGGAGCTTGCATTAATGACTCTTGACCGACCAATACGGAAATGATAACATAATGACATTCGATATGCAAGACGGGGGGAACGGCCATGAAAATCAGCTTTTCCACATTGGGATGCCCGCGATGGAGCTTCGCTGAGATCACAGCGACGGCGTATGATCTGGGGTATCAGGGCATTGAGGTGCGCGGCGTAGGGAAGGATATCTCTGCTCCAAGCGTGCCGGAATTTTCGACGGAAAACCTTCCCCGAACGGTTGCGGAACTGAACCGTCTTCACTTAACCATACCCTGTTTGGACAGTGACTGCTGTATCCACCTGCGTGAAAACGAACAGGCCGTGGATGCCGAAATTAAGGCGTACGTTCTGCTGGCGCAAAAGCTTGGAACGCCATATGTGCGTATTATGGCGACGGCCCCGGTGCCCCAGCCTGTGGGCACGGTAGACGAAGGCTATGTTTGTATGCGGGCCGCACGTCTGGGCGCGATGGCACGGGAACACGGTGTGAAACTGCTGATTGAGACGCACGGGGTCTGGAGTGACAGTGAGAAACTGGCCCGACTGCTTAGCTGCATCGGATCGGACAGCGTAGGCGCGCTGTGGGATGTGCATCACCCTTACCGCTTTATGGGCGAAAAGCCACAAACGACCGTGGATAATCTGAAGCCGTGGCTGTGGCATACCCATATGAAAGACAGCCAAAAAACCCCGGAAGGATATCGGTACGCTTTGCCCGGATTTGGCGATGTGCCCCTTGCGGATGCGGTGCATACGCTGCAAACGGCGGGATATGCCGGTTACTATTCTCTGGAATGGGTGAAGCGCTGGGATACGACGCTGGAAGAACCGGGCATTGTGTTTGCCCATTTTGCCAACTTTATGCGAACGTTGTCATAAAAAAGATTCGTGAATTGAATAGTATAAGTCGACCAAACTGATATTCGGTAAACGTGGGATTAGAGAACGCCCTTCAGGAAGGTGATCATAACCTTGCCTGAAGGGCGCGTTTCTTTATGATTTGATATTCATATTGGGTTTCGGAAGCGTTACCCGATCAGGAAGCTTCGTTTCCGGTGCGCACGCCGTATCTTGCACTAAAGGGAGGACATCAGGAGATCCATTGCGTTGGATATGTCCGGCAATTCAGAAGAGAGGGTGCACACATGAGGCGCATCGGCCAGCATCAGCTTTTGCTTTATCACGCTGCTCACTCCCTGTAAAATCACTTCCGCGCTGTCGGGGGAAATTGTTCCATCCTTCCGGCTCTGCACGGCAAGAACAGGGCAGGTAACGTGGCTCAGGTTTTTGCGAGCCATATGAATCAGGCGGTTTAAATCCGCCGCTTTGGCGGTGGGGAAACCGGAATAGCCAAAATCGTACGCCGCATAGGGCAGTGTTTTTCGTTCTTCCGGTGGCGCCCAGCTGATGCGGGGTTTAATGGGCGCGACGATCCGGGACAGGCCAATCCATTTGTTCTGTGTCGCCATCGGCGCGGAAAGGGTTACGCAGGCATCAGGAAGCCCCTCTTCTGCAAGCAGAAGGCTGATTACTCCGCCCATGGAAAGACCGGCAACCGTAACAACGGGACAGTGTTTACGAAGCTCAATGAGCACGCTGCGGGAGGCATCCAGCCACTGTTTCCAGCCAGAGCGGGCCATTCCCGCTTCAGTGGTCGCATGCCCGGGCAGGTTGATGCCCTGCACGGTATAACCCATTCCCGCCAGCAGATCGGCAAGCGGACGCATATGGGAAACACTGCCGGTGAAACCATGCAGCAAAAGAATACCTTTTGGCCCGCCGGGGAATAAGAAGGGCTGGCAGCAATCGGCGTCAAATGGGTTCTCTTCATACGTTTTCACAGGCAGCCCCCTTTTCCGGTTCTCCTTACGGTAAAGTGTTGTGATAGGAAATATAAATTTTCTCCTCTACGGAATCGTTACTTATCCAAACTGTCAAGATCATCTTTCTGGCCCAGCACCAGCAGGATATCTCCCGTTTCAAACACAGTATCCGGAGAAGGAGATACAAGGAACTGCCCGCCGCGATGAATCGCGAGGATGCTGATGCCATACTTTTTGCGGACATCCACACCGATGATCGTGTTGCCCGCCCACTTCATCGGCAGGATGATCTCCACCAGCTGATAATCATCACTCAAATCCATCAGTTCCAGCACATTGGGTGTCAACAGAGATTTTGCAAGCCGCATACCCATATCGCGCTCAGGGAAGATCACACGATCCACGCCTACCTTACGCAGCACTTTTGCGTGCAGTTCATCGGTGGCTTTTGCGATCAGATAAGGCACGCCCAATTCTTTCAACAGCACGCAGACCAGAATGCTGTCCCGCATGTTCTGGCCGATAGATACGATCGCTGCGTCGAAGTTACGAACACCCAGCGATTGAAGTGCGCCTTCGTCGGTCGCGTCGATCCGGATGGCCTGAGTAACATACGGCGCTATCGCGTCCACCAGCTCTTCATCGGAGTCGATGGCTAACACTTCATGCCCCTGCTTATAAAGCGATTTTGCGAGGCTCTCTCCGAAACGGCCCAGACCCAGCACCATATATTGTTTGTTCTTCTCTTTCATAACCAACGTTCCTCCGTTATCCGATCATGATCTTTTCTTCAGGGAAATGCAAACGGTTCTTCGGGTTGTCGTTCGTACGGCTGGCCAGCGCAAAGGCCAACGTGAGGGGGCCGACGCGCCCGAAATACATCAGCGGAATCAGCAGTGCCTGCGAAAACGGATTGAGGGTCTGTGTCCCAGCGGCGCTGAGGCCGACGGTCGCGAATGCCGAGGTGGCTTCGTAAACCAGATCAATCATGCTTTTTCCGGATGTGCGTTCCGATATGGATAATGCGCAGGTGCACACCAGAATCAGGGACAGGCTGATGACTACGATGGTCAGCGCGCGCTTGACGGTGTCGGGGGGCAACTGCTTATGAAAGATACGCACAGTATCTCGTCCGCGGATCACGCTGGCAATCAGCAGCAGTACAACGCTCATTGTCGTTGTTTTCACGCCGCCGCCTGTGGAGGCAGGAGATGCGCCGATGAACATCAGGATCACGCCGACCAGCTTGGTGCTGTCAGTGAGCCGTGCCTGATCAATGGAACTGAACCCTGCCGTACGGAAAGTAGTGGATTGAAAAAATGCATTGATTACTTTATCCCCGATGCCATACGAGGGATTGCCGAGCGTGGAAGGATTATCCCATTCCAGCGCCAGCACTAACAATGTACCTGTAATCAGTAAAAATGCTGTAATTGCCAGCACCAGTTTGGAATGCAGCGAATACTTGCGTATATGAAACCGATCATGCAGGAATTCGTTTAATACGAAAAAACCAAGACCGCCCAAGATAATTAACCCAGCGATCGTTAACAGCACCAGCGGGTCGTGCTGAAACGGCGCAAGGCTGACATAGTTGCCAAAAAGATCAAAGCCCGCATTGCAGAATGCGCTGATGGAGTGGAACAGGCTGTACAGAATGCCACGCCGTAAGCCGAATATGGGTATAAAGCGAATACTCAGCAACAACGCGCCGCCAAGCTCGATCATCAGGGCGAGCATTGAAAACCACTTGGATAGCCGTACCAGCCCGCTCAGGCTGGTGGTGTTCATGGATTCGCGGATCAGCACGCGATTTCGCAGCGATATGCGGCGCCCCAGCGCCACCATAACGAGCGTTGCGAAGATCATAAAGCCGAGGCCGCCAATCTGGATCAACAGAATGATAATCAGTTTGCCAAAGAAAGTGAAGGTGGTTCCGGTGTCCACCACGACCAGCCCGGTCACACATACGGCCGAGGTGGCGGTAAACAACGCGTTGTGAAAACCGATGGATTGGTTGTGTACGTTGGCAACCGGCAGGGTAAGCAGCAGTGCGCCGATCAGGATGACCCCCAGGAAACCCAGTGCCATTACACGTTCGGGCCTTATGGTACGCTGGAAAAACGAGCTCCGGCGTTCCGACATCTGCGGGTGCAAGTGAATCCTCCTCATGCAGGGCATAGCGTTTCATCCGGCTGCTGGATCGCCGTGCCGTCCAGAAATAATACAAAGGATTGGCATTGGTTCGCTTGTCAATCCGAAACAGATTATATCGCTTTTTCACCAATTTGTATAGTGCGCGCTTATCTGGCACCCTCCAAACTTTACATCGAAAGAGTGAAGTGGTATTCTTGAAAGCAGCGAATGAAGGAGGAACTGATATGACTGTTAAAGACCGTTTTATCCGTTATGCCGCCGTGGATACCGGGTCGGATGAGAACAGCGGAACCCATCCCTCCAGCGAGAAGGAATGGACGCTGGCCCGCATGCTGGAAGCGGAACTGAAGGACATGGGGGCACAAAACGTGCGGGTGTCCGAAAAATGTTATGTTTACGCCGAAATCCCCGCAAACGTGGACGGGCAGCCCGCCATTGGTTTGATCGCGCATATGGACACGGCGCCCGCCGTTGCGACGGGACCGGTGCATCCCCACTCTGTACATTATGAGGGGGGCGATCTGGAGGTTGGCCATGGCGTGGTGATGAAGGCCGCGGAGTATGATACGCTTGCGCGCCACATTGGTCACGAACTGATTCTTGCGGACGGAACGACCCTGCTGGGTGGGGACGATAAGGCGGGTATCGCGGAAATTATGACAACGTGCGAAACGCTGTTAACCCATCCTGAGATCAAACACGGTAAGGTTTGTATTGGGTTTACGCCGGATGAGGAAATCGGGTCCGGCGCCGATGCGTTCGACGTGGCGGGGTTCGGAGCGGATTTCGCCTATACGGTGGACGGTGGTATGCCCGACGAACTGGAATACGAGAATTTTAATGCCTGCAGCGCGGAAATTACGGTGCGCGGTTTTAATATCCATCCCGGAACGGCTAAGAACAAGATGAAGAACGCAGCCAGAATGGCGGCGGAATGGGTGTCGATGATCCCGGACAGCGAAACGCCGGAGCATACGGAAGGCCGGGAAGGCTTTTATCACCTTTGCAGCTTAAAAGGGGACGAAAGCTCGGCGGTTCTGCAGTACATCCTCCGCGATCATGACCGGGTGAAGTTTGAAAAGCGTAAACTCCGTGTGACCGCCATAACGGAATATCTGAACGGCAAGTATGGCGAAGGCAGTTTTACGCTTACGCTTCGGGATTCCTATTACAACATGAAAGAGAAAATTGACGAGCACCCGGAAATTATCCGCCGTGCGACGGACGCGATACGAGCCATGGGGGACGAACCCAAGCTGTTGCCCATTCGCGGCGGCACGGACGGCGCACGTCTGTCCTATATGGGGCTGCCCTGCCCCAATCTGCCCACCGGCGCATATAACATGCACGGCGTACTGGAGTACGTGAGCGTGCCGGAGATGGAACGGATCGTAAAGATGCTGGTCGAACTTTTAAAAGCGAGATAGTGGAGAAGACGCCCGGCGTAATCATACGCCGGGCGTTTAACGGCCTCGCGAGAAAGGCAGCATCTTTATGAACGCGTTCATGGCGCTTGCAGTTGCGGTGGCATATTTCGTAAAAGGTCTTTGCGGTTTTGCCAACACGCTGGTTTTTACCACCCTGATGAGCTTTCAGATGAATAATGTCTCCCTTTCACCGATTGATCTGCTCACTGGCTTTCCCGCGAACCTGCTGCTGGCCTGGCGGGAACGGAAAAACGCGAAATCGTTTGTGTGGGGGCCCTTAAGCATCGTTGTGCTGCTGGGTGTGGTACCCGGTGCGATCTTCCTGAAGAACGGGAATGCGCAGAGTATAAAACTGCTTTTCGGCGGTGTTGTGGTTTACAATTGGTCTGGAAAACCTGCTACGGAAGCGGGTGGAACAGAAAGCGTTACCCAAATGGGCATTTTTAAGCATTGGGCTGATTTCCGGCGTGCTGAGCGGACTGTACGGCGTGGGTGCGCTGCTGGCTGCCTGCGTAAACCGTGCGTCTGACAACGCCTCGGAGTTCCGTGCGAATCTTTGTATTATTTTTTCGATTGAAAATGTGTTTCGAATCTTTTTATACAGCGCGCTGGGAATTATAACCGGCCCTGTGCTGGTAACCGCGCTGGTATTGACGCCTTTTATGCTGGCTGGCCTGTTTCTGGGCATGCGAATTGCCAGACGGGTAACGGAGCAGAACGCGAGACGAATGGTGAACTTTGCGTTGATCCTGTCAGGAACGGCGCTGGTGATCGGGAACCTGTTTTGACAAAGGAAAACGAGAAGTCGTGAGAGGCATCCGGCCAGGTCCGCATGTATCTAACATTCAGCGGCGGAGAAGGCGGTTCCGTACTTTTCGAAGAACATCTTTTGCCTTCCGAACCGCTTTTTCCCGTAGCGTAACCTCTCCCAGCCGATCCATACGGATACGGTAAAACCAGCGCAACTCTTTAGGAATTTGTAGAATGGAATAGTTCTTTCGAAGCGCAGCCTGTATAGGCGGATACCACGTATCTCTGTGAACCTTCAGCAGAGCGACGTTAACGTGGATGGTCTGGCAAAGCGCAGGGAAAAACGGATAATTAAAACCAAAATCACGCGGATCAAAGCCTTCGGCGTAAATCGCAAGAATCGTTCTCCAACATTTTTCGCAGTGGCAGCAATTGTTGCCACCGGCCGATTCCCAGCATACGCGAAGCGCAATTTTACGCTCCGTATTCTTGGCATATTGCGTGATATGATGTACTTTCTGCTGGCGGTTATGCTCGTATCCGTCGTGCACTACCTGCACACCGCAAAAACGGATGAAATTGTCAATCGTCGGGTCGGAGGCGCAGGTAAGACGACCTTTTTCCGCAGGGGAATAGGTGGAAGCAAAGAATAACTTCGTAAGCCCCAGCGAACAGGCGACCGGCGCGGCGTGAGTGATGATGCCCAGGCCGTGCTGAAACCCGTGCCACCAGTTATCCCCAGAGGCGGCGACCCGCGCACACAGTTTCTCCTCATTCAGAAAAGATCGAAAACGGGTTTTGATCGTTATAAAATCTACATCAAACTCTCGCGCTGTCTGCGCAAGATGGGTTTGTACATTCTCCCATCCGGCGGTATCCCACAGCCAGACGTCTGAACCCCATAATGTAAGCAGAACCGGCTTCTCTTCCGCGTGACGGATCAGCGTATTGTGAGCATCCACGCCGCCGGAAAAGAATGCGCCTGCTTTACTGCTGTTGCCAGCGGGATTATCCTGTACGTTTCCAACCGTGATCTTTCCCCCAAACGCCATCGCGGGATACATGGCCACGTATCCTTCCCGGAAAGCCGGAATGCTTTCGTAAAAATCCCGGTCGCAGACAGGCACAACGATTTCCGCATCGTATATCCAGGCCACCGGCAGCAGATTGCCCAGCAGGGGAATCACAGCGACCCCTTCCGGCACGGAGGAGAGATCGCAACTGTAATCGATAAAGAATGTTTCGCCCGCACGGAAGACCTCCGCCCATTCGCCCTCAACGCAGTAAGAATAGGCAATGGTATGATCCGCAATCTTCGGAGAATCAATCACAATGCGATTCTTCATTGAAGTCCCCTTCTTTTTCCGGTGATATTTTAGGAAAATGCCGGGCATAAACTGAAAATACCAACGGACCGTATTTTCAGGTCAAATCCTGTGAATATTGTAACGGTTAGGGGAGGGAGGCGCAACCTATATTTTTGCGACCTTTCGGAGAAACGGGTTAACTGATGAAGAGACTCCGACCTTGTCCTTCACCGTAAAGGTCAGACTTTCATCAATCTTTCATGATGCGTTCAAAATTTGTACACACATGTACGATGGTTTATTCATAACTTCCCGTTACAATCATGCTGACAAAATCCGACGGGAGGAATCACATTGATCGAGGTCAAGAATCTCACCAAGGTGTACGGCGATCACGTCGCTGTGGATCATGTGAGCTTCACCATCGATTCCGGAAAGATCTACGGCTTTCTGGGACCCAACGGTGCGGGCAAAACCACAACGATGAACATCATCACCGGCTGCCTCGCCGCCACGGAAGGCACCGTGACGATCGACGGGCATGACATCTACGAGGAACCAATCGCAGCAAAAAAGTGCATCGGGTATCTGCCGGAAATGCCGCCTCTGTACCAGGACATGACGGTGATGGATTATCTGCGTTTTGTAGCCGAAGCAAAAGGCGTGGAAAGCAAGAAACTATCCGGCGAGGTGGAGCGCGTGATGAAGCAGACGGATGTCGGCAGCATGCGCCTGCGCCTGATCAAGAACCTGTCCAAGGGATACCGGCAGCGCATCGGGCTTGCGCAGGCCATACTCGGCGACCCCAAAGTGATCATTCTGGACGAACCGACGGTCGGACTGGACCCGCAGCAGCTGATAGAAATCCGCGAGCTGATTCGCCAGCTGGGCCGAAACCGCACGGTGCTGCTTTCCAGCCATATCATGCAGGAAATCAGCGCGGTATGCGATACGCTGATCATCATTGCAAACGGTAAGCTGGTTGCGGAGGATACGCCAGAGAATCTGGAGCAGCAGGCCGAACACGAACAGACGCTGAAGCTGAGTGTGCATGCGGGCAAGGAGAAGACGAAGGATATTCTGGCGGCGTTCGGGGACATGGTGGAAATCCGGTCGCTGAAATCCGTAAACAACGAAGAAACCGAAGTGGAACTTGGCATTCAAACCGAAGAAGATATTCGGGAAAAGCTCTTCTATGCCTTCGCGGACGTGCATTGCGCTATTCTGTCCATGGTGAGAGAGAAGCAGAGCCTGGAAGATGTGTTCCTGGCACTTACAGGTTCCGGCGCTTCCGACAAGCCTGTCGGCACGGCCAAAGAGGGAGGTGCCGCCTGATGAAAGCGATCTTTAAACGGGAACTGAAAAGCTATTTTACCGGTATGATGGGTTACGTTTTCATTGCGTTCGTGTTGCTGTTTCTGGGAATTTATACTTCGGCGCTCAACCTGAAATATGGGTATCCAGGGTTTGAGTACGTAGTGAACAGCTCTTCGTTTATGTTCCTGATTGCCGTTCCGGTGCTGACGATGCGTGTATTTGCAGAAGAACGCAAACAGAGCACGGACCAGTTGCTGTATTCTCTGCCGGTAAGCGTGATGGACACGGTTATGGGTAAGTATCTGGCGATGGTTGTGCTGCTTGCGATCCCGACAGCGGTCGTGTCGCTGTACCCGCTGCTGATCGGCAGCTTCGGCCCCATCAGCTATGCGACCGCGTACTCCAGCATCGGCGCGTTCTTCCTGATGGGTTGCGCGCTGATCGCGATTGGTATGTTCATGTCCAGCATCACCGAGAACCAGATCATCGCTGCGGTGATGTGCCTGGGCACGCTGATCCTCTGCTATCTGATGACCGCGCTATCCAAACTGATGACCTCCACCGCGCTGGCTTCAACAATTTCACTGATGGTGGTAGCCCTGCTGATCAGCCTTGTAGTGCGGTTGATGACCAGGAGCTGGATGGCGGCGGGCCTTATGGCTGTCGTTACCTTCGTCCCGCTGGTCGCGCTCTATCTGATTTCCCCGACCACCATGGCGGGAGCGTTCACGAACGCGCTGGGCGCGCTGGCGATTTTTGATCGGATGACCAATTTCACCAACGGTATCTTCGATTTAACGGGCATCGTGTACTTTGTATCCGTCGCGGCGCTCTTCTGCTTCTTCACGGTGCAAGCCGTGGAGAAGAGGCGCTGGAGCTAAGGGAGGAGTGAGCGTATGAAAAACAAGATCAAGGACCCTGCCCAGAAGAAGCCGTCCCTGCTGAAAAGCCGTCGGTTTAAAAGCGGCGGTTACGCGGTGCTGGTATCCATCGTTGTCATACTGGTGGCTGTCGCGGCCAACCTGTTTGTGGGGCAATTGCCTTCCACCGCAACCAAATTTGACACAACCTCGCAGAAGCTGTTTACCTTTTCCGAGCAGACGGAACAACTGCTGAAAAACCTGAGCACCAACGTAACCCTGACACTGGTGGCGGAAAGCGGAAGCGAGGATGCGACCACACAGGAAATGCTCAACCGTTATAAGGCACTCAGCGATAAAATCACCGTGAATGTCGTTGATCCGGTGGTGCAGCCTAAGTTCACTGCGAAATACACCACCGATACCGTGGCCTCCAACAGCGTGATCGTAGAAAGCGAAAAACGCAGCAAGGTGGTCGCGAAGGACGATATTTACCAGTATGATTATTCCAACTACTACACGACCGGGAATTATGATGTGTCCTTCGCCGGTGAGAGCGCTTTGACCAGCGCGATTGATTACGTGACCAGCGATGACCTGCCGATTATCTATCAATTGACCGGCCATGGCGAAACCGCGCTGTCCGGTAGTTTAAAGACCGCTGTGGACAAGGATAACCTGACCGTGAAAGATCTTAGCCTGCTCTCGCTGGAAGCAGTGCCGGAAGACTGCGACAGCCTGCTGATCTATGCGCCCACATCCGACCTGAGTGAGGATGAGACGACCAAGATCATCACCTATATGGACAAGGGCGGGCACCTGCTGCTGATTACCGATTATTCCGCTACCGAGCGCCCCAACCTGAAAAAACTGGTGAATAACTACGGCGTGGACGCAATAAGCGGCATGGTGGTAGAAGGCGACGCGAACCATTACGTACGCGGCTATCAGCACTACTTGCTGCCAGATGTAAAAACGCATGACATTACTCAGCCGATCATCGACAAAAAGCTTTACGTGCTGATGCCGATTGTAGAAGGCATCGTGAAGCTGGACAACTACCGTTCTTCCCTTACGATTACCGATCTGCTGACCACAAGCGACAGCGCGTACAGCAAGGCTGATCCCGAAAAGATCACCTCGCTGGAACGTGCGGACGGCGATGTGAGCGGCCCCTTCGATCTGGGTGTCGCGGTAACGGAAACCGTGGGCGACAAGGAAACCCGCATGGTGTGGTTCTCCTGTTCCGCGTTCCTTCAGGATCAGGTCAACGAGATGGTCGGCGGTTCCAACCAGGACCTTTTCTTGAACAGCCTGAACTGGATGTGCGCAAGAGAGAATAACATCTCGATCCATGCCAAGAGTCTGGATCAGCAATATCTGACCGTTCCGGATGGCACGGCGACTTTCTGGAGCGTTATCCTTGCGGTTCTTCTGCCGCTGGGGTTGATCGGCGTCGGCATCTACGTGGTGGTAAAGAGGAGGAAGCGTTGATGAAGAGAGGGAAACGCCTGCTGATCCTGCTTGCGATCGTAGCCGTGTTCGGCGTTGGCGCTTATCTGCTCAACCTGAACGCCAAGCAGCAGGAAGCTGCGAAAACCGCGTCAACAGAAGCAGCAAAAACCACGCTGATCAACGCGACGGAGGACAATGCCGCGAAGCTCTCCTTTACGCACGATGGGCAGGCCATCGACCTGGCCAAGGAGAATGGCGCGTGGGTATATGAACCCCGCGAAAGCTTTGCGCTGAACACCTCTAAAGTAACGGAGCTGTTTACGGGCCTTAAGGATGTGGAATCCGTACGGACCGTAGAAAACGCAAGCACGGACACTTCGGAGTATGGCTTGGAGGAGCCGGCAGTGGCGATTACAGTCACCAATACCGACGGAACCACTCAGAAAATCTCCATTGGCGATAAAAACTCCGTAACGGGCAACTATTACGTGGCTGTAGACGGAAAACCCGGGGTTTACACCATCTCCGAGGACCTTTACAACACCTTCAACGTGGGACTGATGGACCTGCTGACTCCGGAAAGTTATCCCACGATTGAAGCGGACAGCGTAACCGGAGTGGAATGGAGCAACGGCGATGAAACGACTCTGCTGACCCACAAGCCGGACGGTGACCCCAGCACCTACTCCTCAAACTTCAAGTGGTTTGAAAACGGAGAAGACGGGAAAACGCTGATGCCTGTGAATGCCGACGCCGTGGATACTTTCCTGAAAGCGGCTACGGGCATCACATACGACAGCACCGTATCGGATAACAAGGATGAGCTGGCAACTTATGGGCTGGATCAGCCAAGCCTGAGCGTGACGCTGCATTACACCGAGAATGTTCCGCAATCGCAGGCGGCAGATGAGCTGGCAAAGGAAGCCGCTTCCGCAACAGCAACTCCGCAAGCGACTGTATCGGCAACGCCTTTGGCAACTGACACACCAGCGGTAACAAACGCCGTGGAAGGTACCGCGACCCCCACCTCAGCGCCGACGGCCACATCCACTGCAACAGCTGCCGTAACATCCACGCCCACGGCAACGACGATGCCCACGGCAACAACTGTACCTGCGGCAACGATGTCTCCGACGGCTACGGCTACGTCCGCGATCTCTGGCGGGCTTGGTAACGCTATGGCGGAAGACGCGAGCGCTGTACCCACGGAAACGCCAACCGCCGCGCCGACGGCTACGCCGGAACCGACGATTGCGATTCAGCGTTCGATTACCCTGTGGTTTGGAAAAACGGATGAAAACGGTAAGGTGTACATGACTCACAGCAAGACCGACCGTGTCTTTCTGGTAAGCGCTGATACCCTGGCTACGCTGCAGAAGCTGACCGATTCCGACCTGCGCAACAACATCCCCGCGAATATTGCGCGCGCTGACCTGACCGGGATGGTGGCGACGGCGAACGGCGTTACCAAAACGGTGAGCGCTTCCAATCAAACCAGCACATCCAAGGATGGAAACGTAACCACAACCGTCGTATACCAGATTGACGGCAAAGAACTGAAGTCTACTCTGTTCAGTATGTTCATTAACGACCTGAACGAGATCAAGGCGGAGGGATATACCGACAAGCCGGTTGCGGACGGCGCGACGCCGCTGTTGACCGCAAAGCTGACCCAAAATCGGACCGGATTTGAAACCGTCGACGTGGCGTTCTACACTTACGACGAAAATTTCGATCAGGCGCTGGTGAACGGGGATGCGACCATGCTGGTGAACAAACGCGACGTGGAACAGCTGATTACTTATTTTGACGGACTGGTAGCCACGGAGGCTACGCCAACGCCGGAAGTTACCGCGACGCCGACGCCGGCCCAATAACCCGAAACGGTCGGACGCTGAAGAACAGTCTTCCTTTTGCGGGTGAACACCGCGTACCGATCGTTCCTCCTCCTGCCCCGCGCATTTTTAGCGCGGGGCATTTGTGTATGGATATTGAACAGAACCAGATAACAGCCATGGGAAAATATTCCGTTTTGTGTTATGCTGTATTCGATTGGGAGGTCATGTCAAATGACAAAATGGATTTGCAGGGCGTATCAGCAGATCATGCGGGCCGCGGAAGCCTTTCTGCCATGGCGGGAGCCTCTCCTGCTGGAAGGAGAAGGCAGTGCGCTTCGCTTGCCGGAAAGGCTGCTGGCGGATGGCGTTCGTAAACCGTTGCTGGTCACAGGCCCTACCCTGCACCGGTTGGGTGCTATGGACGGTCTATGCGCGGCTCTGGAGCGCGCAGGCATTACGCCAATCCTTTTTGACCGGGTCGATAACGACCCGACAATCGCGAATGTGGAGGATGCTTACGCCTGCTACCGGGAAAACAGCTGCGACGGAATCATCGCTTTCGGCGGCGGGTCGCCTATGGACTGTGCCAAGGTATGCGGTGCAAGGGTAGCAAGGCCAAACCGTACAGTGCAACAGCTGAAAGGCATGTTAAAAATCAGGCATTCTCTGCCTCCGCTGTACGCAGTGCCAACGACCGCAGGAACAGGAAGCGAAGTAACGATTGCCGCCGTAGTGACCGACGAACACCACCGGAAGTTCGCGGTGGGAGACCTGTCGCTGATCCCCTGCGTGGCGGTTCTCGACCCCGCGCTTACAGTGGGCATGCCGCCGCGCGTAACCGCGGCCTCCGGAATGGATGCGTTGAGCCATGCGGTGGAGGCGTATATCGGCCACAGCAATACGAAAGTCACCCGTGAGAATGCAGTGCAGGCAGCCCGGTTGATATTTGAGAATCTGGAAACCGCTTACCGTGACGGCGAAAAACTGAGTGCGCGAGAAGCGATGCAGAAAGCGGCTTATCAGGCGGGTCTGGCGTTTACGCGGGCAAACGTGGGATACGTTCATGCGGTGGCGCACGCGATTGGAGGGCGATACGGCATCGCGCACGGCGCGGCCTGCGCGGCCGCCATGCCGCCGGTGCTGCGGGCTTATGGGCGCTTCGCATGGAAACCGCTCGCGCAACTGGCGGATGCGATGGGGATTGCAGGCGAAAACGATTCAACAGAGCAAAAGGCGGATCGCATGATCCGCTCCATCGAAGGTATGAACACGCGGCTTGGTTTGCCGCTTCATTATCCGCAAATCGCACGGGAGGACATTCCGGTATTGGCTGCACAGGCTGCAAATGAAGGGAATCTGTTTTATCCCGCGCCAAAAATACTGGATCAATCCGATCTGGCGGCAATCCTCGAGGAATTGTCCGGAAGCGATGAGAACATGGAAAATGGCTGAAACCGCTGTCAGAAGAAACCAACAAAAACCATTATGATCGGCAAACAGCCCGAAACCGTAACAGAACGGTTCCGGGCTGTTTATAACAGACGCGGTCGGACGCTTGACCAACCTGCCATTTCTGCCGAAATCGCGTCAGGGAAGCAGTTCCCAGAGGGTACGCAAATCCTCACAATAGATCGGATACTTCATTGAATTGGGCTTGCGAACCAGCACGGCTTTCAACCCGGCGTTCAACGCGCCTACAACATCCGCCGAATAGGTATCGCCGATCATCACAACATCCTTGGTATCTTCCAGTCCGGCCAGCGCTGCCTGAAAAATTCGCGGGTTTGGTTTCTCATACCCGACGGCGGCGGAGGTGATCACGCGGATAAAGTGCGGGGTCAGCGCCAGAGCGTCCGCAAGCTGTGGCAGCTCCGGAACGTGGTTGGAAACGATCAGGCTGCGATAACCGCGCCTTTCGGCTTCCGCCAGACAGGGGAAAACGTCATCGTATACATGCCATTGTGAGGAATCCAGAAAACGACCGCGAACCTGACTGGCGATCCGCTCCGCATCGGGTTGCGGTAAACCCAGCCGTACAAGTACGCCGGACAGATGACGGGTCATATGCGTCCACCAGGGTACCCCTTTGAAAAACTCGGCGTGGCTTAACTCCGGAGCTTGCCATGGAAACCCTGTGGCAAGCAGGGGATGAATCCGCTCGATTGGAATGGCTGGATATCCGTTTTGCTGAAGCAGATCAAAAAGAGTCTGGCTCCACATGCCCTCGCGGTACGCCAGCGTGTTGTCAAAATCCCACAGCAGTGTCTTCATGTTGCCCTCCCTTCGGAGACCTGTCAGCGCCTGCCCCGGTTGCCTTTGCCGCTGGGCGTACGCGCCGGTGTGGTCTGTGTACGGCGGTTTCCGGACGAAGAACCCTGCGGTGCGGAAGCGCGGGGTTCCGCGTAGCGACGGTCGCTGCCCGCGGCGGAACGGGCGGTTCCGGTACGCATTGTAGAGCGCTGGCCGGAAGCGAGATGATCCCTGCCGCGCGCATTCCGATCGTCCCGCTTTTCCGTATGGGCATAATCACCGGAACTGACCGCGGAGGGAGATTCATTACGGGAGCGGGTTCCGCGTGAGCCGGAGACGCTCTTCTTTCCGGCCCGTGCTGGTGTGGGTCGCGGGTCTGCACCCCGCATGCCCGGCCGATATGGAGCGTCGTAGCGGGGATCGCGCGGCGGAACCAGGCAGTCACGCCCAAAACCGATCAGGTCTTCGCGGCTTGCCAGACGAAGCGCTTCGCGGATCAGGTCGCGGTTTTTCGGATTGCGCCACTGCATCAGGGCACGCTGCATAGCCTTTTCATGCATGGTTTTTGGCACGTACACCGGTTGCATGGTGCGCGGGTCCAATCCCGTATAATACATACAGGTGCTTAACGTGCCGGGCGTCGGATAAAAATCCTGCACCTGTTCGGGCTGGTGACCGGTATCCCGCAGATATTCCGCAAGCAGCACCGCATCTTTTAAGGTGCAACCGGGATGACTGCTCATCAGATAAGGTACCAGATACTGTTTCAGTCCCAGTTTCGCATTCAGGGCGGTGTACTTTTGCACGAAAGCGTCGTACACCTCCCGCCGGGGTTTGCCCATTTTATCCAGAACCGCCGGGCTGATGTGCTCCGGAGCGACTTTCAACTGCCCGCTGATATGATGTTCGCACAGTTCCCGGAAAAAGGTCGGGTCCTTATCCGCCATCAGATAGTCAAACCGGATACCGGAGCGGATAAACACTTTCTTGACCCGGGGCAGCGCGCGGACGCGGCGCAGAATTTGCACCAGTTCCTGATGGCTTACCCGCAGGTTTTTACACGGAGTGGGGTAGAGGCACTGGCGGTTTTTGCAGCATCCCTTGGTTAGCTGTTTATCGCACGCCGGTTCCCTGAAATTGGCGGTAGGGCCGCCGATATCGTGGATATATCCCTTAAAATCGGGCATTTCGGTAATCTGCTTTGCTTCGGCAACGATGGAGTCCCCGCTTCGCGAGGTGACGACGCGCCCCTGATGGAAAGTAAGCGCGCAGAAATTGCAGGCGCCAAAACAGCCGCGAACGGCAGAAACAGAAAAACGAACCTCTTCCAGCGCCGGCACGCCACCCAACGGAGTATAAATCGGATGCGCTGTGCGCTCGTAAGGCAGAGCGTACACAGCGTCCAGTTCCTGCCGACTCAGGGGCATCGCGGGTGGGTTTTGCACCAGATAACGCTGTGTGTCCTGAGGCTGGCATAGGGTTCGCCCACGCACTGCGTCCTGCTCCTCGTATTCCAGCAGAAAAGCGCGCGCGTAAGCGGCTTTATCCGATACCACGTCCGCGTGGGAGGGCAGCATCACGGCGTCCGCGGGTGGCTGCTTAGCCATATAACAGCAACCGCTCAGCGTGGGCAGTTCTTCCTGTGGCATGCCGCGCTTTACCCAATCCGCGCAGGCCAGCATGATCCGTTCGCCCATACCGTACACCAGCAGGGTTGCGGCGCTGTCCACCAGCACGCTCCTGCGAACCTTGTCATCCCAGTAATCATAATGAGAAAATCGACGCAAAGACGCTTCGATCCCGCCGATAATCACCGGCACGCCCGGATAGGCACGGTGGATCAGGTTGGCGTACACCGTAACGGCCCTGTCCGGGCGTAATCCCGCCTGACCGCCGGGAGCATAAACATCCTCGTGCCGGCGCTTTTTCGCCACGGTATAATGGTTCACCATGCTGTCGATTACACCGGAGGTGATTAAAAAGCCCAGTTTTGGTTTGCCAAAGCGCTGAAAATCCTTATCGGTATGAAACTCCGGAAGGCAGAGCATGGCGATATGATACCCGGCTTGCTCCAATACGCGGCTGATAATGGCGTGACCGAAAGACGGGTGATCCACATAGGCTTCCCCTACGACAAAGACAAAATCCGGCGCTTCCCAGCCACGTTGAAGGCATTCCTCGCGCGTGATCGGTAAAAAGGCCATAGCGTACCCTCCCTCTCCCTGAACATCGAAAGTATACAGGGAAACGGCGTAAAGTACAAGCCGCCGTTTCCGGACAAGAGAAACCCTCGGCTCATCACCGCGGGCGAATTCTGTTTGGGTCAGGTTTACAGAGCGCTGATCTGCAGCAGCTCAAACGTGGGATAAGAACCCTCTTTGCTGGAAGTGTCCCCGGTCGTATCCGTATCTGTACCATCCCCCGGCAGGGACATGCCTGCGCAGGTTCCGTACATCATCACCCGGCTGTCCGGCGTTACAGTCGGTTCGCTATCAGTTACAGCGAGAATGATGTTGTCATACCCGGTCGGTTTCTTGGCAAGCGCCAGCTTGAGAATCCACTCGTTACCGGACTGGGCGATGGAGACGACGTAGCACTTGTACCCCATCACGCGGCCGTCGTACCCTTCAATTTTACTCACCAGATTGTTATAAGCGGGTTTGATCGCCTGACTTTTCAGCGTGGAAAGCATATCGTTGTCGGACCATTGCCGTGAGAAATTGTAGCTGACCCGGCGATCCGCCAGCCCTTCTTTGCTGAAGGCGAGCACGAGGGTATAAGCGCCCTCTTTGGAAGTGTCCAGATCAATCTTGAATTTGCCTTCGCCGTTCACTTTCTTCTTAGCGACAATCTCATCGTTGACAAAAACCTGTATCAACGCCCCCGGTGTTGATTCGCCCAGTACCGTAAACTCGTCGCTGGTGACGCTTTCGGGGATTTCGGTTTTTACGTCTACGGCAAGCAATGTGCGCTGATAGGTGACGGGATATGCCAGTTCCATCACGTCCACACCCTGATAATCGGCGGTTACGGTGACCATGAAGACGCCTTCCTTGGGTAAGGTGATAGGCATCTTGAAATTACCGGATTTTCCAACTTCCAGATTGGTAACTACCGGCGTCGGGTTACTCAGCCCCATGACGACGGCTGTAAACTGCACGCCTTCCGCCGCGGTGCCGGCGAATGTGAAAGATGCTTTATTGGTTTCCTTGGGAGGCGTATCGGTAATGTTGATCTTCGCGCTGGCCGCAGCGGGCAGGGGCTGTACGGTAACAAACTTGAAGGTGTCCCAAATTTTGTTCAGGTTGGTGTTATCTTTATTGGTAATACTGCGGTTATAAACTTTCAGATCAAAGGTAATCTCATAGCCATTCCGGATGGTGCGCCGCATCATGCCACGATGGTCTACCTGGCCGTTTTGGGAATAGACGTAGCGGAGGATCAGGAAACGTCCGCTGGGGGTGTTCTTCCAGTCGGAACTGGAAAAATCATAACCATCGCTTAAAAAAGCGTTGTCTGGATAATGGCTGAGGCGATACTGGGCACGCACGGACGTGCTTTGCTCATTAATGTCAAAAATGTTCGCTGCATCGTTGTTTTGGGTGGCGGTCAGTTCGATGCACACGTCGCCTTCACTGGTCCAACACTGTAGCAGCACGCCCCGTTTGAGCATGTCGTTGGCGGCTTCCTCGGATGTTGTTCCGCGGCCTTGAAGCCAATCCGCAAAATCCGCGGTGTTGTCCGGGGTGATAACGACGTAGGTATCCGGTATTTCGACGGATGCGTACAGTTTATCCAATACGATGCTCTGCGCGGAAGCGGGCAGGGCAAAAAGCAGCACCAGCGCCAGCGTCAGCAGGGAACCGTAAATCCATTTACGCATCTTTGCACCATCCTTCGGCTCATTTGATCGAATCGATAAAACAGCCCACAGCCTCCTGTTATTGTAGCATATTCCCGGTGAAACGCGCAAGGCGCGGCTGTAACAAATCCCCGACGGGTTGCCGGGAATCCGTAACAGGCTCCGTTGAACTTCCTATTCACGGGGCAGAAGGCCCTTTTTTCGGGACTCCTCTACAGCCATTACACGGGAGGACACACCGAGTTTGCTGAAAATGTTCAGCACGTGGGTTTTCACCGTGGCTGGAGAGATGCAAAGCTCCTCGGCAATTTCAGTGTTTGTACATCCGCGCGCCAGTACCGCCAGCACTTCCGTTTCCCGCGCGGAAAGCGCGTCGGGTTCGCGATCCTTTGCGGCGGTTTGCCCCATCAGGGCCAGCGCCTCCTGCAAGAAGGCCGTTTCCTTTGCGACCAGGGCGTTCTTTCCCGACGCGCCGTTCGCCAGATCGACGAAAAGCGGTAAAAGCGCCTTCCTGTCCAGGTAAAAAGGCATCAGGTTCTTTTCGGCCTGTGCGTAATGCAGCGCCTCGCGCAGAAGATTGGTCACTTCGCGTTTTTGCGATAATTCGCTGTCGGAGGCGAGAATCACAACTTTGAGCAGCCCCGCGTCTACGAGGCGAAGTTTGTTGCTGCGCTGCCGGGAAAAGGTGAGCACCCCGTCCAGCTCCGCAAGCGCCTCCTTGCGCATGCCACACCGGTAAATCAACCGTGCGTGGAGTATCTGCCAAAATGGCTGCGCCATGTAGTGACGGTTATCCTCCAGCGTGGTCAGCATCCGGTCCGCCAGATCCCGTGACAGACGGTTTGCGCAATCCGCCTCATAAAACAGTCTGCCCATTGTAAGCAGGCTGAACGCCGGATAATCGCCGATCAGGCGCTCCAGATCGGCTATGCCGCCGCCGTCGTCGCCGGACAGAAATTTCAACTCGGTTTCATGGTAGAGCAGCGTCATATCAATGATGGGGAGGCGACGATATTGCCGCGTGACGATTTCACGGGCTTTTTCGATAGCGGCTCTCGTTCTGTCCAGCTCCATCCGCCGCATATAAACGCCGATCAGACCGAAGTAATACGAAGCTTCCAGCCAGGTTATGGAATCGGCCGCAGAAAGCAGTTTTGCCGCTTTTTCGTAGCAGGCAAGGCTGTCGTTCAGCCGACCGGTTTCCTCATATACCTGCGCCAGCTCGTTATAAGCAAAAAGATGCGCGTAGCGGTTGTCTCCGGCGCAAACGCGGATCGCTGTCCGGATGCAGTTTTCCGCTTCTTCATAACACATGTGATCCATCAGCGCCGCGGCGTTTTCGACCAGTATCATCGATTTTACGATGGGGCTGAACTGCAGACAGTCAATCTGTTCCGCGGTCAGGGTGGAGTACTCAGGCTTCACCACGCCGTTTTCGGTCAGGTAGGCTTCCATATAGCGGATAACGCCGAAGTTGTCGGTTCCATCGTAGGCTTCTTTGATCGCGTTAAAAAGCAGGTGGCAGCGGGGCAGGTTGATGTTGCCCATATTGTAGAGGAAACACTGCGCGGCCAGGTCCAGATCCCGAATCAACAGTTCGAGGGGAATCTGGTCCAGATAGTTCCACGCCTCCATTCGCCCGTTCATAGCGCGCGCCACGCGCAGGGCTGGTTCGTAAAACCGTGCCGAGGTGTACACCCGCAGGGCTTCCTCCAGGTCGCCGCGCCGCTCAAACAGGGCCGCTGCTTTCAATTGAAGGGTTTGCCGCTGCTCTGCCGGAAGGCACTGGAACTGCTGGGCCAGATAGTCCGAAAGGATATTGTGGTAACGGTAAATATCCGCCTTTTCGTCCACGCAGAGAATGAAAAGGTTCTTAGCGATCAGGTTATCCAGCATACGGCGGTAATCCGTATCGGTAAAGCCGTCGAATAACGCCGAGCACACTTCCGGGTCCAGATAGGTTAAGAAGCCGGTCTGGATCAGAAAATCCCGCTCCGGGGATGTAAGCGAAGCCATCAGTTCCCGGGTGAGGTACTCGGAGGCGATCCCGTCCCCGGCTTTCAGCAGGCGGCCGGCGGGTTTGTCGGTGGCGCTTGTTGCAGCGGCCAGCTGCAGGCCGCCAATCCAGCCGTCGGCGTAATCAGCCAGCGCTTCCAGTTCCTCCGGTTTTTTCGTCAGGTTCAGCGTTTCCAGTAGGAAAGCCATACTTTCCTCACGGCTTAACAGCATATCCTGATTGTTGATGTATAAAAGCTTTCCGGACATTGCCAGATGCCCCAGGTACAGTGGGGGTTCTTCCCGGGAAAGCATGAATATGTGAAAGTTGGGCGGGAGCGCGCCGATGAAAAACTCCAGCGTGTTCACCAGCGGCGCATCCTTGATATAATGCGCGTCGTCCAGCACCAGATATTCGTCCTCATCGCCGCAAAGACGGTTCACTAACAGGGTGAGGAACGGTTCCATATGGGCCACGTCGGGGTTGGAGTGCGCCAGCTCCACCAAACTTTCGCCGTCTTCCCATAAACTGCTGAGGGCTTTGGTAACATACATCCAAAACGTATATACGTTGGTGTTGGACGCGTCCAGCGAGACCCAGCATACGTTTGGATAACCGGCTTCGTAAAAAAAGGAGGAGAGCAGGGTTGTTTTGCCTGTGCCCGCGCCGCCGCAGACGTAGGTAACGCTCATCTCGCGGCACAGCGACATCTTTTGGAACAGGGTCTTGCGCACCACGTAGCGCTTCCGGGGCGCGGGCATTTTCAGCTTGGTGGATAAAAGCGGCGTATCCGTCGGACATCCCTCCTTTACCGCTAAATTGTAATCTTCCCGGCGCGCTTTGGCAAGAATATGCGTGGCGTTATCCTTTGGAATGTACCGTTCGCTGTAAAAACACCCAGGAGAGGGCGAACAGAACGACCGTGAAGGCAAGCACATATGCAAGCGAGTCTGAATACCCTGTGGTTACGCCGTTTTGAACGGCTTCGGCATAATCCAGCAATTGCTTCTGCGGTAAAATCTTCACGATAAAATCCAGCACGACGTTGTTTTTACTGAAAGCGTAGAAGCTGCCTGCGAGTACCGACGTGAGCACCGCGACGGAGTTGCCCAGCATGCTGGCGTTATCGGGCTTACGGATCAGCGTGTTGATGAACAGCGCGAACGCAATGCCCATAGAATCCAGCAACAGCATCAGCCAGAGGAACTGCCCAAGGGTAAAACCGATGTCGTACCCAAGCAGCTTTAACACGGCCAACAAAAGGAATTCCGGGGCGGTCAGCAATAAGGAGTAACAGCAATGCGCAGCCAGATACGCGCCCATTGACGCTGGGGATACGGCCACGCGCATCAGCTGCCCCTGCTCCTTATCGTTTGCGAAAGCAAACTGGTTGGCAAAGGCAAGCATCAGGAGAAACATCATCATATAGCCAATCAGATTGACCCCTGTGCCGCGATTCTGCCGGTATGCGGAAAAATCCGCGTCCGGGTTTTGTAAAAGCGCCAGCAGCATTTTTTGAAAATCTGCGTTGCGAAGGGTTTGCACCGTAACGTTCCCATTACTGTCCGCACTTACGTACGCGTCGTATCTTTGCTGCACCAGGTCGGACAGGGGAGGCGTTTGCTCGCAAACGGTTACGCTGAGCTCGACAGACGACGCGGGCGCAGCCTGTGCGCCGCCCGCCGGTATGTACGCGATCCTCGCCATTACCTGCTGCGTACCGCTTACGTGCAGGGAAAACAGCATCGAAGCAAGGGTAACGATGGTCAGGGTGATGACTGTTCCGATCCGCTGCGCCATGCGGGCAAAATCGTTCTTTAAAACCGTGCGGAAAGTGCTCATAGATAATCCTCCGTTCTGAAGAAGAACCGGCAGCCTGCGGTGAGCAGTACAGCCAACCCCGACGCGCCTGCAAACACGGGCCAGAACAACTGCAGGCTGTTATCGCAGCAAAGGGCGAAGAACGCGTCATTCAGCCATTTGGTGGGCGAAAGGCGGGTGATCAGCGCGAAGGCCGGGCCCAAACCATCCAGCGAGAAGAAGGTGCCGCCCAGCACGCAAAGGAGGCTGACCACAAGGCTTAGCAAAGTGCTTGCGGCCTCCTCGGTGTGAAGCACACAGCAGAAGAACGTACCCAGCGAAACCGACGCGAACTCCACCGGGACCATCAGCAGGAAAAAGAAGAACGGTTGCGCGCCAAACGAGATACCAAACAGCGGGAATAGCACCGCCACCAGCGCCGCGTGCATCGTATAATCAAATACGAAGGACGAAAGCGATTTGGAGAAATAAAGAGGGAAACTGCCCACGGGCGAGAAAATGATGCGAAGGTTGGGACGCTTGATATCCCGTTCCATAAAGCCGTTGGAGGCGGTCATGGCGCCGTTGAGCATCCCGTAAATCAGCATGGTGATCCCGTAGTAGCGGTAAGCGTCGCGCCAGTCCGCGTAACTGCCGGAGGTAAGGAAACCCATCACCAGTATCAGAAGCGCGGCAAAGACGGTATTGTAACCAACGAGCACCGGATTTTTAAACAGGTTGGCAAGATCCATTTTGAATATCGAAAGAAAGCGCCGCATGGTATCCTCCTTAATCCCGCAGTTTCCGGCCCGTCAGTTTTAAAAAGACGGTTTCCAGGCTGGCGTTTTCGGTTGTGATGTTCCGGATTTTTTCTCCGTGATCCGAGAGCAGGGCGATGATCCGGTCCAGGTTTTCGATCCCCTTGAGGGAAGTTACCACCAGCGTGTTACCGCTTAACTCTGCGGAGCGAACGCCTTCCACGGCGAAAAGATCGCTGCTTTGGATGCGGCCGTTCTCTTCAATGTCGATCACATAGCGTTTTTCGTTCTGGATGTCTTCCTTCAGGCTTTCCTTGGTGCCTTCCGCGATGATCGCGCCTTTGTCCATGATGATGATGCGGCTGGAGATCACCTCGACCTCCTCCATGTAATGGGTGGTGTAAATCACAGTCATCCCTTCGTCGCGCAGCTTTTGAATGGAAGACAGGATGTAGTTGCGGCTTTGCGGATCAATCCCCACGGTCGGCTCGTCCATGATCACCAG
>Ga0116170_10001147_pt1 | contig 27252 bp, 25 predicted proteins | sample AD_JPNHW1_MetaG_FD_89797 | JGI IMG/M metagenome (GOLD analysis project Ga0116170, IMG submission 89797) | Active sludge microbial communities of municipal wastewater-treating anaerobic digesters from Japan - AD_JPNHW1_MetaG | ecosystem: Engineered > Bioreactor > Anaerobic > Digestate | place... | reverse complement strand
GTAAAAATTATTTACTGTACCACGCGCTGATAGAGATGCTTGGAATTATTGTAGCATGCGGAGTTTTTATGATCGCATTTAATTCCAGAGAATATATGCAGAATAATTTTTTCGTCTTTATAGCAATTGCATATTTATATATATCATTTATTGATTTTCTTCATCTGCTTGCATATAAAGGCATGGGCGTATTTCCAGGGAATGATGCAAATCTGGCTACACAGTTATGGATAGGATCAGAATACCTTCGTGCAACAGCTTTTCTTATTGCCCCGCTCTTCCTTAAAATCAGGCTGAGAATAAAATATATTTTTCTGTCCTATACTGCGGCTGCAGCGCTTCTGATTCTTTCAATTTTTTACTGGAAAATCTTCCCTGACTGCTTTGTAGAAGGATCAGGCCTGACATCTTTTAAGATTTCAAGCGAATATATTATTTCATTCATTCTGCTGATTCCTGTAAAAGTTCTTTTTGATAAAAGGGATAATTTTGACAGGAATATACTTACCCTGCTTATAGCTTCAATTCTATTTACAATATTTTCAAGCATGGCGTTTACGCTTTATATTGATGTATATGGATTATCAAATTTTATAGGGCATTTACTGAAATTCGCCGCATATAGTTTCATTTACATCGCAGTCATCCAAACCGGATTAAGAAAGCCGTATGATCTTCTTTTCAGGGATTTAAAACAGAATGAAATAAAACTTCAAAATGCATTGAATGAGGTAAAGACTCTTAGCGGCATCCTGCCTATCTGTGCCAGTTGCAAAAAAATACGTAATGATAAAGGATACTGGCAGATGGTTGAGGTGTATATCAGCGAGCATTCTGACGCAAAATTCAGTCATGGCATCTGCAAGGACTGTGCGGAAAAACTTTACCCGAATATATTCAAATAATATAAAAATATTCTGTAATTATAAATATATCTCATCCGGCGTTAAATTAAATAAGGTTACTGCGGATTAAATTATCAATGGACAATAAAAAAAGAATACTGATTGTTGAGGATGACGCACTGACAGCATTCTGGATTATGACCGTACTTCGTGATTTGGGGTATTATACTTTTGAGCCCGTTGATTCTGGTGAAAAAGCAATAGAAGATGCTGCAATTCATAACCCGGATTTCATTATCATGGACATATGGCTTGCAGGCACACTCAATGGAATAGAAACTGCAGAGAAGATTCTCTCCACCTGTAAAACTTCAATAATATTTATCTCCGGTTATCCAGAGGATGATTTTACCGCACAGTGTAAACAGATTCCTTATACAGCGTTTCTTAATAAGCCGCTGGAGATTTATGATTTAGAAAATGTTTTAAAGACTAATATTTAAGATCTCCGGTGTGGAGGTTTAATAACTTTTAAATATATATTTTTAAAACTTCCAGTGAAACTGCGCGACATGTTTCAGTTCCGTTCAGCGGGCGTGTCAGGACATATCGTTTTACTTATTGCATGCTGATCAACAATGCTCATTAAGCAGATCCGAAATGAGCTGGTTCTGTTACTCTATGTTAAGCTCCGAACATTATTCATGCATCAAAAGATTAACCAGTATCATTCTTGACAAAATATCTTCATCACATCTCAGTGAAATTAAATTTTAAAAGCAGCCATTCCGCTGTCGTATCTTTTTTATCCGGCAGCAGAGATGTCACAAGAGGAGCAATGGAACAATCGGTTCTTACTCACATAGAGCATTACAAGGTCAGATCATATGAGACAGACGCTGATTCCTGTGCCACAATACAGACTATAGTAAACTACCTCCAGAACAGCGGATTCAACCATGCGCTTATACTGACCAAAGCCGGAAATCTCGCGAGTAATAATTCAATCGCATATTTCCTCACCAGGCAGAAAGTACGGATCTTCCGTTATCCGAGGTGGCAGGAGTCTGTAACCATAAAAACCTGGCTTGAAACAAGAATCCTGAAATATGCTGTCCGTGAATTTGAAATTCTGGACGGGAATGGAGAAATTATTGCCTGTGCGACAAACTCGGCCCTGTTCTACGATCAAAAGAAAAAAGAAGTAATTCCCGCATCTGAATGCCTTACAGGATTCCCGGAACCTTTAAGGGAGCGTGCACTGGATGATCCATTTGAATCCATACCAAGAGTGACTAATGCGGAATACACTGCGGAATTTCAGACCCGCCTTGCAGACATAGACATGTACCGTCATGTGAACAACGTAGTGTATGTGGAATGGGCTGTTGAGACACTCTCCGCCTTAGTAGTGGAAGGATGGATACTTCGTGATCATGAAATCAATTTCCGCTCCGAGGTCAGCTTCGGCGAGACGGTATTAGCCGAAACTGAAGAAGTTCCCGCAGGAGATACACGTATATTTCTCCACAGGCTCACACGGAAACATGGCGGTAAAGAGGTTGCGTTACTTAGAACATGGTGGGATTACACAAAACAGAAGAATTAATTCCCGGGATGCCGAATGATAGTACCAGAATTTTTTAAGAGAGAAGGATTCTCTAAACGGTTTACGGAGATTGTATATGCTTCGCCTGCTTACAGTAAGCATGTGTAAAAAACAATGAGTCTCTGTCCGCAACTCCATCAAACGGAACTATGGTGAGAGGCCTATATTACAAAAAACTTATTTCAACCCCCGGATCGGAACATGTTATGAAACTATCAATATGTCTGGCTGAGGTGGAAAATACTTCTCCAGATATGATATGCTATCCTGTCAATCCAGCGCATGGCTTCAAGATGCTCGAATCCCTCGTCCGGCTTCAGTCCTCCCTTGGCTATTTCAGCGATCATGTCTGTCCGTTTCAGGCGGCGTGTCTCGGCAAACATCGCGGAAATATGTTCCACGCTGTGTAAAGGGGCTTCAGGAACTTCTCCGTCCAGCCATTTAATGACTAAATCAAATTCGCCAAGCTGGCTAAGCGTAAGTTTCCGCAGAAAATCAGAATGTGCCGTTATACGGACGTTATCTAACTCCCGGCAGGCCTCAACAAGACGCGTCAGGTGTTCCATGGCATGAATTACATCAAGGTGCTGGCGGTGTACCTGGCTTGCGTCAGGTGATGAAACGACATACGAAAGATAATTTCTTGTTTCAACCAGAGCAGTATTGACAGATTCCAGTTTAGCCACAGATTCACTGTAGGATTTTTCTCCCACAACAAGGTCGCGCACTGCAGCCATGACAACCCGGGCTACCTCTACAATAGTAAGCCGTGCAGTTTCAACAGCAACATGCGGGACTGAAGCAACGCGGTAATCGAGAAAACGTGTTAATACCGATGCCTTGTCCGGGACAAGTTTTCCCATAAAACCGGCAATGGATTTGTATACAGGCAGCCAGAAAACAATCCCCAGAAGATTGAATGCGGTGTGAAGTGTGCATATTATAATAGACGGAGATGTTGTACCAAAATATGCGCACAGCCCGATAACCGGAGGTACAAAAAAATCAATAAACGAAAACAGTATTAAACCTGTAGCCAGGTTGAAAAAAATATGCACCAGCGCTGAACGTTTGCCGGCAACTGACGCTCCGATAATACCCAGAAGCCCGTAATAAACTTTACCTATATTGAGGCCCACAACAATGAGAGCCGCCTGTTCCATTGTGACTGTTCCAGAGCTAAGGGCTGCAAGTGTTGTAACTATTGCTACAGTGGATGACTGAAGCAGAAATGTCATGAGAAACCCTACGCCAGCCAGTATAAAACGGTCGCCCCAGGAAGAAAATGTATATCCCGCAAGATTGATAAACCCTCCGGCTCCGCGCATGCCGTCCTGAAGCATATCAGCCCCCAGGAAAAGAAGTCCAAAACCGGCGATAGCCATTCCTATTGAAGTTTTTTTGCCGCGAAGAAAAAGTTTCATCAACGCGCCCAGGGTAATGAGCGGCAGAGTAAAAGTACTTATATGAAATTTGAATCCTACAAGTGCAACTATCCATGCAGTAGATGTGGTGCCGAGATTTGCGCCGAAGATAATGCCGATTGCCTGGGGAAGAGATAGAAGCCCGGCGTTTACAAAACCGATTGTTGCCAGTATTGTGGCGCTTGATGAATTAATCAGTGCGGTGATGCCAGTTCCGGTCATAACGCCGGTCAACGGATTGCCAGTGAAACGGCTCAGTAACTGTTTGACCCGATCCCCCGCAAGAGCCTGCAGGCCTTCGGACATGATAGCCATGCCAAGAAGAACAAGTCCGACGCCGCCGACAATACCGGCCGCCATTGTAACAATATTGCCCATTCCAAACCCCGGGAAGTAATAATTAAGAATCCTTAATAAATAGGAATTCTGTTTTATTTGTAAAGCACAATTTATCAAACACACAGCAGCAGTCAAATTCCATTTCCGCCCGCGCATTGATTGAGCTCAAATATTTTCCGAAGGATGATGTGTGCGCAATATTGATACAGCGCCAGATGATGCAAGTGCCGTAATGATTAAAACTTTTATCATCGTGATGGATTGCAGAATTAAAAGCTTCGAATATGCATATCCGTATCCGTTAAGCAAACGCGCGCAAAGATCAGTTAGCCCTGATACTCTGAACTCGGCCTTCATTGAGCGGAAACAAATGACCGGTTTATGCCGCCGGGGGCATGCCTGCCTGTACCCCGTTCAATAAGTGTGTACTATTAAGTAAACCCGTTGCGGATTCAAACTCTAAAAAAATTTACCCTTGACATTAAAATATTTCAAAGGTACAATGCTGAAACTATATTAATCCCGGCCCATTCTCCGGAGAAAGAGAATAAGATATATCCGATCGCTAACTTTAAAGAGGTATAAATAATGACACTTACAACAAATAGACGGGACCAGGATTTTGTCCTCTACGAAATGCTTGGTATTGAAGAACTTTTTGCTACTGAAAAATTTAAAGATTTCTCACGCGACACATGCGACATGACCCTTGACATGGCCTATAGACTGGGAGAAAAAGAAATCCTGCCGAGATTAATGGAATCCGACAGAGAAGGCGCTTCACTGGTCAACGGAGAAGTGCACGTACCGGAATGTTTGCATAGCTTACAGAAAATTATGGCGGAAGGCGGATGGTTCACTGTTTCGGCGCCGCAGGACGCCGGCGGTCAGGGTATGCCTTATGTAATCGAAACAGCAGTGCAGGAAAACTTTCTGTTTCACATGGGGTACTTTATGTACCCGGCAGGTGCGATCGGCGCGTCCCATCTCATATACGAGTATGGGACAGATGAACAGAAAAAAAAATATATGGACAAGCTGTTTGAAGGAAAAAACGGCGGAACAATGCTGATCACAGAACCTGACGCGGGTTCAGACGTAGGTGCCCTCAAAACCAAAGCGGTCAGGCAGCCCGACGGAACTTATAAAATAACCGGACAGAAAATATTCATTTCCTGCGGCGACAACGACTTGTTCGAAAACATAGTGCACCCCATACTTGCACGTATTGAAGGTGACCCGGCAGGAACATCAGGCATTTCAATATTCCTTATGCCGAAATTCCTGGTAAATGACGACGGATCACTGGGACGCAGAAACGATTACACCGTGACCGGTATTGAACATAAACTGGGGCTGAGCGCCAACGCAACCTGCGCCATGAGCTTTGGCGATAACGATAACTGCTACGCCGAACTGCTTGGGCAGGAACGCCAGGGCATGAAAATTATGTTTAACATGATGAACGAGGAACGGATTAATATGGGGCTCCAGGGACTCAGCACCGGTTCTGCAGCTTACCATCACGCTCTTGCCTACGCAAAAGACCGCGTACAGGGCAGATCAGTTATGAGCACTGACCCGAAACCTGTTACAATAATCAATCACCCTGATGTAAGGCGCATGCTGATGTGGATGAAATCCCACGTTGAGGCTCTCCGCGCAATGGTCTACCTGTGCGCCTTCGCAATTGACCGTAAAAAATCCTCCGAAGGGGATGATGCGAAAAAGTGGGGAGGGATCATGGAATTTATGGTCCCTGTACTGAAAGCCTTCGGCACGGACACGGGATTCAGAATCACTGAAACAGCAATGCAGGTTTACGGTGGTTACGGTTACTGTAAGGATTACCCTGTTGAACAGTTCCTGCGTGACATGAAGATCGGTTCAATTTATGAAGGAACCAATGGTATCCAGTCCATCGACCTTGTTCTCCGCAAACTTAGCCAGGAAGGCGGAAAAAACTTCAGGTATCTCGTCGCAGAAATGTATTCCGCACTTGACAGGTACAGCGGAATCGGCACCCTCACGGCACTCTCTGACAAACTCAGGGATGCTGTTACAGTTCTTACCGGCACGGTGAGCTACTTCTCAGAATGCATGAAAGATAAACAATTACTGTCTCCTGTAATCAACTCTTATCCCTTCCTGAACCTTACAGGAAATGTAATGTCGGCATGGCTGCTCTACTGGCAGGCTGGAATTGCATCGGAAAAACTTGCTGAAGCAGCAGGTAAAGAAGGATTTGCAGTGACCGATAAAGAGAAGATGAAACAGCTCATTGAAAAAAACAAAGACGCAGCATTTTATAACAGCAAAATACTTACGGCATCATTTTTCATTTACAATGTACTGCCGCAGGCTCTTGCCATAAAGCAATCCATTGAAGCAGGCGACATATCCGCGATGAAACTTGACGAAGAGGATTTCTGATTTGTGATGGAAAAGCATGGTTGTACACAACACTCATCGAGCGGAGCCGAAATGAATTTTCAGAAAAAATAATTTTAAAAGCCGGGTTTTAATCTAAAGTGAATATATTTCATCACCAAAAGTTTTAACCCAGTTTTTCTGAAATAATGCAACAGCTTCACTGGTCCTGTCAACACCAATGATGACTATCGCCTGCCCGCTTGCGCTTCTTCCGAGAAAAGGGTAAAAATAATGTACATTTATCCCCGCTGTATTGAGAGGTTTAAGTATTGCCTGGAGACCGCCAGGATGATCCGGAACTTCAACAGCTATTACTTCTGTTTCTTTCACTGAATAATCATGACTCTTAAGCACCATAACTGTTTTATCAGGATCATCTGTGACAATTCTTACGGTACTGACATCAGCAGTATCCGCTACAGAAATTGCTCTTATATTTATTCCTTCAGCGCCAAGGTTTTCACTTACAGCGAGAAATTGTCCTGGCTCATTGCTGAGACTTATTGAAATCTGTTTAACACACATAATAATCTCCAAATATCTAAATCAGAAACGGGGTTATTACAGCAGTTCATATCCTGTTGTAAGGGCTTCTTTATTTATAGCGATCAGTTTTTTGTTTCCTTTTAAAACAACATTCAGTCCCTCAATAATACTGTCGAGATGTACAATGTTGCTTTTTTTTATGAATGCGCCAAGCATTATCATGTTGGCGGATTTTACATTTCCCATCTCTTCGGCAAGGGTATTTGCCGGAATGTTTACAATTTCCATATCACCGCGGTTTACCTGTTCTTTAATCAGCGATGAATTGAGAAAAAAAATTCCGCCGGACTGTATCCTGTTCTGAAACCGTATCATTGACGGATGATTCATTGCTACAACAAAAGTCGGAGATGACGCGACCGGGGATGCTATCTCCTCATCGGATACCGACACCGTACAGTTGGCAGTCCCTCCCCGCACTTCCGCACCGTATGCGGGAAGATAAGTTGTATACCTGTTTTCAAGCATGGCAGCCTGGGCAAGATTCAGCCCCATTGACAGAACACCCTGTCCGCCAAAGCCCGCAAAAATAGTTTTAATCAGCATGAGTTTTCCCTGTAGTATCCTTAATTATTCCAAGTGGAAATTTCTTTGACATGACCTCGTCAACCCATGTCCATGAGCCAATTGCACTCATTTTCCAGTTCGTCGGACAGGGAGAGAGTATTTCAACAAGAGAATAGCCAAGCCCATCGAGCTGGTTCTGAAAGGCTTTCTTTATGGCCTTTTTCGCCTTTCGTATATTGACCGGAGAATTCACTGCGACTCTTTCGACGTAAGCGGCCCCTTCAACCTGTCCTATTATTTCACTCATTTTTATAGGGTGCCCGTCAAACTGTGCTTCCCGTCCGTAAGGTGAAGTTGTTGTTTTCATACCCAGCATGGTTGTAGGAGCCATCTGGCCGCCGGTCATTCCGTAGACGGCATTGTTAATAAAAATCGCTGTTATATTTTCGCCCCTGTTCGCGGCGTGAAGTGTTTCACCTGTTCCTATTGCTGCAAGATCTCCATCTCCCTGGTATGAGAAAACAACAGCTTCCGGATTTGCCCTTTTTATGCCGGTTGCAACAGCAGCTCCCCTTCCATGGGCGGATTCAACCATATCAACATCAAAATAATAGTATGCGAATACGGAACATCCCGGGGGCGGTACGCCTATTGTTTTATCCTGAATATTCAATTCGTCAATTACTTCACATATCAGCCTGTGTATTATTGAATGACCGCAGCCCGGGCAGTAATGGAATACTGCGTTTTTAAGCGATTTCGGCCTTGTAAATATTTTTTCCATTTAATTAACTGTTCAATCCTTTCTGGTAATATAAGCGCGTAATTACACGCAGTACTTCGGTCGATGTAGGAATCACACCGCCGGGTCTTCCGTAGAAAGTGACATCTCCCCTGCCTTCAAGCGAAAGCTTGACGTCGTCAATCATCTGGCCCATATTCATTTCAAAATCGAGAAAGTATTTTGTAGTTTTTGACAGCTCCAGCAACTGTTCTTTCGGGAAAGGCCAGAGAGTAACCGGCCTGAACATTCCCACTTTCATTCCCATTGCACGGGCGTTTGTAATGGCCCCTTTCGCCAGACGTGCCGCAATACCAAAAGCTGTAACTATAAGGGTTGCGTCCTCTGTCATAAAATTTTCACAGGTAGTTTCCTCTTCCTGAAGCAGCTGGTAACGCCTGTACAGGCTCCAGTTAAGTTCTTCAAGTTCCGCAGGATTCGATGTAAATGAACGGATAAACCTGCTCGGCCTCCCCTTTGCTCCCCTGAGTCCGTTTGCCCGGATTGGAGGTACATCCGGAGCTTCGTGTTTGAACTCAACCGGTTCCATCATCTGCCCGATCATGCCGTCGCCGAGAATTATTACAGGTATTGAATATTTATCTGTAAGTTCAAATGCCCGGTGTGTGGAATCAGCAAGTTCCTGCACTGAAGAAGGAGCAAGCACGATAGTTCTGTAATCGCCATGGCCGCCGCCGCGTGTCGATTGAAAATAATCCGACTGGGCAGCGGCAATGCTTCCAAGTCCCGGGCCGCCTCTTGACATATTTACTATAACCGCGGGGAGCTGGCATGCCGCGAGGTATGAAATTCCCTCCTGCTTTAAGCTTATCCCCGGGCTTGATGAAGATGTCATTGCCCTTGCACCTGTAACACTCGCCCCGTAAACCATGTTAATTGCGGCAATTTCGCTTTCCGCCTGGATAAACGTGCATCCCGGCCTGCGGCTTAAATTTGCAGCCATATATTCAGTGAGCTCATTCTGCGGAGTAATGGGATATCCGAAATAGCACTGACATCCCGCCCTGATTGCCGCTTCAGCTATCGCGGCATTTCCTGTCATAAGTATTTTAGCCACGGTATACCTCTATTGCAACTTCCGGACAAACCGTTGCACATGTAGCGCACCCGGTACATTCTTTAGTTTCTTTAAATTCAGAAGGAAGATAACCTGCCTTGTTCAGGTTTTCCGAAAGAGTGATAAGCTTTTTCGGACAAAAATGAATGCAGAGTTCGCATCCCTTGCATAGTTCCTGATTTATTTCAATTTTTCCTTTCATTTCAATCCCGGATAATATTTGATAAAAACTTTATGCTTTTTTCAGACATGAAACCGGCCCGATATAAAATGTAATCTGTAGAGCCGGTGAACTTATTTCATACATGGAATTTTATGTCAAGAACATTGGAAAAGACGTAATTCCGGATACCCGCAGGAAAGCGAACCATGTTCCGGGAAAATATCTCCATGAGTGACTTCGCCGCATCAATAAAAAGTGACGGCTGCCCCCGCTCACTGAGCTTGTCGGGGTGCTGTATTTCACTCCTGCAGGCATACAGCTGATCTGCATCACGGCCCGGTTCCCCCCTCCCTCTGAATAAAAACCGGAGATTAAGCGTATTGATACATTCCCTGTATAACGAATATAAAATTTTATAATAATTGACAGAACTGACAATAATTCGTATATTTAAAATAATAGAAGAGAATATTGATAATTGTTATCAGCAATGATGAATATTTAGAGTATTCGCATGAAAAAGAAAAATATAGAAACGATATACAAAAAAAACCGGATCATAAGTAATATTTTTGATTCAATAGGATCCCGCAATAATTTTTTAATTCTCGGCCACAAAAATCCGGATGAAGACTGCATCTCGAGCATGGTAGCATTTTCTCTCATCCTCTCAAAGTTCAGTAAATCTGTAAGTATTTACCTGGGAGGGCCCGTTCACGAACATTTTCAATATCTCCTGAATATATGCAAATACAACTCTATAGAAATATATTATTCGGATGATTTTAAAGACGACAATATCGATACTATTGTTGTCTGCGATACCCCGAAGCCGGATATGATAGATGCAAGCGCGGCAATTAATTCATTATTTCTCCGGAAAGATATTCTGATAATAGAAATTGACCACCATATCGGCGCCGATAGTGAATATATCGGCAACGAAGGTTATTGCCTTGTAAATGAAGCTTCTTCAGCGTGTGAGCTGATCGGCCTTATAGGCCTCAAACTCTGCAACAGAAAAGATCTGCTGAAACTGTACAATATTTCAGATCCCTTTTCACGCAACTTTGTTCTGGCCATATTGTCAGGAATAATCGGCGATACAAAGATGGGTAAGTATCTCAAATCAAAACGTGAAATAAAATATTATCAGATATTCAGTACAAAATACAATGACATCTTATTAAAGGAAACAATTAAGGAATCAAATTTCTCTGATAAAAATCAGGTATATGATGAGCTTGAACGGCTTTCAAAAAATGAAGGGCAGTGTTTCGATTTTATTAACAGCAAAAAAAAGTTTTCTAATTCAATCGGCTATGTAGTTCTTGACCAGAAGACCATGGAACTTCTTTTCAGAGAATGCGGCAGTGACACTATAATTTCAATAACACGGGCGATCGCAGACATCCTTGCAGAAGAAAGCGGCAAGCTCAGCCTCATAGCTTATTACGACGATCCGGAACAATCAAACCTCATTCAGTTCCGGATACGGCGCGGAAAAAATTTTAAAAACTACGATGTGAGAAAAATACTTAAAATTTTTAATATTGAAAACGGCGGCGGCCACGAGGGAGCAATAGGATTCCGGATAAAAAAAGATTCAATTATGAATATATATGATTATGTGGATAACCTTATATCCGGCGTTGAACAGGAAATTTCAGATATAGGCTTTTCAGAATAATACACTGCATATGCCATGTAATAACATTCACTGCCGCATCTTCATGTTTTACACCAGTCATCACTCCTGCTCTGCCGCTAACCGCTTCAAAAAATCATAAACCTTCGCTTTCGGCACCTTCGATAACCGCTGCATAAGGCTGAACGGAACATTCCTGAATTTATAATGTTCTTTAATATCGCTGATCATTTTAATCCAGAGACGGCCGGTCATCTCGGCATCTGCAAGCGCACGGTGGTAGACACCGCTTGTTTCGAGTTTTTTATAACGGACCAGGGTTTCGAGCTTGTGATTCGGAGCTTCAGGATAGAGGCGTCTTGAAACAAGCATTGAACAGGCAAATTCCTGTTTTCGTTTTTCCCCTATACGGTCAAGTTCGGCATCAAGGAAACGGCAATCAAAACCGGCGTTATGTGCCACCAGATGGTTCTGTGCGATGAAAGAGGAAAAGTTCTCCATCACTTCGGCGGTTGACGGAGCGCCGCTCAGCATTCTGTTTGTTATACCGGTGTAATCCTCAATGAAACTGCTGATACGCATCTCGGGATTCATCAGGCTCTGAAAGCGGTCAACGACCTGATTGTCACGAATCAGGACCGCTCCGATCTCGATAGCCCTGTCTCCATAATAAGGAGAAAGGCCGGTTGTTTCAAAGTCGAGAACTACTACGCTGTAATTGCCCATACATTATCCAGGTGAACAGTTTGGTAAATAATACGATTATACCTTGCCGGAAAGCAAATAAAAAACCCCTGAAAATATCAGGGGTTTTATGCAGGCCACGAAGGACTCGAACCTTCAACAGCCGGTTTTGGAGACCGGTGCTCTACCAATTGAACTAGTGACCTATTTCTATGACATAAATAATAGTGAATAAAAAACGTCAAGTATTTTTACTACACATCATCCGGAGCTTTTCACATCCCAAGCCAGCATCCCGAGGGAAAAAAACTAGTAATAATCTCCGTTTCCTTCATCAAACTGAAATTTCAGATTATCTTCACACTCATCGAGATCATCAAGTTTGCAAGGATAATAACCGTCAAAACATGCTGTACAGAATTTCTGTGATGGAGCATCTACTGCTTCAATTAATGTATCGATTGTCATGTAGCTTATTGAATCTACCCTTAGATATTTTCTTATTTCTTCCAATGTATGGGTTGCTGCTATAAGTTCGCTGTGAGTCGGAATGTCTATTCCGTAATAGCACGGAAATTTTGTCGGAGGTGCGGATATCCTCACATGAACTTCTTTAGCTCCGGCATTACGGAACATTTTGATGATCTTTCTCATTGTTGTTCCGCGCATAATCGAATCGTCAACAACTACTACCCGTTTGTCTTTTACTACTGAAGCAACCACATTAAACTTGAGCTTAACGCCAAGATCGCGGATCTTCTGAGTCGGCTCAATAAATGTTCTCCCTATATAATGACTTCTGATCATTGCAAGCTCAAATGGTATTCCCGATTCCTTCGAATAACCAAGCGCGGCGCAGTTTGATGAATCCGGTATAGGAACAACAATATCCGCCTCAACCGGAGACTGTTTCGCAAGCATTCTGCCGAGTTTAATCCTCATGTCATAAACTGACTCACCGAAAATTCTGCTGTCGGGACGTGAAAAATATATATATTCAAAAACACATAGTGACTCTTCTTTTTTTTCAAAAGGGAAAAACGATCTTATTCCGGAGGAGGTTATTTCAATCAGTTCGCCCGGATTGACATCCCTCTCGTAAGTCGCTCCGACAATATCAAAAGCGCAGGTCTCGGAAGCAACAACCCAGCCGCCGTCAAGCTTTCCAAGACTTAACGGCCTGAATCCGTAAGGATCGCGCACCGCAAAGAGCCTGTCCCTGTTCATAATAAGCAGAGAATAAGCTCCCTTGATCTGTTTCAGAGAAAAAATCAAAGCATCCATTACATCTTCTTTTTCAGATCTGGCCATAAGATGAACTATTACTTCAGAATCAATTGTAGTCTGAAAAATGTGCCCTTTCTTCTCCAGCTCATGCCTGATTGTTCCGGCGTTGGTAAGATTTCCATTGTGAGATAAAACTATCGGGCCAAGTACCGAAGTAGCACGGAAAGGCTGCGCGTTTCTGAGATATGATGATCCTGTTGTAGAATACCTGTTGTGCCCTATAGCCATGCATCCCGCAAGATTATCTATATGCTCCTGGTTAAAAACATGATTAACTTCGCCCATCCCTGCATATCTGTAAATATGCTCTCCGTCAGAAGATGCAATCCCTGCAGATTCCTGCCCTCTGTGCTGAAGCGAATATAGTCCAAGATATGTAAGATTCGCAGCATGCGGATTGCCGTAAATTCCGAAGATACCGCACTCTTCCTTAGGCCTGTAATTCTCATCATCCAAAACTGATAAATCTTTAAGGTTCATATTCCATCCATAGTTAAATCATTATTTTCCCAGACATTACCTGATACGTATATTGTAAAGTAAAAATCTCCGGGAACGGTTACAAAACGGAGTTTTGTAACATAAGCAAAACATGCCGGGGTTTTTAAAATGTTTAATCAATTAAACTCCTTAAAACACAGTTTAATAAAAAACTATCCGCATAAGAACTAAACGCCCTTCGACAGACTCAGGGAACACAAAAAGAAAACTACTCCTCCAGGTCCTCCCTGAAATTGATATTTTTGAACATTCTGAACGGATCGTCGTAAAATCCGATTTCATCTTCATTTACCGCACGGATATTGTATCCTTCATAAAATCCGCTCATTCTGTAATCTTTCAGTTCAATCTTTCTCTTTATGCCGTCAGCACACCGTTTTGAATATATAGCGTGGAGAGGCTGATAACGACCATTTAATTCAGGTACAATAATGTCATAATAATCAGGAATTTCCGTCATATATTTTATAAACTCTGTGTTTATAAAAGGCATGTCACACGGGAAGATAAAAACTCTCTCTAAATCAAGAGATTCAACGGCCGTATAAATCCCTCCGATAGGTCCAAGCCCGGGAATAATGTCAGGTATTATTTTTGCGTCCAGAAAAGAAAATTTTTCTCCACCTGGAGCAATAATATATATTTCGTCAAAAACAGGTTTTACGGCATCATAAGTGTGACTTATCAGAGGTTTCCCGTCATATATATGGAGAGATTTATCGCTCCCGAATCTTCCGCTTTTTCCGCCTGCGATGATACAGCACTTTATATTTTCAACACCCATTTTCCCCTCTTACCGGCTTAACATAACCGCAATTAAACGTCTAATTCCCGTTCTAAATATTCAAGGATTTTTCTTACATAGAAATCATAATTTATTGTTGCATTCAAAGCCATACCCGTTATTTTTTTCAGCCAGAGGTGAGTTTAATGAAGCAGCAGATTATTTCCGTTACCGGCCGGTCCGGTTCAGGGAAGACAACATTGATTGAAAAACTCATAGTACATTATAAAAGCCTGGGTAAAAAAGTATCAGTTATAAAAAGCATGCGCCATGAGTTTGACACAGATCCGGAAGGTAAAGATACATTCAGGTACCGGGAGTCGGGAGCATCGGCATCCATCATAACTAACGGGAAAAAATTTGCCCTGATTTCTGAAATCAGTAATGATGAGAATCCCATTGAGCTTGCGGAAAAATTTTTTTCAGATTCAGATGTTATAATAATTGAAGGATTCAAAGAGGGTAACCAGCAGAAAATTGAAGTCATTGGCGATTCAAAAGAAACTCCCCTGTTTCATGACGATAAAAATATAAAAATTCTGGTAACTGATAAAATTTTTAACACTGAACTTCCTGTTTTCAGGAGAGATGATGTTGACGGAGTTCTCGAAGCGATAGAAAAAAATTTTAACTGTTAGAGTAACTGCCCGAAAGAGCAAGCGGCTGCTGTCTCCTGCCCTATGGAGCGGCTTTACTCTACACCTTCAGCATCGGACTCCATATACTTCATTATTTTTTTCAACTCTTCATTATCCGGCTTTTCATCCGAAAGCTTTCTTATAACAGATGATACGCGTTTTTTCTCAAATCTTCTTTCACTGTATTCTCTATCAGCTTTCCTCGTTAAAACATAATAATTATATGACTCCCTGTACCTCCCGAGATGGAAGAGGGTTACAGACATATTCGAAAGAGCCCGTGCATAATTGCTGTCAAACTGAAGTGATATTTTAAACTGCTCTTCCGCCTTCAGGTATTCCCCCATCCTCATATATGCCGCGCCAAGATTATTGTAGTAATGTTTCTGTTTAGGATCTGCAGCAATAGCCGTAAGAAAAAATTCCGCAGCTCTTGCCGGATGGCCGGCATACAACTCATCCAGCCCCTTCTGATTCAACGATGAAAAATTCTCCGCGCCTGCAGCAGTGACTGTAAAAGCCGCAGTGAAAAATATCATCATGAATTTATTCCGCCATGACATAGCCTGCGGCTTCCGTTACCGTTTCAGTTTTATAAGTGATGGAAGATAATCCTCCGGCGCGTCATAGCCGAGCAGGTTGAGCAGTGTCGCAGCCACGTTCCCCAGTCCGGGATTTTTTACCGAAAGATCGAGTTCGTACTCTCCGCCGGACTGCGGATCATATATTATAACAGGGACAGGATTAAGCGTATGAGAAGTTTTGTTCTTTAATTTTCCGGTTTTGCCGTCTTTCTGGAATGATCCGGTTTTAGCATCAATCTCGAACATCTCATCGAGGTTACCATGATCAGCCGTGATAAATGCCGTACCTCCGCTTTTTTTAACTGACTCTAAAAGTCTTTTTAACGAGAGGTCAACAGTTTCTGCTGCAACAACGGCCGCTTCAAGATCTCCCGTGTGGCCGACCATATCGCCGTTTGGATAATTAAGACGTATAAAATCAAACTCTCCGCCTTCAATGATTTCAATCACTTTATCTGTAACCTCAGCAGCCTTCATCCATGGCCTTTCATTAAACTCCACTCTGTCTGATGCTATTTCAAAATAAGTTTCCATCTCCGCATTAAATTTTTCCGTCCTGTTTCCATTCCAGAAATAAGTCACATGACCAAACTTCTGTGTTTCAGAAATTGCATATTGTTTAACACCGGAATCCGCCAGATACTCGCTTACAGTTCTGTCAATCTTCGGAGGAAACACCAGAAATTTTTCCGGAATTTTAAGATCGCCGTCGTACTGCATCATCCCCGCGAAGACCACATCAGGACGGCGCTCTCTGTCAAAATATTTAAAATCATCTTTCTCGAATGCTTTTGTGAGCTCGATAGCTCTGTCGCCGCGGAAATTAAACAGAATTACCGAATCGCCGTCTTCAATCGTACCCACGGGCCCCTTTTCATCATTAATTGTAAACGCCGGCAGATACTGGTCAATAGCGCCCGGTTCTTCACTTCTGAAAGTTTCGATTGCTTCAGCGGCAGATTTAAATGGCCTCGTTTTGCCCAGTACATGGGCATCCCAGCCCCTTTTAACGATACCCCAGTCAGCTTCATACCTGTCCATGGTGGTAACCATCCGGCCGCCGCCTGAAGCTATACGGAAATTCAGTCCTTTAGCCCTGAACACCTCAAGAAAGTCTTCAAGCTGCTTTACATAGATCAATGCAGATGTTTCAGGAACATCACGTCCGTCGAGCAGTATATGCACCATTACATTTTTAACTCCCTCCTCCGCAGCTTTTTCAATAATTTTAAAAAGCTGATCAATGTGGGAGTGAACATTCCCGTCCGAAAGAAGGCCGATAAAATGAAGCTTTGTCCCAGCACTGACCGGTTTTGCCATAAGTTCATTCCATGTCGCAGTAGTAAAAACATCACCTGAAGTAATAGCTTCTGTCACAAGTTTTGACCCCTGATCAAATATACGTCCGGCACCCAGCGCGTTGTGTCCCACTTCGGAATTTCCCATGTCCGCATCACTGGGAAGGCCGACAGCCGTGCCATGTGCCTTTAAAGTTGTAAACGGATAAGTTTTCATTAACGAATTTAAATTAGGAGTTCTTGCGAGGAAGAAGGCGTTACCTTCATTCTCCTTACCAATTCCCATACCGTCCATAATTACAAGTACCAGAGGGCCTTTACGTTTGATTATATTATTTTTAACCAGTTTATTCATATCATACTCCACATTTATTTAAAATTTATAAATAGTACCGCTGAATAATCCGCAGTGCACTTTTATATTTCCTGTAATGTACAGATTTTTCATATCATAGTAAAATCGTAAAGAAGTTTAATGCGGGTTAAAATCTGATCAGGCTGAATAATTCAATCTTTCCCGGGATCAGGAAGTGAGCCCTGAACTGCGCCGGATGATGTACCGGGCTCGCCCAGGCTGTATATCTGCAATTAGTCCAGAAGAAAGTCATCAAGTCCTGATAGCTCAATAACTCTAAGTATACTCTCGTTGTAATTTATCAGTTTCATAGTACGGCCGGTTGCTTTCAGTTTTCTTTTAAATCTTATATACGCAGCCAGAGAAGAGGAATCAAGAAGACTGAGATCCGCCAGATCAAGAACAAGATCACGGTCATCGTTTTTTATAAACTCATTAATCTTCTCTTCAAGCAGATTCAGCTGGAAACTGTCGCCTGATTTTTTAAGTATAAATGTTCTTTCACTATCAGAATCTATTATCTCAAACATACATCCTCATTGTTGCTTTTATGATGTGAATACTACAAAAATGACAACAAATTTTTCACTTTCATTGAACATTTACAAAAAAACTCTCTGTTTTTATTTTGCAGATCATTACCTTTGCAAAAACAAAAATCAAGTCAAATAAAAATTTTTTTTCTTGACACAAAGCCCTGATGATTTAATTAACTGGTTAATTAAATCATCAGGGCTATATCATGATAAAACATATTAAAGACAGCGAAGAAACCAAAAAGAAAATAATTCACGCTGCAAAAAAAGAGTTCGCAAATAAAGGTTTCAGCGGCGCGAGGATGAGTTCAATTGCCTCAATAGCAGGAGTAAATCAGGCCCTGCTGCACTACCATTTTGAAAGCAAGGAAAATCTTTATATCAGTATTTTCCATCATTTTGTAGGGGATTCATCAACTAAATATGCCGCATCGATAGATGCCGAAATTAACTCATGGAATGTTTCTTTAGACATGAAGCTCTGTGCAATAATTTACTTTCTGATAGGTATGCACTTCGAATCTCATGATGATGAGATGAACAGAATCTTCTCAAGGGAAATAGCTGAAGGAACGGGAATTTTACATGAATTTGTAAAAAAGTATATGCTCCCTCGGTTAGTCATTCTGGAAGGGATAATAAAAGATGGTATTGATACAGGTATTTTTGAAGTATCAAATCCAAAAATGTTTACACTTAATATGTTGACCTTCATAACAGATTTTGTTCATGGAGAGGAATTTTTACGCGATACAGAATGGTATGATGAACTGTTCAGCAATAAAAGAGAAACTCTTTATAATTATATGCTGGAACAGTCTTTTAAAACACTTCGTCCTGTAAAAAAAGAGTTGAAGATACCTGTTCTGGACAAGGATAAAATGAGCAGGATGGATCATTACGTAAAATTGATAAATGATTATATGTCAAAGATATAGACTTTAAGGAGATAACCGATAATGAGAATTAAAAACATTACACTTTCGTCAATTATAATAGTATTCTTTACTGTCACCGCAGGATGGCCGCAGAATACCAGTGAAATTAAAATCAGCAGCAAACCAATAGAAATTGAACTTGCAGATGAAGCGGCAATAATAATAGGAGGAATGCGCATTACTATTTCCGATGCGATAAAAAGGGCGATTGATAACAACCATGACATACTTAGCGGAAAATATGATGTAGCAATGAGTGATACATACTACGAAAAATTTCAGGCGAAATATTCACCATACTTCAGTGCAAGCGGCGGAATGTCATCCACCGATTACCCGGAACTGATGCAGAGTAAATACGGCAAAAACGTGAAATCCATTGATATAACCTCTTCACTGGCCAAAACATTTTCAACAGGTACAACAATAGCCGGCGGTGTATCAAATACATACGCTGACACAAAATGGACTGACTCATATTCCCAGAATACATACAATCCGGTAGTTTATGTATCGCTGGAACAGGAACTTCTGAAAAATGCATTCGGATACAATGACAGAAAGCAGGAAAAGATTCTTAAAAATACAGCTCAGATGCAGAAGGATGAAATAATTTACGGACTCTCCCTTGTCGTGGTAAGTGTAATCGTTGATTACTGGAATGTAATTGTATATAAAACCCAGCTTGATAATTCAGCATTGATGCTTCAGGAAACACAAAAGGTCAGGCGTATAGTCGCAGACAATGTTAAACTCGGCCTTGCCGAACAGTTTGAGCTTAACTACTGGAACTCGCTCATCGCAACTTCCGAAGCTTCTGTATCACAGTCGAAACAGCTGTATAGAGATTCACTGAGAAAATTCCTCCAGGTTGTAAACATGGCTGACGAGATTACCATGCAGGAGAAAGCCATCCTGCAGGACAGGCTCCCGGAAATTAACAGTGAGGCGGCTATAAAAAAAGCCTATATAAAAAGAGCTGATTATCTCAATGCGGTAAGAAATCTTGAAAACGCCAAACTCCAGCTCGACATAGACGGCAACGGCGCCCTCCCGTCACTGACCGGCGGTGTAACAGTATCTTCTATGGACTACAATGAAAGCAAGTCTGAATCACATACCAATACAGCAGCAGGGAAATACCCGTCTTATGAGGCTCAGATCAAAATGACATATCCCCTTGCTGACTCGGACCAGAAGGTGAGCGAAAGAAACTCCAGGTGGAAAGTTGAACAGGCGAAATACCAGGTCGATAAATACAGCAGAATAGTAAAGGATGATATTAACTCCAAAGTTGAAAAGATAAATACAAACCATACACTTTATCTCAAGGCACGGGAAGCCAGAATTCAGGCAGGAATTTATCATGAAAAAATGCTGCTTAATCTCCGCAGGGGGCGATTTACGGCAGCAGCTGTGAGAAACTCGCTTGATGCGCTGATAAACAGCAGGCAGCAGGAACTCCAGCTGCTGGTGTTATTCAATGCGTCACTCCTTGAATTTGAAGTGGCCAAAAATGAACTTTTTGAAACATACAGAATTGATGTGGAAAAATATATTCCGAAAGAATAAAATTTTCCTGCGGGACGATCAGGGGGCAACCGCCCCCATGGATTCCGTTTAAGATCATATAATTATGAATTAATACTTGTCATTTAACCCCCCTCTATATTAGAATCGTTTTATTAATATTTAAACCTTAAAACTTTCCAGGACCAATATCATATGAAAATTATTGACCACTTTTTAGAGGGATACGACAAAAACGAGTATCTTCTCTATACCAGGGCCAGGCTGCTCCTGATATTCCAGCTGATTCTTTTCTTCGCTGTAATTTTTCTCCAGTTCAGCATGCTTTTTGCAGGCTGGGAGGATTTCGTAAAAACCCTTTTTGTCACTCCTCTTATATTTTTCGGTATGGCCATTGGAATGATAATTTTAAAAAAAGGGAAGTATGACGCAGCTTCAAAAGTTGTAATATCAGTATGTACTGTAGCAATTATAGGAGGGCTGATCCGTGAACCTTTCATGAATCCGGAGTTTGCCCTGTCGAGCTACATTTTTTTTGTCTATCCATGTCTTGCTCTGTGTGTTGTGTTCAGCACTACAAAATTCCTGGCAGTTGTCACCGGGGCATTCGCCGCTACTGATGCTGCTCTTTTCATGATCATGAAGTTTCTGATCCCCGGTGTAAATATGAAGCAGCTGATAATCTTCACCAATAACACAATATTTTCCTTTGCCTTCTTCTATCTGATTGCGCTTCTCATTTCAAGAATATTTACCAGGAACGTCGAGCTTGCAGCAATGGAGAGTGAGAAAAACATCAGGAACTATGTCTTTATAAAAAAAGTCCTTGGGGAAAACTCGACAGCAATTATCTCGTCCATGGAAAAAATGTCATCCAAGAGCGATCTGTTCTCTCAGAATACCCAGGACCTTGCATCCTCGATTGAAGAGATTACAGCCAACATTGAAGAGATAACCGCAGTTATCGATAACGTATCTTCTATAGCGGAAGTACAGAACACGGAAGTCGTTTCAATGAGAGAAAAACTTTCCGGGCTCTCCGAAGTGATTTTAAAAATGGGAAATATCATCAACGATTCCCTTGTTGCTACCAGGGATATTACTGTCAGAGCTCAGAAAGGCGAAGTATCACTGAAAGTAATGGAACAGAATGTGGGTAAAATCCGTGAGAGTTCACAGGAGATGACAAATATTGTCGGCATCATAAATGATATTTCAGATCAGGTTAACCTTCTCTCACTCAATGCGGCTATTGAAGCAGCGAGAGCCGGTGATGCAGGGAGGGGATTTGCCGTTGTCGCCGATGAGATTTCAAAGCTTGCTGACAAAACTGCATCAAGCATTAAAGAGATTAAAGCACTGATCATGACTAATGAAAATGAAACCCAGAAAGGTATGGGAGTAATAAAAGATACCGTTGAAATCATCAGCACCATAGTAAATGGTGTAAATATAATAAACGAAAAAATTTCGAACCTTGTCATTTACAGGGATAAGCAGAATGAAACCAACCTGTCCGTTACCGAGAGTGTTGAGAATCTTAAACAGAGATCAAGCCATATCGCGGCAGCTGCTTCTGAACAGAAAAACGGCATCGGAGAGATATTAAAGCATATCTCCGAGATAAATGAAATTTCACTTTCAAATACAACCGGCGCAGAAGAGCTTCACATTGACTCTGAAGAACTCGTAGGACAGATGAACAGCTTCCAGAAAATCATCGACGAATACAAAGTATAGTTTTCGTTACTCTATATCATTCGCGTAAAGGCAGGCGGTCCCGGATAAATCTGTTGGATTAATATTCGCAGGTCAGGGCACAAACCGTAAACTTTTTACAAAGATATATTCATTGACAGAATCGCCTGATTTTATTAGTTATAAATTAATACCGCAAAATTAATATTAACCGGAAAATACAACATGATGACACCAAACACTATGCCGCAGGGAATTAACAACGTGATAGAACTTGACCGTAAGCTGCGAAAGGATATCACTGAATATTTCTTCGCTCTCAATAAACTGAATGATCCGGCAAAGGCCGTTGAACTTCTCGCCGGGCATGTAGCTATAATGGTTGAAATGATTAACGAACTGAAAAAAGGTAAATAGTTCATTTCCACGGAACTTTAAAATTATCCGTTTAACGGAATGTAAATTGTAAAAACAGCTCCCTTCCCCTGCATAGAACTTACTGTAATTTTTCCCCCATGCTGAGTAATTATAGAATGGCAGATCGCCAGGCCGAGCCCCTGGCCCTTCTGTGATCCCATCTCTTTTGTACTGAAATACGGATCGAATATCTTACCGATTATAGCTTCAGGAATTCCGGATCCCGTGTCCTTCAAAGATACCGTTACATATTTACCCGGCTCAAGCTCTAACCTGTTATTTTTCTCCAGGGTAATCACGGATGAAACTATTTCTATAAACCCTCCATGCGGCATTGCTTCCTTTGAGTTCTCTATGAGATTTAAAAAAACCTGGCGGATCTGCCTTTCATCAATCATTACTGAAGCATCAGGGCTTTGATTGATATAATCTATAACTACTGACGAACTGCCGCTGCCGGAATCCACAGCTTCATTAATTACTTCTGCAATATTTTCCTGCTGGAGTACCGGCGCACCTCCACGTGCAAAAGTAATAAGCCGTGTTGTAAGCTCAGTCGCGGCAAAACATGACTTTTCCGCCTGTTCAATCCAGTGCAGGTTTTTTCCGCTTAAATTTTCAGACATCCGTAGAACGGAGAGCGATCCTGAAATCGCCATGAGGAGATTGTTGAAATCATGTGCTATGCCTGACGCGAGTATGCCCACAGATTCAAGTTTTTTAATTCTGAATGTCTCTTCTCTGAGATGTTTCTGGACAGTTACATCTTCATAAGTTCCGAGAATTCCGATTATTACACCGTTATTATCCGTAAGAGGAACTTTTGATTTCCTTAATATCTTCACCTTGCCGGTAGGGAGAAACAAATGATCCTCATAATTTAATTTCGCGATCCCGGTACCGAGAATCTCCCTGTCAATATCAGTGTAAGACAAAGCCAGCTCACTTCCAAAAAGTTCATCATCTTTTTTGCCCACTACGCTTTCCGGACTTTCAACTCCTATCAGCCTGGCAAAAGAATTATTGCATCCTGTAAATGTAAGATCTTTGTCCTTCCAGAATACCCCAACCGGGATAGTATCAAGTACAAGCTGGAGCATCATTCTGGATTTGTTTACCTCATCCTCTATCTCCTTCAGCTCGGTGATATCTACAGCTGTCCCGATCACACGCCGGGGCGATCCGTCAGGCAGTCTCTCGATCACTTTACCCCGGGAGAGAACCCATCTGTATGTTCCGTCTTTTGCTAAAATGCGATGAAAATTTTCATAAAGAGGTTTAACACCGCTGAGATGTTTCCCCATAGTAACCCGGATCATCTCCCTGTCATCTTCATGAATTTCTTTAAACCACTCTTCTATATCTGATATCGATTCTGCATTATTAATTCCCGGAGCTTCACTCCATTTCCGGGAAATAAAAATCTGATTACTGACAAGATCCCAGTTCCACACTACCTGCCCTGCTCCCTCAAGAAAGAATTTCAATCTCTCTTCATTGCCGGCAAGTTTCTCTGTCCGTTCTTTAATAATCTTTTTAAGTTTTCTTCTTTCCAGCAGGAGAATTATAATAATACAGACCAGTACCGCACCGGAATACCGTACAGGCTTACCATCGAAAACCCCACTCCCCATCCGTAGTTCCGGCAGGTGAAATATCTGTGCATTACTGTTCTTAAATATTTCAGATGCCGCATCAACCCGGCAATTTACACATAACAGAATAAAGACGAGAATAATCAGAAATCTTTTCATTTTGCAATCCAATTAATTTTAATAAATCCAGAGCGCCGCTTAAACCGGATTTTCTGTCAATAGAGAAGATTTTTCTAATTCCTGAAGACGGCTTCCACCTCAAACTCAAGCGAACAATTATAACATAAAAGTCTGCTTTTAATATTTAATATAATGAGAGATTTACTTTAAATACAATTAATATTTTATTAAAGTTAAAAATTTAAAAAACAAAAGTAACACATTTCCGGGATACGGTGTTTAAATATTATAACATATCGGAGGAACAGAATGAAAGTTTCAAAAATTCTTACTGCAGCTGCAGTATTATTTTTTATTACTTCAGCGATGGGTGAAGAAACAAAAAATGAAGGCAATACAGCAAAAAAAGACAATCCGCCCAGAATACTGCTTGATATTGATAGTGCGAATTTCTCAGGCTACGGAGGACTCTATACCCGGTATTCAAAAATCGGAGATGCGGGCAGCTGCCTTGCCGGTGCAAGAGGCGGACTCATTATAAATGATAACGTCGTTCTCGGCCTTGGAGGGATGGGACTTGTATACCCCACAGAAAGAGAAAAATTATCAGGTAATAATTATTCAGGTGTTTTAGACAGAACCAGTTTCGGTTATGGCGGTTTTCTCGCAGAATATTATTTTAACCCCAAGGACCTGATAGTTTTTTCCGCAGGCACGCTGATAGGCGGCGGCTCCCTCTCCTTTTATGAAGATGAGAATGATGACGGAGATGATCATAATAACGGAGACACATTTTTCGTCATGGAACCTGAAGTTAATGTTTTTGTAAACATTACACGCTTCTGCAGGATCGGGGTCGGCGCATCCTACAGGTATGTTGCAGGTATTGACTCCAATGAATTTTCTGATAAGGATTTCAGGGGCCCGTCTGCTTCAATCATGGCACAATTCGGGTGGTTCTAAAGAAGTAATTACCTGAAAATTTGACTTAAAGCATGTCTCCGGCACGCCCTGCGCGCCGGAGAAGGAAATTGCCGGACGGGTTTAGTCAGGCACATTAACAAAAATTGCTATTTAAGATTTATGTTTTACAAAATATTTATTTTAAAATAGAATATCCTGAACCGGAAAAAAACTCCGCTCCTGCATACGCAATGCATGGAACGGAGATACAGGAAATTATTTATGAGTATAAACATTGAAGAATTGTACACAAAATACGGGCCGATGGTGCTCAGAAGATGCAGGTATCTCCTGAAAAATGAGGAGAAGTCACTTGATGCAATGCAGGATGTTTTTGTGAACCTTATATCAAACTGTGATACAATCGAAACCACTTATCCATCAAGTCTCCTTTATAGAATAGCCACCAATATCTGCCTGAATATTATCCGGAATGAAAAAAGGCATCCTGAAACTATCGATAATGAAATCTTTAATTATATTGCTGATTATAACGACCCGGCTGAAAACATTTCCGCCAATGATCTTATCGATTCAATCTTCCGGAATGAAAAGCCATCAACAAAAGAAATCGCCATTATGCTGTATATTGATAAAATGACTCTTGAACAGACGGCTTTTCAAACGGGCCTTTCTGTTTCAGGAATCAGAAAAAGAATGAGAGTACTGAAAGAAAAAGTTTCATTTTTAAAGGAGGAGATTTATGAAAATTAATCAGATACCGGATATTTATATAGAACAATATCTCCTGGGTGAACTGCCGGAAAATCTCCGCAATGAAATGGATGAACTTATAGCTCAAAATCCCGGACTGAATGATAGAATCAGCAGAATAAAAAAATCGAACGGGGATATACTTTCCGGTTACCCTGCCGGATTAATAGTACCGCAAATTATTAAAAAAATAAATATAAAAGGTGCAGACTTACGGCCTGCAGACAAAGCATTCAATCCTGCAGAAGCATCAACAGGTTTTATCAGTGCATTGCCGGAGCCATTAAAGAATATAGTAAAAACATTCAGATCAGTATCATCACGGCGTTACACCCTGTCACTTGCGTCTGCTGCTGCGGCGATGATACTTGTAATAATATTTATGATACCAGGAACCAGAAATACAGTTAATATAGACACACCTTACGATGATACTGTCCGTATTAAGGGACTTGATTCAAAACTTCTTCTGTATCGGATGAAGGGCAAAGAAATTGAAGAACTTAAGAACATGGATACAGCCCGAAGCGGAGATATCATTCAGGTAGGATACATTGCGTCAGGAAATTACAAGTATGGGGTAATTTTGTCTATTGACGGCCGTGGTTCCGTGACAATGCACCTTCCTGATGAAAGCAGTTCCGGGAAAGAACTTGATTTAAACAAAAGAATTCTTCTTAACAAATCATATGAACTTGATAATTCGCCATCTTTCGAACGATTTATTATGATATTGTCAGCTGATCCGATCAATTCCTCTGACATAATAGAAAAAGCAAAAAAACTTGCAAAGAGCAGGGAGAGTGCAGTAAATGGATTAATTGGAACAGGAAAAGATTCCATTGAATTTTCTATTACCATTAAAAAAACCGAATGACCGGAGATTATCCGAAATGATTAAACCTGGACGTATAGCTATTATAATACTTCTTATCGCGGCAATGCCCGGCATAATAAAAACAGCTGAAGCTAAAAATATCCGCAGATTCGCAGTCATTGTCGGAGCAAACAATGGCGGCGACGGAAGGGTTATGCTGCGTTATGCGGTTTCAGATGCGGATACTATGATGAATGTGCTGAAAAGTATCGGGGGAGTTTCAGACAGCGACGGGCTCCTGCTCATTAATCCCGACAGAAGAAATTTCATCTCCGCACTGAATAAAATTAAAAATGAAATAAATGGAAGCAAACTAAAAAATGAACGGATAGAGTTTATTTTCTATTATTCCGGTCATTC
>Ga0116170_10001145_pt1 | contig 27276 bp, 24 predicted proteins | sample AD_JPNHW1_MetaG_FD_89797 | JGI IMG/M metagenome (GOLD analysis project Ga0116170, IMG submission 89797) | Active sludge microbial communities of municipal wastewater-treating anaerobic digesters from Japan - AD_JPNHW1_MetaG | ecosystem: Engineered > Bioreactor > Anaerobic > Digestate | place... | reverse complement strand
TGTTTACATGGACCGGCAGGTGCTGCCTCCCGACCGGAAATTCCGGATCATTGGGGCCGACGGTGGGGAGATGCCCGTTCAGGCTCTTTCTGGACGTTCCGAAGGAGGATACTATACCCTGTTTGCCGACCGGTTGCCTCCGTTTGGATTCCGTTCATGGCGGATCGAAGTGTCGTCTGACCCGGTGGCGCCTGTAAAATCTCCTGTTTTCACGGGTCGATTGGAAAATCAATGGTACCGGCTGCAGATCGACCCTGCGACCGGCCGGATACTCAGTTTGTACGACCTTGAGGCCGGTCATGAACTGGCTGACGGCAAGGCGGAATTCAGTTTCGGCGAATTTATCTATGAGACGCTGGGGAAGGACCGGGAGCAGATCGGGAAAGGGTATCTGCAGAATTACCGGCGGCAGCAGTGGGAGCAGATTGCGGTAACCAGTACTGCCGACGGACCTGTATGGAGTTCGGTGACGCTCGCCGGGAGGATGCCGGGATGCAGCGAGGGTGCGATCACCTGCGAGATTTGCCTGTACAAGGGAGTGAAGCAGGTGGAATTCCGATATGCAATGAAGAAGTTGGCGGTGACCGATCCGGAAGGGGTTTACGTTGCTTTCCCGTTTGCCACGAATAGAGAGGCAGAGGTGGTGTATGAAGTAGCCGGTGGCGCGGTGGAAGCGGGAAAGGAGCAGATCGACGGATCGGCCACCGACTGGCAGGGAGTGCAAAATTTCGTCATGCTGAAGGAGGATGGTTTTGGGGTTACATTTGTTTCTCCTGAAATTCCCATTGTCCAGTTGGGAGGACTGAACCTGGGTAAGTTTTTGCCGGCGAACCGGAAGCCCCTGCCCGTGATTTACTCGTGGGTGCTCAACAACTACTGGACGACCAATTTTCTCGCCAGCCAGGAAGGGGAGTTACGCTGGAGTTACACGATCACTTCGGGAGCAAAGGTCACCCGGCAGAGTTCGGCCGACTTTGCTTTGAATCGCCGTATCCCGGTGTTGTCAAGGGTGTTGCCTGCCAGTCCCCGCGCCGGTGAAAACCGGCAGGAGGTGTCCTTGATGGAGGCCTTACCGTCCAACCTGCTCATGGTGGATGCATTACCGTTGGATGATGGCACCGGGATCCGCCTGCAGATCCGGGAGACCGCCGGGAAAGACACGCGGGTGGATCCGGCCGGGTGGTTTCGGTCCGCTGATTCAAAAAGTTATACAAAGGTCGAACGGGTCAACGTTTTGGGTGAGCCGCTGGAGCCGGTAGTAGGGGAGATGACGATCAAAGGGCTGGAGACGGTGTTCCTGAAAGTTACGGCACCCTGACGGGGTCCCCCCACCCCGACAGGGTGGAACCTGCGGAAAGTTGCGTATATTTATATCGCCATTTCTCTAATTCCCTCAAATACAATTCCCATGAAGATTCGCCTCCTGTTCCTGCTCGCCTGCCTCCCGGCCATCCTCCCCGCGCAGCCGTGGAGCCCGGTGAATAAAACCGGGAAGTCGAACTTCCGCCTGGAATCCGCCGCCATCATCTCCCACGTGATCTGCGTGGATTCGGCGAAAGGGATCGGCGGCGACTCGGTGTTCTACCTCAACCGGGTCGTGAAAAGATGCACCGTCTGCCCAGATACGAACTATTTCCTGAAAAACCAGCCACAGTTCCTGCTCCGGGAAATGGTGAAACGTCCGGGAGGTGACTATGTGTTCCGCAATCCGGGCAGCTTCCTGATTAAAACCATGGCGGAGACGGGTCAATCGTGGCTTTTCGACACCGCCGCAGCCCTTACCGCCCAGGTGACTCAGAAATCGTGGAACCAGGTGCTCGGTGAGTGGGATTCGATCAAGACCATCACCCTTTCAAACGGACAATTTTTCCTCCTCAGCAAAGAACACGGACTATTATGGTTCCCGGTATTCGGGCAAAATGATTATTACAACCTCGAAGGGATCTCCGGCCGGAACCTTGGAACACAGTTACCCGGGTTCAGGGAGGTTTACAATTTCAAGGTAGGGGATGTTTTTCAATATGATAATTTCTGGATGCATTATGGATTAGGTGAGGGAGGGGAACAATTGATAAAACGCCGGATTTTGGAAAAGGATCAACGGCAGAAGGCTATGAATACCTGGTTGAGAACCGTATCCTGTTCTGGGAAGTTTCGGTAATCGGGGCGACTGGCCCAAAGCACCATGACTATCAGTTGAATACCTGGACTTTGGTTGATTCCTCTGATCACGTATGTAACCTTTACCCCGGGCAACTAATCGACGATCCCGTTGGTGAAGGTTCCGGATGGAATGCTTCGGCAGCTTCCGTAATTGCCGATACCGGCGGAATCGTCTCGCGGTTTGCCGGTTCGGCAGATTTTCCGGTTTGTTCGTACGGAACCGGGGATACATTGTTACCCTACCTGGCACCCTGGGAGTTTTCCCACAAATTCTCAGCAACCCTGGGAGAGGTTTGGTATCTGTATAACGTTTTCGAAATCTACAGTAATTACCGTCTGATCGGCTACATTAAAAACGGCGACACCACCGGGATCATCTATCCCGACGATTCCATCCTTCAGCCGGTCCGTCCGGTAACTCCCGATCAGAGGTTAATCGTGTTTCCTAACCCTGCTTCCGGCAAGTTGAATGTCCATCTGCCGGAATATACCGGGAAAAAGGTTACGATTGAGCTTTTCAACCAGCAGGGAATCCCGGTGAGGAAAGATACGGATGTTACTCTCCCCGTGACCCTTGATGTGGCAGGTCTCACACCGGGAATTTATATGATGATCGTAAGGGGCGACGGGCTCTTCCAGAGCCGGAAGGTGGTTGTCCGACGGAAATAAAATCAGGATCACTATTAATCAAACGGAATTGTACCTATATTTGTACAGAATTATGTACAAAGAGATAGGCAATGATAACCACTTCCATATCCGATTTCCGCAAGGATATTAAAAAATATTTTGATACCGTGGCAGAAAGCGATGAGCCGCTGGTGATATACCGGGGAAAAGATTCCGGTGTAGTGGTCATCTCGCTGGAGGAGTACAATTCGCTATCGGCCACCCACTATGAACTTTCATCGAAAGCCAATGAGAAACGCCTCGATTCGGCCATTGAAAAACTTCGAAAGGGAAAAAAGTTTGAAAAGGAGCTGTTGAAGCCATGAAGTTTGTATTTGTCGAGGAGTCATGGGAGGATTATCTTTACTGGCAACGAACCGATAAAAAAGTGCTGGCCCGGGTCAACGCGATGCTCAAGGATATCAACAGGCATCCTTATTCGGGACTCGGGAACCCTGAACCCCTGAAGCATAAATACCGGGGGTTCTGGTCACGGCGGATCAACACAGAACACCGGCTGGTTTACCGGGTGGTGGAGGATGAGATCCAGGTAGTCAAATGCCGGTTTCATTACGACTGACAGGTGTCGTCACGCGTCACGTGTCACGTGGTGTCACAAGCCACGCATCACTCCAGCGGCGGACATGACGGGCAGGAGAGGATCGTAAACTCCGTCCGGCGATTCTCCCGGTGTTGCTCTTCCGTGCAGTTCACCCCGTCGGAACATCCGTTGACCAGCCGGGATTCACCGTACCCTTTTGCCCTGATGCGGTCACGGGTGATCCCTTTCCCCACGATATAGCGCACCGCCGCATCAGCCCTGCATTGCGAGAGCCGCTCGTTGTAAGCAACCGTGCCCCGGCAGTCGGTATGCGACGACAACTCGATCACCATATCGGAGTAATCGTTCATCAGCTTCACTAACCGGTCGAGTTCTTCGGCCGAGGCGGGGGTTATATCGCATCTGTCGAATTCATACAAGATCTTTTCCAGCCGGATGGTTTTTCCGACCGCGGGGGAAGACAGCGACGGCTGCGGCTTGTTATCTTCCGGCTCCTTATTCTCCGCAATGACCTCTTTCACTGCAGGTTGCTGATAAATTCGCAGGAAGCGGGCGATGTCATCCTTTTCGGGATTACCGAACCGGTTGGTGGAGATCCAGCCACTCCTTAGGTTATCCTCAGTTACAAGGGAGAAGTCGTCGAAAGCGGAATTAATAGGCGCTTTCAGGTTTTCGGGCGGGGAAAAGGAGGTGCCATCGACTTTCGAGCGGAAAAGATCAAGACCGCCGAGACCCGGTAGTCCGTCGGACGAGAAGTACAGGTAACTCCCGTTGAATACCGGGAAAAGCTCGTTCCCGGCTGTGTTCAGCACAGCGATGTTGACGGGTTCTCCCCACGTTCCACCGGGCTGCCGGGTGCAGCACCAGAGATCCATACCGCCTTTCCCGCCCGGACGGTCGGAAGCGAAAACCAGCATTGAACCCTTATTCCAAAGCGCCGGATGTGCCGAACTGAATGACGGACTGTTGAAGGGAAAAAGATCAGCATGCCGGTATTCCGATCCATTTTTTACCGCGGAAACAATCATCAGCCTCCGCGTGTCAACGCCCTTCTCCCTGGCCGATTTCGGATTCACCGTGGTGAAATAAAGGACTTTTCCGTCGGGCGCGAACGTGGCTATCCCGTCGCCCGCCCCCGTCATCACTTCCGGTGCGAATGGAACCAGCCGGGAAAAAGAGGTGTCGGTCGCGAAAAGCCTGGTAACACCCCGGCCGGTCCAGGGATCGATGATACCTTCTCCCGTCCCTGCCGTCACAACCACCGTCCCGCTGCCCAGGACGGGTGAAAACACGGAGAAGTTGTAGGATCTTGTCTGGTTTGTCAGGATGTACCGGTTCGAATCCGACATCAAAGCCGCAGCTTGATCCAGGGAGTGAAGCAGGTTCTCCGCCCTTTCACCGGGAGCTTTTCCCTGGTAAGCGAGTGCTGATCTCCTTGCTTCGGCCGTATCACCAGCCATCCTCAGCACCTGTGCATACCGGTACCAGTCGTCGGGTTCGGCTCCATCGAGTTTCACCAGGGAACGGTATGCCTCAACGGCTCCTGTGATGTTGTTGATCTTGGAGCAGGATAGGGCCAGGTTCCGGAGGGCTTCTGCATCACCCGGTTTTTTCTGCAAGTATGCTCGGTAAAGAGAAACCGCTTCCCCGTATCGGTACAATCCGAATTTTTCGTTGGCCTTCTGTTTCTGAGAGTATCCCGGCAGGGCTGTCAACAGGTCAAGCAGCAAGAAAATAAATAGCGGGATTGCCTTTGTACGGATCATCGGGGAGGCTGTTTTACAGATCGTTTCCGCTCTTTCCTGTGTTTTGCCACCTGGATGAACTCAATCGGTGCGCCGTTCTCTTCGATGAAGGCAACTACATTCCCTTCCGAAGGCGAGTTGGGTTCGATGATCACTTTCTTTCCCCGGATGGCTTCCTGGATGTCGTCCACTTCGAACGCAATGTGGGGAAGGGTCTTCACGATCTCCGGCAACCGGCAGTTCTTTCCGTACGTCATCCATTCAATACCGAATTCACTGGTTTCATACCCGCAATGCCACACATCGTACCCTTCCAGATATGTGGCTCCTTCGGGAGGTTCGGCAACCGGGATGCCGATGTGGTGATATCTTCGCCTGGGATTCATAGGATGATTTTGCAGCGCCGGATTTAGAGACCATCAAATATACATGAAATACGGAATTGCGGGCCGGCTGTAGCCTTCCGGTGTCCTGATTTTTCTTAATTTTGTAGCATCAAAAATGATTTATATATGACTGAGAATGTTGAGAAGATCCGTTGCCTGATCATAGGATCCGGACCTGCTGGATATACCGCTGCTATTTATGCTGCCCGTGCCGACCTGAAACCTGTTATGTACCAGGGAATGCAGCCGGGCGGACAACTGACCATTACCACCGAGGTGGAGAATTTTCCGGGATATCCCAAGGGTATCACCGGCCCGGAAATGATGGAAGAGTTCAAACAGCAGGCCGAACGATTCGGAACCGACGTCCGGTTTGGGGTGGTGACGGAAGTCGATTTTTCTCAGCGCCCTTTTATCGTTAAAGCTGATGATGGGAAAGTGCTTTCCGCTGATACCGTGATCATTGCCACCGGAGCCTCCGCCAAATGGCTGGGACTGGAAACCGAACGGAAGTTCATGGGGCAGGGGGTTTCGGGTTGTGCTACCTGCGACGGCTTTTTCTATCGCGGCCAGGAAGTGGCCATCGTAGGCGGGGGAGACACCGCTGCCGAAGAAGCCACTTATCTTGCCAAGCTTTGCAAAAAAGTGTACATGATCCACCGCCGCAACGAACTGCGCGCCTCCAAAGCGATGCAGCATAAGGTATTGAACACCCCGAACATCGAAATGGTGTGGGACAGTGTTCCCGAAGAAGTGCTGGGCGATATGAGCGGGGTGACCGGCGTGCGGGTGAGAAATATTAAAACCGGTGAAGCGCGCGATATCGCCGTGATGGGCTTCTTCGTCGCCATCGGCCACAAACCCAACACGGAACTTTTCGAGGGGCAACTGAAACTCGACGAAATGGGCTATGTCGAAACGGCCCCCGGCTCGACGCGCACCAGCGTGGAAGGAGTCTTTGCCGCCGGCGATGTCCAGGATCATTACTACCGCCAGGCGATCACCGCAGCGGGAACCGGCTGTATGGCAGCCATCGAGGCGGAACGATACCTGGGAAACTAGGTGGCGAAATAGCGAAATAGCCAAAATAAATGGTATGATAACGTTTTTTGGTGATGAAAGGGTCTTGTATGCTGTAGAGAGCGACGGGCATCCCGGCAAAGATGACCTGGAAAAACTGACCTGGCTGTTCGGCGGTGCAACATGCATCGCCGAACCCGTTTATTCCGGGACCTTTACCGGCCCAAGGCGGGAAATGGTGACCCCCTGGAGCACCAATGCCGTCGAAATCACGCAGAATATGGGCATCCGGGGGATCCGGAGGATCGAGCGGTTTACGAAGTACGAGGTACGAAGTACGAAGTACGATCAGGGTGTTTCACCCGTTACGGGTCACGCGGCGCACGTCACGACCATCGATCCCATGCTGGAGGCCGTTTACAATTCGCTCGACCAGGACTTGTTCCACATCGAGCATACCCCGGATGCTGTGAGGCATATCAGCGATATCGCCGCATACAATGCTTCCGAGGGACTGGCGCTCAGTGCAGAAGAGGTTGAGTACCTGGTTGAGGTCAGTAAAAAAATCGGCCGTCCGCTGACCGACAGCGAAGTTTTTGGCTTTTCACAGGTCAACTCGGAACATTGCCGGCATAAGATCTTCAACGGCACCTTCATCATCGATGGCCACGAGATGACTGATTCGCTGTTTGCCCTGATCCGCAAGACCTCCCGTGAGAACTCCAACTTCCTGGTCTCCGCTTACAAGGACAACGTGGCCTTCATACAGGGGCCTGAAATCGAGCAATTCGCTCCCGGTAATCCGCAACAGGCTGATTTTTTTACCATCCGCGACATCCGTTCGGTCATTTCACTGAAAGCCGAAACCCATAACTTCCCCACCACGGTTGAACCTTTTAACGGTGCGGCTACCGGCTCGGGGGGCGAAATCCGCGACCGCATGGCAGGCGGCAAGGGAAGTATTCCACTCGCAGGAACTGCCGTTTACATGACCTCCTATCCCCGGCCTGACGGGGGCCGAACGTGGGAAAAGTTCATTCCTCCCCGGCCCTGGCTCTATAAAACGCCGGGAGAGATACTCCTGAAAGCCTCTAACGGAGCCAGTGACTTCGGGAATAAATTCGGCCAGGCCCTCATCTGCGGATCCCTTCTCACCTTTGAATATGCCGGGGAAGGCAGGATCTACGGATACGACAAAGTGATCATGCTGGCCGGGGGTATTGGGTACGCCCGGCAGGAAGATGCCCTGAAAGAGGAGCCGCAGACCGGACAGCCGATCGTGGTGATGGGGGGTGACAATTATCGCATCGGAATGGGGGGTGGAGCCGTATCCTCGGTAGCCACCGGCGAATATGGCAATGCGATTGAGCTGAACGCCGTGCAACGGTCAAACCCGGAAATGCAGAAAAGGGTCTTCAATGCCATCCGGGCGATGACAGAGATGGAGAAGAACCCCATTGTTTCGATCCATGACCATGGCGCAGGTGGACACCTGAATTCCCTCTCGGAACTGGTCGAAAATACAGGCGGGACGGTTTACCTCGACCGGCTCCCTGTGGGCGATCCCACCTTGTCGGCCCGTGAAGTCGCCAGTAATGAATCACAGGAACGCATGGGGTTGGTCATCGGGGAAGAGAACCTGGAAATTCTGGAACAGGTGGCCGAAAGAGAACGGGCGCCGCTGTATGTGGCAGGCATGACCGCCGGTGATCACCGGCTGATTTTCGAGGATCAGCGGAACGGGGTGCGCCCCATCGATCTGAGCCTGGAAGACTTTTTCGGTAAGCCTCCCAAAACCGTGATAAACGACGACTCACGGCTCACGGCTCACGGCTCCCTTCATTACCAGGCAGAGAAAATCTTTGAGTACCTCGACCAGGTGCTTCAACTGGAGGCGGTCGCGTGCAAGGACTGGCTGACCAATAAAGTTGACCGGGCCGTGAGCGGCAGGATCGCCAAGCAACAGACCTGCGGAGCCATCCAGCTTCCGTTGAACAACCTGGGTGTCACCGCGCTGGATTACCGCGGGCAAAAAGGGATCGCTACTTCCCTGGGGCATGCGCCGGCCGTGGCCCTGGTTGACCCGGGAGCGGGTTCGCGAATGGCGGTGGCCCGCGCCCTTACCAACCTGGTCTGGGCACCCCTGACCCACGGTCTGAAAGGGGTCTCGCTCAGCGCCAACTGGATGTGGCCTTGCCGGAACGCCGGCGAGGATGCACGGTTATATACTGCGGTAAAAGCCCTTAGCGATTTTGCTATCGCACTGGGGATCAATGTGCCCACAGGAAAGGATTCCCTTTCAATGACCCAGAAATACCCCGGGGGCGACCCGGTGCTGTCGCCGGGAACCGTAATTGTATCGGCGGTGGCCGAAGTGGAGGATGTAAAAAAAGTGATCAGCCCTGCACTGGCGAACATCCCGGGGAGTATCCTGCTGTACATTCCCTTTGGCGATGCAGGCTTTGAACTCGGCGGAAGCAGTTTTGCCCAGACATTGGGCCAGGTGGGGAATACCGTTCCGGATATTTCCGACCCGGCCCTTTTTTCCTCAGCCTTTGCCGGGATCCAGGCCATGGTGGCTGAAGGATTGATCCTGGCTGGACATGATGTAGCGGCCGGCGGGTTGATCACCACACTGCTGGAGATGGCTTTCCCGGTTGAAGGAGTCGGTATCAAAGTGGAGATCGACCCCGACAGGGTGGGGGGACCCCGACAGGGTGGGGATACCCCGACAGGGTGGGGGGATCCCGTCAGGGTGCTGTTCAGTGAGCAGCCGGGAGTCGTGGTGCAGGTCAGGGAAGGCGAAATGGCGAAATGGCGAATGAATGAAAATGGTTGCATCATCGGGAAAGTCACCCCGGATAGATCATTGAACGTCTCCGTTGCCGGGAATTCGTATTTCTTTGACATTGATTCGCTGCGTGATACATGGTTCCATTCCTCCTACCTGATGGACCGGTTACAGTCGGGTGAAGCCCTCGCGCTGGAAAGGCTCAAAAACTACGGGAAACAACCGCTGAAGCTGGTTTTTTCCACAGGATTTACCGGAAAAGCTGCCTCGTACGGGATCGACATGAACCGCAGGATCCCGTCAGGGATCAAAGCTGCCGTGATCCGCGAAAAGGGGGTGAACCGCGACCGTGATATGGCGTGGGCGCTCTATCTGGCCGGATTTGACGTGAAGGATATCCATATGACCGACCTTGTTGCAGGCCGGGAAGACCTGAGCGATGTGAATTTTATCGCTTTTGCCGGGGGATTTTCCAATTCCGATGTGCTTGGCTCGGCCAAGGGATGGGCGGGGGCATTCCGCTATAACGAAAAGGCCCGCGCTGCCCTTGAACGGTTCTTTGCCCGGCCCGACACCCTCAGCCTGGGTGTGTGCAATGGTTGCCAGTTACTGGTCGAACTGGGGCTGATCTACCCGGAATACGAACGCCACCCCTGGATGTCGTGGAATGATTCGCATAAATACGAATGTTCGTTTGTCAGTGTCGACATCGTAGATAACCATTCAGTGATGCTTCATTCGCTGGCAGGAAGCCGGCTGGGCATCTGGGTGGCGCACGGTGAAGGGAAATTCAATTTTCCGGAGGGGGAAGAAAGATACCACATTCCCGTCCGGTTCAGCTACCATGCGTATCCCGGCAACCCAAACGGTTCGCAGTTTGATGCCGCCTGTATCGCTTCCGCCGATGGCCGCCATCTGGCGATCATGCCTCACCTGGAAGATTCGGTGCTCCCCTGGCAATGGCCCTTCTATCCACCCCACCGCGAAGATGAAATCACCCCATGGATGGAAGCGTTTACCAATGCACGAAAATGGATCTTGGATACGTTAAAGATCAAAGATCAAAAATCAAAGATCAAAGACTAAATTGAATTAATCGCGCTTTTAAGTCTATATAAATATCAATATATCAATACATTAAATAGAATGTCAAAAATCGTATTCGTTACCGGGGCCACATCCGGTTTCGGGCAGGCTGCCGCCCGTAAATTTGCAGCAACCGGACATAATCTGATCATCACCGGCCGGCGCAAAGTTCTGCTGGAGGATCTGGCAAAGGAACTGATAACCACGCATCATATAGAGGTGTTGCCCCTCTGTTTCGACGTAAGACGGTTTAAGGAGGCGGAAGAAGCCATCCAGGGACTGCCTGAAAAATGGAGGAATATTGATGTCCTGGTCAATAACGCGGGGCTCGCGGTCGGCCTTAACCCGGTTCATGAAGGAGTGGTCGACGACTGGGAAAGAATGATCGACACGAATGTCAAGGGCCTACTGTATATGACCCGTCTCGTTGCCCCATTGATGGTGGCCCGGCACCAGGGTCATATCATCAATGTGGGTTCGGTCGCCGGGAAGGAGGTCTACCCACTGGGAAATGTTTACTGCGGAACCAAATTCGCCGTCGATGCCATCACCAAAGGGACCCGGATCGACCTGGTCGCTCACAATATAAAAGTCACTCAGGTGGCTCCCGGAGCCGCGAACACGGAGTTTTCGCTCGTCCGGTTCAAAGGCGACAAGGGGCGCGCCGACCAGGTGTACAACGGGTTCAAACCCCTGCTGGCAGAGGATGTGGCCGAGGCGGTTTACTACGTGACCACCCTTCCTCCTCATGTCAATGTCAACGACATGGTATTGATGCCTACAGCCCAGGCCAGCTCGATGCACTTTTTCAGGGAATGATTGTAAAGGAGTCGGCAGTCGGCAGTCCACAGTCGGCAGTCAGTGGTCGGCAGTCCCGAAGCGTAATGGTCTTACGTCACCCCTCTGTTAATCTGTCACTTAACCATGGTGTCACTCAATCACTCTGTCACTCCGTCACTCTGTCACTCCGTCACTCCATTACCCTGTTACCTTTTTTGTAACTTGCGCAAAAAAACGGTATCACAATAAATTGCAATAAGCATGGAAGTTACCCGAATCTTCGACCTGCTGCCATACAATGAAGCAACATTCCGGCCGAAAGAGGATGTGCTGGCATCAAAAGACAATGGCAGCTGGACGAAGTACAGCATCCGGCAGTACCGCGAAATCGTCGATAACATCAGCTACGGATTCCTTGCGCTGGGTGTAAAACCCGGCGACAAGATCGCCCAGATCAGCCCCAACCGGGCGGAATGGAACTTCGTCGACATGGCGATCCTGCAGGTCGGTGCCATTCATGTTCCCATTTACCCTACCATCAGCGAATCGGATTACAAGTACATCCTCAGTCATGCCGAGGTAACTTATGTTTTCATCTCCGGCCAGGAACTCCTGCGAAAGATCGACTATATCCTTCCGGAGATCACTCAGATCAAGGGGGTTTTCACTTACAAAGATCACCAGGAGCACAAACATCTGAATGAGCTGATTGACCTGGGCCGGCAGAATCCGGCTCATGCGTTGCTGGACGAACGCCGGAAGAACGTTACTCCGCATGATATCGCCACCATCATCTATACCTCCGGAACCACCGGTAATCCCAAGGGGGTGATGCTCACCCACAACAACATCATTTCCAATTTCAAGGGATGTGCCCACATTCCGCCCTTCGGGGATGAGGCTAAAGCGATCAGCTACCTGCCGCTCTGCCATGTTTACGAAAGGATGCTCAACTACCTTTACCATTACAAGGGCTATTCGATTTATTATGCCGAGAACCTGGGCACCATCACCGACAACATGAAGGAGATTGGCCCTGAAATTCTCACTACGGTGCCGCGGCTTCTTGAAAAGATCTATGATAGACTCTTTGCTACAGGCCACAAGCTGAAAGGAGTCCGAAGGTGGATTTTTTTCTGGGCACTCCACCTTGCCCTGCGGTATGAACTTGAAGGGGCCAACGGGTGGTTCTTTGAGCTGAAGCGGAAATTTTACGACCGGCTGGTCTATACCAAATGGCGTGAAGCCCTAGGAGGGAAACACCTGCTGGTGGTTTCCGGGGGGGCCGCCCTCCAACCCCGTCTGGCCCGTATGTTCACGTGTGCCGGGATCGATGTCCTGGAGGGTTACGGGCTGACTGAGACCTCGCCTGTGATCGCGGTCAACCAACTGGAGCGGGGATGCAACAGGTTCGGCACTGTCGGAAAGATCCTGAAGGAGGTAGAAGTAATGATCGCCGACGATGGGGAGATCCTGTGCAAAGGACCGAGCATCATGGCCGGATACTTTAAGGAAGAGGAAATGACCCGAGAGGCGATCGACGCCGGCGGGTGGTTCCATACGGGTGACCTCGGACGGATTGAACCGGGAGGTTTCCTGAAGATCACCGGGAGGAAAAAGGAGCTTTTTAAGACTTCGTTCGGCAAATACATCAGTCCGCAACCGATCGAGGATAAATTCAAGGAATCCCTCTTTATCGACCAGATCGTCGTGGTGGGTGAAAACCAGAAGTTCGCCGGGGCCCTCATCGTCCCCGACTTCGTCTTCCTCCGCTCCTGGTGCGCCGTGAAAGAGATCCCTTATACCACGAACGCGGAAATGATCAACCTTCCCAGGATCCGGAAGCGCTTTAAGACCGAAGTGGACCGGTACAACAAGTTCCTGGGCGATACCGAAAAGATCAAGACCTGGGATCTTCTCGACACGGAGTGGACCTTCGACTCCGGCGAGATCACTCCCACGATCAAACTGAAACGGAATGTGATCGCCAAAAAGTACGCCGGCAAGATCGCAGCCCTGTTTGAATAGAAACCCATTTGAAACAAGCCACCGTGGAAGTCACCCGCATCTTCGATCTTCTTGAGCTGTTCCGCAAAGATTACAGCACGATCGACGACCTCTTCAACATCAAGAGGAACGGCCGGTGGGTGCGTTTTTCGGCGGCCGATTTTGTACGGATCAGCCGGGAATTCAGCCTGGGATTGCTCTCCATGGGGGTCGGAAAAGGCACCCGGATCGCCACGGTTCTGAACAACTGCCCCGAATGGAACTTCATCGACATGGGAATCCTGCAGGTCGGAGCCGTTCAGGTGCCCGTGTACCCGACGGTCAGCGAAGATAATTACCGCTATATTTTCCATGATTCGGAGGTGGATTATATCATCGTTCATGACCCGCTGATTTACGAACGTGTCCGGAACATCCTTCCCGAACTGGACCGGCTGAAAGGCATTTTCTCGCTGGAAGAAATCGAAGGGGTCAGGAGCTGGACCGAAATCCTGGAACAGGGAAGAACATACGCACATCCCGAACAACTGGAGGCAATCAAAGCAACGATCCTGCCCGGTGATCTGGCCACCATCATTTACACATCGGGGACCACCGGCCGCCCGAAGGGAGTGATGTCATCGCACAACAATTTCGTGACCAACTACAAGGCTCTGGCCGAGATCCCGCAGCTGAAAACGGGCGACCGGGCCCTCAGTTTCCTGCCTTTGTGCCATGTCTATGAACGAACGGCCGGGTATGTGTACCAGTCGTTCGGAGTCACCATCTATTATGTGCAGAATGTCGACGAATTGGGTGAATACATGCTGGAAATACGGCCGCATGGATTCGCCTCGGTGCCCAGGGTGTTCGAGAAGATCTACAACCGGATCGTTGCACAGGGACGGAAACTGCCCATACCGATGAAGGGGCTGTTTTTCTGGGCATTACGGCAGGGGCATAAATTCGAACTCGACCATGCCCGCGGATGGGTGTACGACATCAAACTGTTCCTGGCCGATCTCCTGGTTTTCCGGAAATGGCGGAAGGCGCTGGGCGGCGAGCTGAAATTCATCGTTTCTGGAAGCGCCTCCCTGCATCCCAGACTTGCACGCATTTTCTGGGCGGCCCGCATCCCCGTTCTCGAAGCCTATGGTCTGACCGAGACCTCCCCGGGAGTTACCTGTTACCGCTTCGAACCGGGAACGGTGAAGTTCGGTACGGTGGGAACGCTTCTGACCGGGAACGAGATGAAAATTGCCGGCGACGGGGAGATCCTGGTCAGAGGGCCCAATGTCATGCTGGGATACCTCAACCGGCCTGAAAAGACAGCCGAAGCGATCGATGCCGACGGCTGGTTCCATACCGGTGACATCGGGGTGATCGAGGAGGGAAAATTCCTCCGCATCACCGATCGTAAAAAAGAGATATTCAAGACCTCGGGAGGTAAATACATCGCCCCCCAGCCGATTGAACAAAAAATCAAGGAATCGCCCTTCATCGAATACATCATGGTGGTCGGGGAGAACAGGAATTATCCTGCCGCCCTGATCATCCCGAACTTTGAATTCCTGCGTAACTGGTGCGAAGTCAAAAATATCGAATTCGGCTCCCGGGAGAAAGCGGTCAACAACCCCAGGATCATCCGCCGCATCCGGAAAGAGGTCGAACGGTTCAACCAGGACCTTGGGAAGACTGAGAAGATCAAGCGCATCCGGCTGCTCGACGCCGAATGGACCACCGAATCGGGCGAGATCTCGCCAACCCTGAAACTCCGGCGAAAATTCATCCTGGAGAAATACAGTAAAATCATTGAGGAAACCTACCGTTCTTCCGAGTTCAACTACCGGATCGATTGATGTTAATGAAGGATCCTGAAGATCAGCTCTTTCATGAGTTCCCCGTCGGTGGCTGAGGCATTGTCGAACCCCTTCGATTTCAGATCGTACTCCCGCAACAGGCCGATTATAGTCATGACTTTGCCGGTCGGAAAAGCACGCGCGGCCCGCTGGTACTCGCCGACCAGGAAGGGACGGACGCCCAACTCGGAGGCCGCCGCATTCTGCGATTTATCGGTCAGGTAGTGATAGGCCAGAACTTTCTGGAAAAAGGCAAACAGGATCGGGATCACCTTGACCAACGGGTTTTCCCGGGGGTTGGCGGCAAAATAGCGGATGATCCGGTTGGCTTTCACCACATCCTTTGCGATCAATGCTTTCTGTAGCTCGAATACGTTGAAATCCTTGCTGATGCCGATATTCCTTTCGACAACCTCTTCCGTGATCGTCGATCCCGCCGGTATGTTGATCAGGAGTTTCTGCAGTTCGTTGACGATCCGGGAAAGGTCGGTTCCGAGAAACTCGGTGAGCATCACCGCCGCTTTCGGGCTGATCGAGAATTGCAGCGGGCGAAGGTATTCGGTGATCCACTCGGGAATGCGGTTGTCGTAGAGCGAGGCCGATTCAAAAACGATACCCGTTTTTTCCACGGCTTTAAAGAAACCCTTCCGCCGGTCAACCTTTCCGTATTTGTAGCAGAGTACCAGCAAGGTGGAGGCCAGCGGGTGCTCGATGTACGCCTGGAGATCTTCTATGCGGGAAAGGTCCTGTGCCTCTTTGACGATCAGTACCTGGTAATTGGCCATCATCGGGTAGCGCCGGGCATAACTCACCAGGGTGGCGACATCGGTATCACGGCCGTAAATGATGGTCTGGTTGAACTCTTTTTCATCATCGCTAAGAACATGATTCTCAATAAAATTCGAGATTTCGTCGATAAAATACGACTCTTCGCCGAAAAGCAGGTACACCGGATGATAGATCTGGTTCTTCAGATCCTTCATCAGGTTTTCGAAACTGATCGTGTTCTTTTCAGCCATGGGATTTACCGATCACGGGTGGCAGGAAGCCGGATGATGGTTTATTGTCAGTCGAAACGCAGGTGCTTGACCAGCAGCTTCTTCTCGATGAGGTCTTTCAGGGTGTCGATGCCGATTCGCAGGTGCTCCTCCGTGAACTGGGCCGACACTTTCCGGTCACTGGCCTGGGTCTTGATACCCCGGCCGACCATCGGTTGGTCGGAGACGAGCAGGAGCGCCCCGGTGGGGATTTCATTGGCAAAGCCGACCATGAACAGGGTGGCCGATTCCATATCGATCGCGATCGCCCTCGTGTTTCGCAGGTGTTTCTTAAACTGCTCGTCGTATTCCCAAACCCGCCGGTTGGTCGTGTAAACCGTACCGGTCCAGTAATCCTTACTGTGATTATGGATCACCGACGACATCACCTTATGCAGATTGAACGCCGGGAGCGCGGGCACCCGGTCGGGGAAATAGTCGTCGGAAGTACCGTCGCCACGGATGGCGGCAATGGGCATGATCAGGTCGCCGACCTTGCACTTCTTTTTCAGCCCACCGCATTTTCCGAGGAAGAGAGCGGCCTTGGGCCGGATGGCACCGAGCAGGTCCATGATGGTAGCGGCATTGGGGCTGCCCATCCCGAAATTGATCATGGTGATGCGATCATGGGTGGCGCTGGGCATGGCCCTGTCCCTTCCCTTGATTGGAACTTTATTCCATTTGGCGAACATCTCGAGATAGGCGCCGAAGTTGGTCAGCAGGATGAAATCACCGAACTCATCGAGGCTGGTGCCTGTATAGCGCGGCAGCCAGTCATCGACAATCTCTTTTTTTGTCTTCATGGGCGCTTGGATTACGCACTCCGCAGCTGCGGTCTGGCTTGCAAAGGTAAGATATTTGTCAGATTTTCGTAGGTTTGCAGCATGGTCGGGATGCAAAAACTCAACCTCCCCGCAATCCGGCCGCTGGTAAGAAAAAACCCGGCGGGGAAAAAGGAGATATTCGATCCGTGCCGGAAACGCTATGTGCGCCTGACGCCCGAGGAATGGGTACGGCAGAACTTTCTGCAATTCATGATGTCGCACCTTGGGTTTCCCTCTACACTCATCGTGGTGGAAGCGTCGCTGAAGGTAAACAGAATGCCCCGACGGTTCGATATCCTGGCCTGCCGTTCCGACGGGAAACCCGGAATGGTCATCGAATGCAAAGCACCCGGGGTGGAGATCACGCAGGCCACATTTGACCAGGTGGCGCGATACAACCTCGAACTTGAGGTGGACTTTCTTGCGGTAACGAACGGGTTGACGCATTATGCCTGCCACCTCGATCACCGGGCCAAATCGTACCGTTTCCTCGAGGCTATGCCTGATTTTCCGATGGTGAATCAAACCGGCGGATAGCTTTTCGGAAGATGGCCCTTTTTTCTTATCATTGCATGCCTGAAACAGGAGCTTAAAACAAGCCAACAACGCATGAACATACCCCTGACTTTTCCGGTCTCCCTGTCCGACGGGGCATTCGATGCCTCTGACGCCAGGAACTACGGGCTTGCCGTTATCGCCGGGGAGGCTGAGTTCTCCTGCGCCGTGCTTGATTTCAGGAAAAACCGGTTCATTGGTCTTCATCATGGCCTCTCTTCGGCCGGGGAATCGGTGCGGGCGAAATCTTCGGAAGGCGATCCCTTTGCAGCCTCCTTTCTCGGCTCCATCCGGGAAACCATTCCCTGGATCCAGGCCCCCTTCCGGCTGGCCCGCATCGCATACAGCAATAAATCCTCCACGCTGGTTCCTGCCCCATTATATGATTCAGCGGAGAAGATGGAATTGTTCCGCTTCAATCATCCGTCCGACCCGGGTGAGCCCGTACATGCCGACCACCTGATGCCGCTCGATGCCTGGCAGCTATACCCGCTACCCACCCGGATGGAGGAGCCGCTCAGGATCCTTTTCCCCGGGCAGAAGATTGTCCATATCTCGGGACTTTTTATCGAAAGTGTCTGGATCAACTACAAGAACCGGCTGGCTGAACCCTGCGCGTTCCTTCACCTGCGTGGCTCCCTCTTTGACCTGATGGTCTTCGATGGCCGCGAAATGATCTATTTCAATACCTTCTCGTTTGATTCACCGGAGGAAGTGGCTTATTACCTCATCTTTGTCCTGGAACAACTGGAGTTCAACCCCGATACCCTGCCACTAATCCTTTACGGGCCTGTCGATTATGGAGATGCTCTTTGGACACTCCTGACCCGCTACATCCGCCATGTCAGGTTCGGGCAACGCAATGAGGCATACGGCTATTGCCAGGGCATCGCAAACCTTCCGGAGCACAGATTCTTCCCGCTTCTCAACTTCTTCTCATGCGGATTGTAAGCGGTAAATACAAGGGGAGGAGGATTCATCCCCCTGCCGGTCTGCCGGTTCGGCCCACGACCGATTTTGCCAAAGAAGGTCTTTTCAATGTGCTTACGAACAGGATTGATTGGGAGGAGACCCGGGTACTCGATCTTTTCACGGGAACCGGAAGCATGGCTTTTGAATTTCTTTCGCGGGGGGCTGTGGCGGTCACCGCGGTCGACGCCAATTTCCGATGCGTGGAATTTATCCGCCGTACGGCTGCGGAACTGGGTGCCGCGAACCTGCAGGCGGTGCGCTCCAACTGTTTCGTCTTTATCCGGCAGATGGCAGTCGGTTATGATCTCATCTTCGCAGATCCACCCTATGACATGGATGAACTGGCGACCCTCCCTGACCTGATTTTTGCCAGTGCGTTGCTGAATCCAGATGGGATGTTCATCCTGGAGCATTCAGCCACCGGGCGCTTTGAAAACCACCCGCGCTTTGTCATGCACCGCCACTACGGCAGTGTCAACTTCAGTTTTTTCACATAAGGAAAACAGAAAAACAGGGGTCGGTTCCTGGCGCGAAATCAATACTCGTCTTCGTGGAAGAAAAAGTCGTCCTTGGTGGGATAATCAGGCCATATGTCTTCAATACGGTCGTACGACTCACCTTCGTCCTCAATCTCCTTCAGGTTCTCAATCACTTCCTGGGGCGCTCCGGATCGGATGGCCCAGTCAATCAGCTCTTCCTTGGTGGCAGGCCAGGGAGCATCTTCCAGTTTTGAGGCCAGTTCGAGTGTCCAGTACATGGATGGTTGTTTTGAATTTCGTGCAAAAGTATAAAAAAAAGATTTTATCCAAACAAGCCAAATTCTCATTTACTGGTGACCCAGGGAGTCTCAGTGGCTCCGGCATCTTTGCCGGTCTTCCGGGCCAGAACAAAAAGGTAATCCGACAGCCGGTTGAGGTAGCGGATAATGACCGGGTCGACCGGCGATGAACGGTTCAGACTGACAAGGGATCGTTCGGCGCGGCGGCACACGGTTCTGGCGACGTGGCAGGAAGATACGACCGGATGCCCGCCCGGCAGGATGAAATGAACCAACGGGGGCAGTTTTTCGTTCATCGCATCGATCTCCTTTTCCAACAGCAGGATGGCATCCTCTGCCAGAGAGGGAAGTTCACGCGAGGCCGTCCTGGGATCCCGGGCCACATGAGCCTCGGCGACAAACAGGTTTTCCTGGATCCCAACCAGAATCTCCCGGTAATGGGGGGCGATATCGTGGTCGCGGACTACTCCGAGAAAGGAGTTCAACTCATCCAGGTTGCCGTATGCCTCCACCCGTTCATGGCATTTGGCGACACGGGTTCCCCCCAACAGGGAGGTTTCCCCCGTGTCGCCCCCTTTCGTGTATATCTTCCAGTCAGCCATTTACATCTTTGCGAGCCGCTCCTTAAGCGCCTCGTACTGCTTCTTCATCTCAGCGGGAAGGCGATCGCCAAACTTGGCCTGGTGGGCTTCGATCAGTTCGCATTCGGCCAGCCATTCGTCGCGGTCGACCTTCAGGATCTCGTCCATTTTCGCTGCCACACCATCAAGTCCGGTAACATCGATAGCATTCTTTTCCGGGACCATCCCGATCGGAGTTTTAACGGCTCCGGCGGGACTATCCGTCTGTTCAAAGATCCATTTCAGCACGCGGATGTTATCGCCGTATCCGGGCCAGAGGAATTTACCCTCGGCGCTTTTCCGGAACCAGTTGACATTGAATATTTTGGGGAGTTTCTGCGGATCCGGAGCGATCTGGCCGATCTTCACCCAGTGCCCGAAATAATCGCCCATGTGGTACCCGCAGAAAGGAAGCATGGCAAACGGATCCCGGCGTACCCCTGCCTTCAGCCCGATGGCTGCAGCGGTCACTTCCGATCCTACGATGGATCCTAAGAAAACACCGTGATTCCAGTCAAAGGCCTGGTAAACAAGGGGAACCGTGCCGGGGCGACGGCCTCCGAAAAGGAATGCGGAGATGGGAACTCCCCGCGGGTTCTCCCAGTCCTTGTCGATGGCGGGACACTGGCGGGCCGGAGCCGTAAAACGGGCGTTCGGATGAGCCGCCGGTTTCCCCGATTCCTTGTGGTAGGGTTCATTGGTCCAGGTCAGCGTTCCTTCCGGGATGTCGGTGCCGATCCCTTCCCACCAGATATCGCCATCGGGGGTCAGCCCGGTGTTGGTGAAGATGGTATTGGCGCGGCACGAAAGCATGGCATTGGGATTGGTATCCATCGAGGTGAAGGGAGCCACGCCGAAGAAACCCGCTTCCGGGTTGATGGCGTAAAGCCGGCCATCGTCACCGAATTTCATCCAGGCGATGTCGTCACCCACGGTCTCAACCTTCCAGCCCGGAATGGTCGGGATCAGCATGGCGAGGTTGGTCTTTCCGCATGCACTGGGGAAAGCGGCGGCAAAGTATTTTTTCACTCCTTGCGGATTGGTCACTCCCATGATGAGCATGTGCTCGGCGAGCCATCCTTGACGGCGAGCCATGTTGGAAGCAATACGAAGGGCGAAGCATTTCTTTCCGAGAAGGGCATTGCCTCCGTAACCGCTTCCGAATGACCAGGTTTCGTTGGTTTCCGGGAAATGAGAGATGTATTTCTGTTCAATGGGGGCGCAGGGCCAGGGCTTGTCTTTCTGCCCCGGCTCGAGCGGTGCTCCCACCGAGTGAACGCAGGGCACGAAATCGTCATCCCCCAGGATATCCAATACGGCTTCGCCCATGCGGGTCATGATCCGCATGTTCACCACCACATAAGGTGAATCGGTGATCTGGATGCCGATATGCGCGATCTTCGAACCCAGCGGTCCCATGCTGAACGGAATCACGTACATCGTCCGTCCTTTCATGCATCCGCGATAAGCGCCGGTGAGGATGCGTTTCATCTCCACCGGGTCCATCCAGTTGTTCGTCGGTCCGGCATCTTCCTGCCTGGCCGGGCACATGAACGTGCGGTTCTCCACCCGGGCCACATCGCTCGGGTCGCTCTGGAAGTAATAACTGCCGGGGCGTTTCTCTTCATTCAGTTTCACGGCTGCACCCGACGCTACCATCTGATCCAGTAACCGTTGGTTCTCTTCGGCCGAACCATCACACCAGTAAATGGCATCGGGCTGACACAATTCAGCCCATTCCTTCACCCATTTTTCAACTTTGTTGCTGATTTTCATATCTATTCAATTAGTTTGTTAGTATCATTCTCAAACCCCACTCCCCACTCATCACTCACTTCAAATCTCCCAACGCTCCCTTGATCCTTCTTACGGCTTCGGTCAGCTTGTCGGTGCTGGTGGCATACGAAAACCGGATGCACCGGGGATCGCCAAAGGCATCGCCGGGTACCAGGGCAACGAAAACCTTGTTAAGCAGGTACATACAGAGATCGTTGGCATTGTTGACTGTCGTCTTTCCGTCCGATTTACCAAAATACCAGGAGATATCGGGGAAGATATAAAAGGCTCCGTCGGGGTGATTGAGCTTCATGCCGGGGATATCACTGAGGAGTTTCAGCATCAGGTCGCGCCGTTCGCGGAAAGCAGCCTGCATGGTCCTCAGATCGCTGGTTGTGTCGGGATCGGTGAAAAATGCAGTGAGGGCGGCACGCTGAGCGATGGAGGATGCTCCCGAGGTGAACTGTCCCTGGAGTTTATCGCAGGCTTTGGCAATAGATACCGGGGCGGCAATGAATCCGATGCGCCAGCCGGTCATGGCAAACCCCTTCGAAACACCGTTGACCAGTACGACCTGGTCCTTGATGAAATCGAACTGGCAGATACTCTCATGTTTTCCAACGAAATTGATATGTTCATAGATCTCGTCGGCCACGATGGTGATGTGCGGGTATTTGGCCATTACCCGGGCGATCCCCCCGAGCTCTTCGCGTGTATAAACGGAGCCGGTAGGATTGCAGGGCGAACTGTAGATCAGGAGGCGGGTCCGGGGCGTGATGGCGGCTTCGAGCTGGGCCGGTGTGATCTTGAAATTGTTCTCGATCGTAGCCGGGATGAAAATCGCTTTCCCTTCGGCTACCTTGATGATCTCTTTATACGAAACCCAGAAAGGGGTAGGTACCAGGACTTCATCTCCCGGGTTGACGAGGCTGAGCACCACATTGGCGATGGATTGCTTGGCGCCTGTGGATACCACGATCTGGCTGCAGTCGTATTCGAGGTTGTTGTCCCGCTTAAGTTTGATGCAAATGGCCTTGCGGAGGTCTTCATAGCCCGCAACGGGAGGATAGAAGGTGTAGTTGGCGTCGATCGCCTCTTTGGCGGCCTGTTTGATGTAGCCCGGCGTGTTGAAATCGGGCTCTCCAAGACTGAGGTTGATCACATCATGCCCTTCCGCTTTAAGTTCGCGGCTCTTGCGCGACATGGCCAGGGTCTCACTTTCGGCCAGGTACTGGATCCGGTTCGCTAATGTTATCATAAGATAGTGAAAATGAAGTTGTTGAAAAAAAAAACAAAGTTAGGAAAAATTCCGGTTTGCCGGGAGTAAAGTCTGAAAAAAACCTGTTAACGAAAAAACAGGTGACTATTCTAACGGAAAACGATCGCAGGGAACCGTTCAGGGCGACTGGGACGGGATGCCGAATATTCGTAATTTTGGAAAAACATTTCCTATGATGCCGCCTGTCGAACATCCTTTCCTCATGCACCTTCTTTTATTGGTTTCCGGATTCCTGCTGCTGTTCGGCGGGGCCTTTTTTCTGATGTGGTATTACCTGAAGCAAACACAGAAACCGCAGGCTGCCACCTCCCCCGACGGGGGCCGGGATTTGGTGCTGCCCCTGAAGTTGCAAGCCTTTGAACGCCTGGTTCTTTTTCTCGAACGGATCCACCCGTCGAACCTGGTGATGCGGCTGAATGCTCCCGACCTTACCGCCGGCCAACTCCAGGTGCTGATGGTTAAAACAATCCGCGAGGAATTTGAGTACAACCTATCCCAGCAGTTATACATTTCAACAGCCACCTGGGAACGCATACGGAATGCAAAAGAGGAATCGATCCTGCTCATCAACCAGGCCGTTTCCCAGGTAAAGGAGGAAGCAGACTCATCCGAGCTGGTCAAGCAAATCCTTGAACGGGTGGTTGCCGCCGGCAAACTTCCCGTGGAAATAGCCCTTGACGAGATCAAGGCGGAGTTGAAAAAGTCGTTCTGAATCCCGTACGATCAGTCCTTCATCCGGTACCAGTACCGGTAGATCTCCCTGAATCCGAGCCGTTCGTAGAGCCGGAGGGCAGGCAGGTTGTCGCAAAGCACCTGCAGATAGGCGGTGTCGGCTCCCATCTCCCTTCCCCGCTGCATGAGGGCGCTTGTGACCGTGTATCCGAGACCGCGTTTGCGAAACGCAGGATCAACTACGATGTCAAAGATCCCCAGGTAACGGTCTTCCAGCACACCGAGCCCCACGGCTGCCACCTTCCCGTCCCGGAAAATGGTCGCCGTGGTTACCGGCAACACCAGTTGCTCCAGGATGGCCAGGTAGGTCGGTTTCCGGGCTATATCGAAGCCGTTCATGTGGATGAAATGATCGATCCACTCCGGGTCGGGTTTTTCTTCCAGAAACACCTGTGGATCCCTTTCCCCACTCATTTCCTTTAATGATGCGGTTTGGAAGGAAATATGGGAATGGATGGTATAACCCTGTTCCTCCAGTATCCGGTCAATCTCCTTCGGCTCAGAGTCAGGAGTGACTTTGAGGCAGGGAGGGATTCCCGCCGATCGGTAGAGATCCTCGCAAAAGGCGATCTTCGTTACCGGATCGAGGGTGGAGGGGTAAAGAAGACTGACGGAATTCGATCGCTTGGTCACTCCGTTGGCAAAACGGAGCAGCCAGCCGTCATACTGAAACACCCGGAGCGCCGGCCAGGCATTGTTACTGATCTCTTCGAATTTCCTGATCATTCGGATGGCGGGTATCGGTATGGTTCACTGTGTTTAGGCAATAGGCAATAGGCAATAGGCAATAGGCAATAGGCAGTAGGCAGTAGGCAATAGGCAATATATCTGTTACTCTGTCACTCCGTCATCTGTCACTCCTTTTCTCCCTCCTGAACCGTTCCTTCCCCTCTTTCATCATCTTTTCAGTGGCGTACTGGAAGATGAGCCGCGGAGCCGTTTCCTTATATTTCAGGAGGAACTCCTCGGCCTGGGAGGGCTGCTTTTTCCAGGTTTCGCGCAGGAACCATCCGAGCCCCTGGTGAACCTCCCGATCCGGGTCGTGCATGAGTGGCTCGATGAACCGGTAGTATTCCCGGAAATTGCCATCGCTGAGTTTCATCGGTTTGATCAGGCTCACGACCGCTGCTCTCCGCTGGAATTTGTTGGGAGCGTTCCGCCAGGTTTCCAGGTCCTTGAGCGCGACGATCTTTTTGCTGAAAAAAAGGTTCATCAATTCCCCGCAAATCACGTCGGTCTCGGCCCAGTTGCTGATGCCCAGTGAGAACCACTTTTCGACGGTCCTGAAATCGGCTTCACTCCAGCTCTTCCTGAAGTGCTGCATCAGCTTTACGGCGATGATCCGCATTTCGTATTTGGGCGATTTTACCAGGGTCAGTGTGATCGCTCTCACTTTCTCCTGGTTCATTCCCGGAAGGGATAAGATCCACTCCACCCGGCCGGCGAGCTGTTCGGAGGAAAGTCCGTACGAATCGAACCCCTCCTTGAAGTAGCGAAGGTATTTCCGGATGTTGTCAGGGTTAAGGTTGGCTTCGCCGTAAGCGGCCAGTTCCTGAAAGATGTCGGAGGGATTCATGGTGAGGGGTTTAAAGGATCAGGGCAGTGCACCCGGTTTCAGTTGCCGGCTGATCTTCAGGGAAAGGTCCATGAACAGGATACCGGCATGGGCGTTGCGTTCGATATGGGTAAATGCCTCATTGAGAAGCGCAAGCAACTGGACAAGGTTTCCGGGATGCGTAAAGGCGGAGAATTTGGAGATGAATTCCAGTTCTTCTCCGGTGATCCCGGGTGGGGTCGTTCCCGTCAGGTTCCGGGTCGAGCAAAGCCCAAGCGTACGGAGTGCGTATGCCAGGAAGCTTTTCTGCTTTTCCCTTCCCGAGCGTGAAATATCGTTCGTAAAGCTGATCAGCGGGGGGACCTTGGCGGCGTAACAGTCGCGCATCCATTGGCGGAAAAGGGGGAAATAGAGGGCATCTTCGCCCGACAGGGCCCCGCTGTTGTTTGGCGAAGCAGGAATCTTCACCAGGAGTGTGCGCGAAAGGATGGTGTTGATGATCTGGTCGGGTGATTCCGTGATCAGGATGAAGAGGGTCTTTTCGGGCGGCTCTTCCAGGATCTTGAGGATTTTAGGGGCCGCTGCATAAAAAATCCGTTCGGCCATCCAGATGATCATCACTTTATAGTCGGATTCATAGCTCTTATAGCTGAGGGTGGTGATGATCTCCGTACAGTCTTCGGCGTTGATGATCCCCTGCTTGTTCTCGATCCCGATGGCATCGTACCACCCCTGGAGGGTACAGGCATAATTGTTTTCAAGCAGGTATGCACGCCAGTCGTCGATAAAGTACTTGCTCAGCGGTTTTCTCGATACCTTCTGGGTCGTTGAGACCGGGTAAACGAAATGAAGATCGGGATGGGCAAGTTTCTGGTATTTGACACAGGAGGGGCACGTTCCGCACGAATCGGAGGGGAGGACAGCAGTCTCCGGGACCGGATCTGCCTCGCCGAAAAGGCTCTCCTCCGCCGGCGGGGCCAGCCGGCCGGTGCAGTTGATGAACTGGGCGTAGGCGATGGCCAGGGCCAGTTTGTCGCTCTCTTCCGGACCAAAGAAGAGTTGAGCATGGCTGACCCGCTGGTCGAGAACCGTGTGGATCAGTTTGGTTTTAATTACCTCGTTTCCGGGTATTTCAGAGAATTTCATGGTCTCCGGCGCAACTGTTTTGTGGATTCGGCCGTGGCCGGTTGACCGCAAAATTACAGTTTTTGCCCGATCTTTTCCGGCAAATCCGCCAGGGCCAACCCGGCAGCGTCATTGCCAGAATATCTCCGGGATGGCCGGGATGGTCAGGTTGGTTATATAACCGCTGAGGTCGGGCACCAGCGAGAGCGATCGAACGGTGTACTTCAGCCGGCTTTTATTCCTGCCTGCAAAACGGATACGCGATTCAATGTCGACCTTTTTAAAACGGAGGATGGTAGCCATAGTTTTTTATGGCTTAATCAGGGAAAAGGGGAAAAGGTGATACGGGAAAACCGAAAAGTTATTAACAACTTATCAGCTAGCTCACTTTGGCGCAGAGAAATTCCCGGTTCAGCCGGGCGATGTTCGAACGGGAGATCAGTTTCGGGCACTCGGCTTCGCAGGCGTAGGTATTGGTGCAATTCCCGAATCCGAGTTCGTCCATCTTCTTTACCATCTTTTTCACACGCTCTTTGGCTTCCACCCGGCCCTGGGGCAGCAGCGCGAACTGCGATACCTTAGCCGAGACGAAGAGCATGGCAGAGGCGTTCTTGCAGGCCGCCACGCACGCCCCGCAACCGATGCAGGCCGCGGCATCCATTGAAAGCTCGGCGTACTCCTTGCCGACCAGGATGTTGTTGGCTTCCGCGGCTCCGCCCGTGTTCACCGAAACATACCCTCCTTCCTGGATGATTTTATCGAAGGCCGACCGATCGACCATCAGGTCTTTGATAACCGGGAAAGGGCGTGCCCGCCAGGGCTCAATCACAATGGTGTCGCCGTCGCTGAACTTCCGCATATGCAACTGGCAGGCCGTTACCGCATCGTCGGGCCCGTGCGGCCGCCCGTTGATGTACAGGCTGCACATGCCGCAGATTCCTTCCCGGCAGTCGTGGTCGAACACCACGGGGTCTTC
>Ga0116170_10001143_pt1 | contig 27290 bp, 18 predicted proteins | sample AD_JPNHW1_MetaG_FD_89797 | JGI IMG/M metagenome (GOLD analysis project Ga0116170, IMG submission 89797) | Active sludge microbial communities of municipal wastewater-treating anaerobic digesters from Japan - AD_JPNHW1_MetaG | ecosystem: Engineered > Bioreactor > Anaerobic > Digestate | place... | reverse complement strand
GCCGCTGCGGATACCGCGGCCAACCGGCGGCTGATCCGCTGGGGAGAAAATGAGCCGGTGATCGAGGAGGCCGCCTGGGCCCTCGAGCCCGGCCAGACCTCCGGGGTCATCGAGGTCAACGGCGCTTTCATGGTGATGCGCCTGGAGGAGATCACTTCAGCGCCGGCGTTGACCGAAAGTGCCGTGGCGGAGCGGAGCCGCCGTGCCCGCACGGTGTTGCGCAATCGCCGGGAGGCGGCGGAGAGCGACCGTTTCATCGCCTCTTTCGCGCTCGCCAGGAACCTGCAGTTCAACCGCGGGCTGGTGGAGCGGGCTGCCGGCGTGCTGGCCGATCTGGAAGCACCGGGTGATGAGGGCGGCAGCTCTTTGCCGCCGGAACGCCAGGTCGCGGGGGAGGTCATCGCCGGGGCGCGCCAGGCGCTCGCCACCGAGCTCGCAACACCCCTGGCCACCTGGAGCGGCGGAGCGATCATCCTCGGGCAGCTATTGGAACGCTGGCAGGGGATCAACCCGGCCATCGATCAGGTCACAGCCCGCGCACGCCGCCGGGCAGTCGTGCGCAGCTTCAGCCTGATCATTCGCGATGCCATGCTGGCGCAGGAGGCGCGGCGGCGCGGGCTGGACAACTCCGCTGCGGTGCGCGCCGAGGTGCGCGTCTGGCGGGATCATTACCTTGCTCTGGCCTGGCTGGAGGAGAGAACCCGGCAGGGACGGTCGGCTGCCGCCGCGTTGCAGCAGCTGAGACGGGGAAGCATTGTAGAGGCCGACAGCGTCATGCTGCGCGGGATCGAACTCAGTGCCATCCCGCTGCTGGCGCTGCGTCCCGGCCAATACAACGCGCAGGTCGTCCCGCCCTGGATCACGTTTGAATGAGAATTTCAGGTACCAACACGAGCAAATAAACGAGGTCATCCCCTCGCGGCGATACATGGACCTCGCAGGATTCTGTATCAGGTACCAACACGATTAAACCAACGAGGCGTTCGTATGTCAACTGCTGATTTCAAGGAACTCTTCATCCGTCATCCGCAGAATCCGATCATCGTCACCGCCGACCTCCCCTATCAGGCCAATACGGTGTTCAATGCCGCAGCGGCGCGGGTCTCCGGGGAAACCGTGCTGCTCATCCGCATCGAGGACCGGCGCGGCATGTCTCATCTCACGGTGGCGCGCAGCACCGACGGGATATCGGGGTGGCGGATCGATCCACAGCCCACATTTCCGCCCGATCCGGAGCATTTCCCGGAGGAGCTCTGGGGCGTGGAGGATCCGCGCATCACCTTCATGGAAGAACTGGGCGAGTACTACTTTACCTACACCGCCTACTCGCAGGACGGCCCTCTGGTCGCGCTGGCCCGTACCAAGGACTTAAAAAGTTTCTCGCGTCTCGGCGGGGTGCTGCTGCCCGAGAACAAGGATGCCGCGCTCTTTCCCCGGCGCATCAACGGACGCTATGCCATGCTCCACCGCCATGTTCTGCACAGCGGCGCACATATCTGGATCGCCTTCTCACCGGACCTCAAGCACTGGGGCGACCATCAAGTTGTCATGCGCGCCCGCTCCGGCGGCTGGTGGGACGCCAACAAGATCGGCCTCTCGCCGCAGCCGATCTATACGCCCGAAGGCTGGCTAATCCTCTATCATGGTGTACGGGTGACCGGTGGCGGGGTGATCTACCGGCTGGGACTGGCTTTGCTGGATGCGGAGGATCCGCGGCGGCTGCTGCGGCGCAGCGAGGAATGGATCTTTGGACCAACGGAACACTATGAACGCCAGGGGGATGTGGATAATGTCGTTTTCCCCTGCGGCTGGACCCAGGAGGGCGACGAGCTGCGCCTCTATTACGGCGGAGCCGACACCTGCATCGCTCTGGCCACCGCCAGCCTCCGGGAGCTGCTCGACTACCTCCGCCGCTGCCCGGAAAAATAACCACCAGCGTCAAGGGCTACCCGGGCGTGTATCGGTCTACGCTGCCGGAGGCCGCGCCTGGCCGTTACCGCCGCCGCTCCGGCCGCAAGAGATGGCCCTCGTCGGCCGCATGCCGCTTGCGATCGAGGTCGGAAAGGCTCTGCCTCACTGCCCACCAGTGAAAGCCCGGTAGAGGCGTATCGCATGGCGGCGGGGATCGCGATAGTACTCCTCGGGAGAGAGATCCAGCGCCACCCGGCGCCGCGCCGGCTGCACGGCCGGGCGGGTGGCGGCGAAACGCTTGATCACCTCCGCGTGCGGCTTGAGCGAGCCGTCCGGCCGCACCAGCCCGAAAAAGCGCTCGTGCCAGGCCTGGTCGCAGGGCGGCCGGACATACAACCCGGGGATATAATCGGCATAGCACCAGATCATCGCCCCAAGGGCCCCCACCTCCACCAGTTTGGGCAGCACCGCTTCGATATAGGCTGCGAGATCCTCCTCTGAGGCCATGAACTGCCGGAAGGGCTGGCCATAACGCTGCCACTCGTCGACAAAAGAGGCCTGGCCCGGCGGCGCAGTGCAGCCGCCGAACTCCTCCATCAGCGCCGGTTTGCCGCAGAGCGCGCTCGTCAGGGCGCAGAGGAAGGGAACGAAATCGCTGTCGAGCGGGCCATTGGACCAGTCCGCATACAACGGATAGCCGTGCATCACCGGGATATCGACCTCGTCAAAGAGATCGTTCACCCGCAAGCCGTTATCCACCAGCAGGCTGGCGACGTGCAGGCCGCAGGTGACCGGATGGCCCGGATCGATCGCACGAATGAGGCTGGTCATCCGCTGGGTCCAGGCTCTTCCCCCGGCGGCATCGGCCGGCCAGGCAAAGAGATCCGGCTCGTTGCCGAGGTTCCAGACCTCGATGGCGGGATGCTCCTTGAGGCGCCCGACCACGGTTTGCAGCTGCAACTCGGCCGCCCGCAGAGCCTGTGGATCGGTGAAGGGATTGCGATAGCCGCAGTTGACCGCGCGCCCGCCGCTGACCACCTGCCTGATGCGCGGCGGCATCGGCTGGTCCGGCTGCAGCATCCATGCAGGGGTCCACGAGGGGCCGCTCATGTGGCCGGTGAAAAAGGTCACATTGAGCCGCAGGCCCAGTCCGGCAGCGATGTCGCAGACCTGCTCGAGATGGTCGAGGGCCTTATGGTCGACCACATCGGGAGCCGGTTGCCAGTCTTCCCACAGCAGAAAGAGACGTACCACCTCCAGACCGATCTCGCGGATGAGCGCGAATTCCTCCCGGACCTCCCCGGCGTCAAAATCCGTCCACCAGTACATGGCCTTGCGCCGCGGCCAATAATTGACGCCCAAAAGGAACGGCTGCTCCTGCATGGTTTACTCCTTTATTCTATTTACTTGTCTGTTTCCTCACCTGCCAAGCGCCGCATCCATCCTCATCGCAAACCGAACCGCCTTTTTAATGCTCCTCAATTACCCTTTGAGAGTTGAATACAGAGATATTCCATGGCGATGGAAACAGGTTCCCCCTGCGGAAATTTTAGCGCACGGGCGATGGCCTCCGGCCCCTGCTGTTTGATCCTTTCCTCCAGTTGGCTCCGGTTGTCGAAGCTCTGGAGCGCATGAAAATCAGCGCGCCGCCGGATGCCGGCCGCTGCGAGGGCGGTAAAGCTGCGTTCGATTTTCTCTTCTTCGCCGGTATGCCAGGCCCACTCCGAACCCGGCGCGTGGTCGAAGATGACGATGTCCGGCGCCAGCGTGCGGGCGTACGCGAGGGCAGCAGCAGGATCCGCCATTTCATGCAGGCTGAATTCAAAGACCACCACATCCGCATGATCGCGATGCACCAGGAAATCCTCGTGGTAAAAACGCATCCGTTTCAGCAGAGGGTCCCCATGAAGTTTCTGCTTCAGGGCTTCGAGTGCGGCCGGATCACTATCGACCGCCGCGATGGCGCGGGCCTGGCGGTAGAGATCGATGATCTGACCCTCGCCGGCGCCGGCCACGCAAACGCTCTTGTCCGCAAAAGAGTAGCAGCCCCGCAAATTGAGCACAAGTTGGTCTATATCGGTGGCCATTCAGCGGCTCCTTCCCCGTATGTCAACCATTCAGCACGACCGAACCGATCGGGAGATGCACTTTTAACCTGTTGGCGCCGGAACGGGCCGGCACTACACCGGTCCCCTGCCTGGCCCCATTGCCGGACTATAAAATTTGTCTTGTAACTGATCTCTCCGGGTAACTAAATTTAATACATGGAGAGCATATTTCAAAATATCCGGGAGCTGGTGGCGAAAATTCCACCGGGCCGGGTGGCGACCTATGGGCAGATCGCAGCCATACTGGGGATTCCGGGGGGTGCCCGCACGGTCGGCTGGGCGATGCACGGCTTGCCGGAGGGCAGTGAAGTGCCCTGGCATCGCGTCATCGGCGCCGGGGGGCAGGTCCGGCTGCCCGAATTCGAGGGCAAGGCGGTGCAGGTGATGCTGCTGCGTCAGGAGGGTGTGGATGTGGATGGGCGCGGCCGGATCGATCTGGAGAAATTTCAATGGGTGCCGGAATAACCCTTGTTCCTGCGCCACCCTCGTTCTCTTGCTCACCCGGACTCGCAGCGGCTGCAAGCGCCCACCCGCGCTCTAGCACCTACCCGCACTCTCGCGCCCACCCTTCGTCACGCCGGCTCGCAGGGAGAATCCGGGCAGGGACGAGAGGCCCACATGGCAGCGAGAGTTCGGGTGGGGACGAGAGGCCCACATTTCTTGCGCCTACCCGCGCTCTCGTGCCCACCCTTCGTTACGCCGGCTCGCAGCGAGAGTCCGGGCAGGGACAAGAGGCCCACATGGCGGCGAGAGTCCGGGTGGGAACGAGGGTCAGAGTCAGGGCAAAAGCCGCACCGAGACGATGGCCCGTGAGGGCATCAGCAGTGAAAAGCGGCCATCCGCAACCGGCAACTCCTCGAGCTTTTCCTCCAGAACCGTCACCCGCTCCGCGCGCGTCATCCTCGCGACAGAAACCAAAACCTCCAGCTCTTGCTCGGCATAACTGACCAGCCGCAGCACCATCCCCTGCCCGTCGGCAGAACGGCGGGCGTGCAGCAACTGCACCCGCGCGTCGGAGAACTCGAACCAGCGTCCCTCCCGCTGCTCCGGCATCACCAGGGCCGGATGCACCTCCACCCCCGCTTTCAATCCCTCGGCTTCCTGTTTGAGCACAGCAGCATCAAAGGCGGCAAAACTGGTTATTTGCCAGGTCAGGGAGATGAATCCGGGCTGGGCGGGCCGGAAATTGGTATCCCAGTAGTTGTTGAGCGGCCAGGCGAGAAGCAGGGGATTTTTCTCCCGCGCGATCGCCCGGCTGCGCCGGCCGAAATTGAATCCCCCCGCCTGGATCATCGGGGCGTCCGGGCAGAAGAGAGCGAGGCCGTACTCCTTTTCGTGCAGGGCGACGAACGACTCAACTGTGAACCAGTCACGGCTCGCCCCCGGCAGCTGCTCCGCGTCGAGCTCCACCGGCACGCCGGCGCTGTCGAAATGGCAGCGCCAGCCCGCCTGCAGCGGCAGGGGGAAGGCGAAGTAGAGCGACTCCGGCGTGCGCACCTCCTGCTCGTGAAAGGCGGCGTTCAGGGTGATGAGCGGCTTGAGGGCGTGGAGCATGATCCGCTGGGTGAAATTCTCCACTCCCGGGGCGGCAAAGCGCAGGATCAGGGTGATCCCCGCGGCGGTGCGCTCGACCTGGCAGCCGAGGCATCTTGCAGCGGTCTCAATGATCCGGCGCCAGTCGCTGTTCCAGCAGGAGACGTCGTACATCTCCTTTTCGAGCTCGCGGGCGTAATAGGCGCGCCGATCCTCGCGCACGAGCGGATCCGGACGTTCCCGCACGAACTGAAAGAAGGTATAAGGCGAGGAGGTATCGAGCAATTCGCGGTCATTGGTCTTGTCGAAAAGTCGCGTGATCCGTCCGGTGGCGGGATCGTACTCGAGGCGGTAAAACGCCGACTCGATAAAGCGCATCACCTCCCTGTCGGCGGTCTTTTCGAGGGTGTTGAGATGGCGCGCCGCGCTCTCATGGACGATCTCTCCTTCCTGCAGGGACGGATCCGGTCCGGCGGCGGGCAGCTCTGCGAAGGGGATGAAGGCCCAGCCCCAGGGCGGCAGCTCAACCGGGCCATGAAGTGGCGCGGCGGCGGGCTGATTGGTGCGGGCCTCCCAGCCGAAGCGGGCGGTGCGCAGCCGTTTGCCCTCCGCGCGCCAGGCCTTGGGGATGCGCACGAACTCCCGCACCAGCCGGCCGCTGAAATTAAAGACGGCTATCCCCTCCTGGCGGTCCGCGTCCGCCGCATTGCCGGTGAAAGCCTCGAGGCGGTCGACGAGCAGGTACTCAGCGATCTCGTGGCCCTGCCAGGCGTGGTGGTCCTTGATGGCAGCCTGGGCCTTGGAGAAATCGTTGTCCGGGTCCATCGAGTTGAAGGCGCCCCAGGTGTGTTCGTCGAAGAGGTTGAGCTGGCGCCAAGCTGCGGTGGCGAGGCCGGAGTAATGCGCAGCGGGTGCCGGCGCCTGAGTTTCGAGCAGATCGGCCCTGAAGAGCTTTTGCTTGGCATGGCGCGTGATGCGGGTGACATCGGCGGTGCTGGCACAGCCGAAATTCCAGTAATCGGTCCAGTCGCCGCGCAAGAGTTCGTACTGCCGGCGCGGCTGGAGTTGGATGCGTTCGAGCAGCTCATTGGGGGTGATGAAGCGGATCCGGGGCTGTAGGCCGCGGGCGTTCCACTCGCGGATCAGCCGGGCGACCTCGAGGTAGGGAGGCGAGTTGTCCCAGCAGACCGGCGTGGCTGCGGTGGTCAGATAGATGAAATCGTGGGCATAGTCCATGGCGGTGAGGTGCTCGAGGTAGCGCGCCAGCCCCTCCTGCATCCGCTCGATCGAGTTCTCCCAGGTAGAGAGGAGCTGGTCGAACATGGTATAGTGGGCCCCGTTCATGACCAGGATCTCGCGGCCGGAGGGGCCCTGCCAGCGGAAGACCGAGGGGCGTTTGGCGACCGGCCCGCCGAGGTGGATGTTGACCGCCATGATCAACAGCTCGATGCCGGCATCAGCGAGAAGGTCGACCGCGCTCCACGGGATGCCGTCGACGTCATGCTGGTTGGCGGTGCGGATGTCGGCGCCGAGGAGGCGGCGCAGTCTGTGGACCGGCTCGAGCTGTTTGACGAACTGCTCCGCTGAACAGAGTGGGGTGGTATTGAACTCGAGTCCCGAGAGTCCGATGCGGCCCTCGGCGATGAAGCGCTTGAGGCGGGTGACAGCGGCCGCATCGGCGCTTTCGAGCCATTTCTGCACCTGGGCGGTTACCTCGATGGTCCATTTGGGGGCGGAGAGCTGATCCCAGCCTGCCGTCGCCTCGAGGAGATCCAGGGCCTGGTCGATGAATTCGCGGTGCAGCTCCCAGACGATGGGCTGAGTGTGGGTGTAGCCGACATCGAGATGGCTGTGGTGGAGGACGAGAATTTCTTTGATCTGCATGCTGACACCCTTGTATCATAGTTTCCGGAACACTGCTGATGAATATTTTGCTCAAATTTGCAGGAAATTTAAATATGCCGGGGGCAAAGAAATCGAGTTAGGCGGTCTCTTTCATGAGCTGGATACCCGGCTATTTTTCCCCGTTCAGAGCCCAAAGCCCTATCCGTCATCCCCATCTCTTCTGGCCTGCCGGCAAATTAGCCAATCCGTCTCTGTAAATCAAGAAAATTAATAAAAAGTATGTAACCAGGTGATATCGGGGCGGGATCAACTTGCGCAGGTATTCAGGAAAACAACAGCGGTTTTCTTTTTGCCAGACAAAACCGGGGGCTGGTGCAACGGCCAGCCGTCACATATCTCTCATTTTGGGGCCGATCAACTCCACATCTGAATTATTCTTACTGCCAGGGTTTTCCAGCATCGAGTAAATATCCAAAACGGATGCAAATCCGCAGCGACGGCCACAATACGGCTTCCCTTCAAAAGCTCTTGCCAGGCTTCCCCACAATCCACAGGACCGCAGAAACGCGCATGCTGAAACTGGTCACTATGGCGGATCCTGATGCCGAATCATTCCGCTATGCAAGCTTGAAGAGTAGAGAAGGCAGCCAAACTCCCAACCCGATCCCGTAAAGCAGGTCAAACCAGATCACGGACAACAGGTTCGCTGCATAAATGAGGATGACCAATGGCAAGGAGAGGATGGCCAGTGGATGATATCGTTTGGCTCCTTGCTTCGCATACTCCAGCAAAATTTTCGCATCCTGATTAGACGGGAAAGCATGCATGCCAATCGAAACGCCCAGCCACATCAGGAAATATGAAACCGGATGGGTAAGATGAAAAACCTGGATCGGCAAATAAGCTGGGAAGCAAATCAGAACACATAAAAGCGAATTGAGGGCGAAAGGGCCCATGGAAATCAGAAATGCTTTGCCGAAGCTGTTCGCGCCCTCATGAATCACATAACCGGCAGGATTCTCAGCCCTGAAAAAGCAGACATCCAACACCGCCACTTTGCACAGTTTACAGGCCAGCATGTGAGCCGCTTCATGCACTATGACTCCCGGAAATGTGGCAATTGAAATCAAAATTCCTGGAATAATAAACATGGCTATCGTTCCCGTGCTAATTGCCCGCTGTTCGGATAGAGTCTGTCAAATTCCTCTTTGGTGATTATTTTCTTTGTACTCAGCCTGTGGAGAATTCTTTGCTCATACTCCCTGAAATCAGGGGCATCTTTTGCAGCTGCTCTTGCACCATCCAGATACTGGATCGACTTTTGATAATATTCTCCTTGACTGGTCGTCGCATACTTGCAGGCATAGGCGGATGAGACGGTTGCGATTACCATGGGATTTTCTGGCAATATATCCTTCATCTCCAAGGACAATTTCAAGAATTCATCATATTCGCCCTCATCAAAGGCGATATCCATTCGGGCTTCCAACTTGAAAAAAGACAGATTCTGGTCGTTTATTTTGCCGCTGACAGCCTGGAAACACTCCAATGCAGAGTCTGCAATACCATTCTCAATAAAATTGATTCCCCGGTAATAGGTAGCTAAATCACGCAACTCTTCATCTTCCGGGACAAGGCCGGCAGCGGCATCCAGGTTTCGGTATGCCACGGCAATTTTGCCCTCCTCCGATGCCTTTAGTCCGACCTTTATCTTGTGAAAGCATTCATAAAAACGGTAATGCCATGACAGACTGGCGACCAGGACCAGGGCAAGGAGAATAGATGCATATCGCACCCATTTGGGAAACGGTCTGTGTCTCACGAAGGCTACACATCTGTGGCAGTAGGGAAGATTGGCAATTAATGAATGAGCTGCCCCGCCGTTGTCCTGACCGCAATTTACACAGATCGTCTGGTCAATACATCGGCTGATTTCGGCTTGTGTCAGGTCTTTAGACTCTTTTACGAACGCTTCCGCACAGGTGTCGCACAGAACCTGCCCTCTGATTTCGAACATCTCCCCAAGGGCAAAATCATTGCTGCAACGAGAGCATTGTTTTCTGGTCATAGCGCGGCACGGTCATTAAATCCGTTTTCAATTCTTTATTGCATGTGCGCCATTTTTGACTGGGATGGACCCGACAATACAGAAAAAGCACAATCAGGCCACCAAGATATGGCGCAATTGTGCTTTTATCAGCGAAAGGATCATGGCAACTCCCTCCCTGGTTTGCCAGATACTCCTCTTATAAATCATATATAGCAGGAATACTTGATAATAGCAAGTATTTTTTACGGCTGAAACCACCGCGCCTGGCATTGAATGCGCCGCGATACAATCCGTTCCTGACATGAGCCGGATTGTCTTGGCGGGTAAGAGCACATGAGACACCTGTTGGCTCGCCGCCACACCATCGCCAATCATCGGGGGATGATCGCACTCTCCGCGGGTATCATGCTGCAGGCGCTGGCCGGTGGGGAGCCAGCCGGAGCGCAGGCATTCGTCAAGGCCGGCAAATTCCTGTTCCCGATCAATGGCCGGTGGCGGGGTAGGGCCATCGCATTGACCAGCATTATGATTTCTTCTTAAAAGAGGGTGTAGATAAATGGCGCGAGCGCTGAGCCCTGCGTCAAAACAATCAGCAGACTGAGAATTAGCATGACAAAGATGATCGGGCCCAGCCACCATTTTTTGCGCACACGCATAAAGCCCCAAAACTCACGAAGAATTGAAAGTTTACTCATGGCCATCTCCTTTTCCCTAAAACATATTTTCTGCTGACTTGGGATCAAAATTGGCCGGAGGTCGTTTGATCCAATACGTCGCAGCTTCTTTGTCCCAGCGCTCATCGAGCAAATCTTTGCCGAGCAATTTAGCGAGCAGAGAAATGGGTGTGAACAGGCCATAGAAAAGAATCGTCAGAATAACTCGGGTCATTACGAAACCCATGAGCACGGCAAAAGTCATCCATGTTTTATAGATCGGCTTTAGCAGAATCGGTGCTGCCACTCCCACGAACAGGATGCCGCCGCCGGCATATGCAAAGTATGGGAAGCTTGGCCGTTGCTTCCACAAGAGAAAGCTGGCGATCGCCAGCAAGAAGATACCGATGGTTAAGCCGAATTTGCGCAGCACGGGTTTTGTAATTTCTATCGATCGCATCTCTTCGCGTAGCATGGAAAGTTCCTCGATATAAAGTTCGCCGATACGCCCTTGTTCGACTGGCCGGCGTATCTTCCCTCTCAATCCAGCGCAAATTCTTTCTGCCAATCGATATCGGATTCCAGCGCTTTTTGCTCTTTCTTGTCCAGCAGGAAATTGCCCATGATCAAGTAATCGATGTTGGTACGCATGAAGCATGTGTAGGCATGCTCCGGCGAGCAAACGATCGGTTCGCCACGCACGTTGAAGGAGGTGTTGATAATGACCGGGCAATGCGTCTTGTCGTGGAAAGCTTTGATCATCTGGTAGTACAGGGGATGATCGTCTTGATGCACGGTTTGAATCCTCGCCGAATAATCCACATGTGTCACTGCCGGAATCGTGGAACGGACGATCTTTAATTTATCAATGCCCCAGGCTCCATTATCTGTTTCGCCGAGGCGCCATTTCTCCAAAACCGGAGCAACCAGAAGCATGTATGGACTCTCGCGATCAAGTTGAAAATACTCGGCAACGTGTTCGGCCAAGACCGAGGGCGCAAAAGGCCGAAAACTCTCGCGGAACTTGATTTTCAAATTCATGAGGGACTGCATTTTCGCCGATCGGGCATCGCCGATAATGCTGCGGCTGCCGAGTGCACGTGGGCCAAATTCCATGCGCCCCTGGAACCAGCCAATAACGTATTCTTGTGCCACTAAATCGGCAATGGTTGTGGGAATTTCTGCTGCAGAAAGTTTTTTGTAAGGCAGCTTTTTCGTCTGCAAGAAGTCTTCGATTTCGGCATCGGTGAAATTCGGCCCCAGAAAAGATCCATGCTGAAAATCACGTTGACCTTGCCGCACCTGGCGCTTCTGGTCGAGATAACGATACCAGGTATAAAGCGCAGCGCCGAGTGCCCCGCCGGCATCACCGGCCGCGGGTTGAATCCAGATGTCTGCAAAGGGTCCCTCACGCAGGAGACGGCCATTGCCGACGCAGTTGAGTGCCACGCCGCCGGCTAACACCAGATATTTTGCGCTGGTTTGTTGATGGACATGCCGCGCCATGCGGAGCATGATCTCTTCGGTGACGTCCTGGATCGACCGTGCCAAGTCCATTTCGCGCTGCGTCAATTTGCTCTCCGGCTCTCTGGGCGGACCTCCGAAGAGCTTGGAAAAACGGTGGTTGGTCATGGTCAAGCCGGCACAATAATTAAAGTACGCCATGTTCATTTTGAACGAACCATCCTCTTTGAGATCGATGAGCTCGTTCAGGATGGCATTCACATATTTTGGCTCACCATAAGGCGCCAGGCCCATAACTTTATACTCCCCGGAGTTCACCTTGAAACCGGTGAAATATGTGAAGGCGGAATACAAAAGACCAAGGGAGTGCGGAAACTTTAACTCGGCCAGAAGCTCGATTTTGTTATCATGACCCATGCCATAACTTGCGGTGCACCATTCGCCGACGCCGTCGATGGTCAGAATGGCGGCCTCCTGGAATGGTGAAGGATAAAACGCTGAAGCCGCGTGCGATTCATGATGTTCGGGAAAAAGGATTTTACCCTCGTAGCCGAGCTCGTTCTTGATCCATTCCTTCATCCACAGCTTGCTCTTCAGCCACAAGGGCATGGCCATGATGAAGGATTGCAGCCCGCGTGGAGCGTACGCCAGGTAGGTTTGCAGCAGCCGTTCAAACTTGATGAACGGCTTGTCATAAAATGCGACATAATCAATATTTGCCGCGTCGACTTCACTTGCGTTCAAGCAGTATTGGATGGCATGAGCCGGGAAATTGAAGTCATGCTTTTTGCGGGTGAAGCGCTCTTCTTGAGCTGCCGCGATGATTTCGCCGTCACGCACCAGGCAAGCGGCACTATCGTGATAAAATGCCGAGATCCCCAGAATGTTCATAGCAGTTTTCCGCCGATTGAATTAAAAAACTCCTGAAGCGAAGAGAAACCTTTCAATGGCTTCCGCTGCGACTTGATTCCCATGGCGATTCCAATGTTGGTCATGCGGGAATGAAGTAGCTTCGCTGATGGGCGCAAAATACCCATCCAAGGGAAGATATGAAATAGCCTCTTTGATTGAGGTTTCTGCCAGGTATTCTTTTTTGAGCCCGGCTCGCATCGGCACGCTGACCAGAATAAATTGAATGCCATTTTCCCCGCATAAATCATGAATTGCTTTAATTAGCCGTCCCGTAAGACGAAATTTACGAGATAGGCTTTCTTCACCATCCTCAGAACGTGCCAGTTTCGATGATCCTTGCCCGCTCTGTCCAGTAATAGCCAGCAGATGTGAATAAATTCTTGCATAAAGATAGGTTTGTCCCAGCAACAGCCGATCAAACTTTTGCAGCAGTGTGGCACCTGGAACCGGTGTATTCTTTAATTGCAGTGTATCATTGAAGAGTTCGAAACATGGCTTATTGTACCAGTACTGCGCCGGTGTACTATTATCCTCAAAATCATTATGGCAGAAGAGCAGAAGCACGACGTCGGGTTTAAAGTTTAATCCATTTCGCCTAAGGTATAACAACTGCTGATCCGTGCCATAGCCGCAGACCGAGGTGTTGATGATTTCCCAATTCGGATGCTTTTTTTCCAGGATTTCGCTGAAGCGCTCATTGTATTCGACGCCAAATCCCCATCCAAAGGAATCTCCCAGAATGAGCATGCGCCGTTTTGCTGATCTTGGCAACGGATACTCATCATCACGCAAGCCTTGCGAATTGATGTTAACCTGTATGGAAAAATCGCGATGTACCAGACGTCCTCGTTGTCTCGGTCGGTGCGCCCAGCCGAGGAGAGGATCGTACGTCCAAAAATTAACCTCCGCTCGAGCAGGCCTCCATTCGGGGAATGCCATACGGGCTGCCAATTCTGCAATGATCAGGACTGTGATCACGCCCAAAAACGCAATTCCCCATAAGGTTGCTTTGGGATGTCTATTGAACCAAAATTCTTTTGCAGGGGGCTCTGTCATCTGCGGCAAAGGGTAAAGTTAATTTAAACAGTATTGATATTATTATTTTTATAAATGGCGAAAAACCTGCGAGCTACCAGACTACGAGGCCGACTTGACGACCTGAAGCGTGACCTGTAACTCGTCGATGCCACCCACTAAATAGCAGAGGAACCGCTCGCTAAAGGTGAGGTGCCGGTCCAACAACCACTGTACAACATGCCCGAACAAACGATATGGTTTAGGCCAACATTTTTCTTCCATGAAATATTTCAGGCGAACATGAATCACGTTAAAATGTGCCCCGCCGGTATAATAAGAGTACTCATTTTCACCAAAATAATCGAACGACTGGGAGGAAAAGGACCGTTGATGGGTTGGATCTTTCCAGGCATGGCGGCTGGAATAATGGGGTGTGCGAATAAAGATCGTGCCATCAGGAGAGGCGAGACGCCATGCTTCCTGGAGAATCGGGAGCGGATCTGAAAAATGCTCAATAACATGGTTTAAATAGATTCGCTCAGCGCAATTGTCAGGGAATGGATAAGGTATGACCTTCAAATCATGTACCATGTCCACGCCAGACAAAGGGAATACATCAATACCAAATGCTCCGGCAACTTTGTGGGTGCCGCAACCCAGGTCAATAACCATCGGCTGCCCAAGGACTTGTCGCGACTCTATCCATTGCTGAACTTTGGCACATGTATCAGATGGTCCAAACTTTTCGGTTGTATCCATGTTTACGAGGTGTCTCTCAATAGCCATGTTTTGTTCATATCATTGGATGATTTCGCACATGAGTCCTATTCTCTACAAGTTTTCATGCTCCACCGGGCTCCGCCCAAAATGACGTGGATAAGAGCGATGGATACATGTTATCTCCTCAGTCCAGTCTATGTCGCCAGAACCTGGCGTACCACATACTATACCCTGTACGCCATTACTGCCAATCGTTGTCTTCAATAGAGAATATGCGTATTCAGAAAAAGTTGTACTATCTGCGATCCATAGATGAACAGAAATTGTGATTTTGCCGGGGGTGGAGGGGGAAAAGGATCGAGGAAAGGATCCTCTGCCAGCAATAGCCAGCCAATCATTACCCCATTTTCGCAGCGTCATGCCCAGGCTGGCATCCGCCTCGCCCTCAATCTACTGGAAAATAACCAACGAAGGGTAATAAAGCAAGGGGAATTCCTGAAAAGACAAAAATGGGCGAGATCGAGCATCGGTGCGGAAAAATCGACACCGAGGATTTTGCCGTCGGCGCCGATCTTGTTCACGAGGTGCGGAAAATCATTGCCCGATCCTCAACAAAAGGCGATCACACTTTCGCCTTTTTTCAACGTGGAGGCCTCTATCACGCTTGCTTTCCATTGCTCAAAAGAATGGGACATCTTCTGAATATAGGCCTCAGGAAGAGAGCGGGTATATATTTTCTTGATGGATCGGCATTGACGTCCTATATCCGTTTCAAGGTGTTAAAATGCAGGTTCATGGCTTTAGGCTCATTTGTCGTTTCCGTCCAGGCTCAACATCGGCCTTGTGGCATAGTGCGCTTGCTGATCCATCCCGCCCCGGAATATGCCAGTTCATGACTGTGAATTGGTGTATTTATTACACAACTTGTTATCAATTAATATAACTTGACTAATATTCGCCATTTTTGTATATTAATTGAACATCAACGTCTTTGCATCCTTCGTCGCATCCGCATCATTCCTGCCTATTGATCAGTTTCTGCACAGTTTAGGCGGTGGTTTCTTCGGTTGTCTTAAATCAATTCCAGCGCGTTCAAAATGATCTGGCATTGAGTTTGCAGGTGAGCAGCGCATCGTTCATTCGGCTTTGCATGCGAATGGAGAGAGCGAATGTATGCCACTACCAATGTTTTGATATTTCATAGGTAAAGCAGTTTCCTGAATACGACATTCCAGCCATTCGCCTGACTGCTTTCCTTGCGGAATCACATTCTGATGACAGCTGTCATCAGAATGTGAGCACCCTCACTGCTGTCCCAATTACAGGAGCTTGTATGTCGCTGCTATCGAAGCCGGTCGGAACCGGGGCGGAGAAAGTCTCGAGGAGTCACGCACTTGTTTTCCAGACGCTGGCCCTGCTGTTTTGCGCCCTCCTGATCTTCCTGCCAGAGCTGGCCCACGCTGTGGTCAATCTCAAGATCTCCAAGCTAGTCGATGACAACACCGTCGAGACCGGCGCCACGATCATCTATCGCCTGCAATACACCGTGGCCAGTACGACGGAGAATGCCGTCAATGCCGTCATCACAGATATCCTTCCGGCGCAGTTGGCATCCACAGCGACCGATGTCACCCTCGAGGGCGACGGCAATATCACTGCAGCGGTCTACACCGCGGCGACCCGGAGCGCCCGTTTTGTTTTCACCAACCCGCTGGCTGCGGGCACGACCGGTACCCTACTGGTCCGCTGCCATTTTCCGCAGGGCACCACCATCGACGGCACAGCGGCCGAAAATACCGCGACGTTCACGGCGGACAATGGCACGACCTCCACCACTGATCCGGTGGTAGTCACCAGCATCGCCTCCTTCAAGATGACACCGCTCAAAGACCGTACCTCAGGCGGTGCCCTGGATGCCCCGACCACCTATCGTCTCCGTCTGCAGAACCCCTCGCCGAATGTCGGCGGTCTTGACCTGCTGAATACCGTCCTGGTCGATACCCTTCCGGCCGGCGTGCAGTTCATCTCCGCGAGCAACAGCGGCACCTTCAACAGCAGCAACAATACCGTAACCTGGAACCTGGGCACGGTCCCGGTTGGCACCAGCTCCACAGCGGCGACCGTCACTGTCACCGTTGTCTTTCCCTCTTCCGTTTTTTCCAGCGGTTCGAGCGTGACCAATCGCATGTATTTCACCGGCCTTCCGCGCGGTCTGACTAACCCGGCATCAGGGACAACCTTTGTCACCAACAGCCTCAGCAACGCCACCGCCGGGCTCGCGTTCACCAAATCCAATACCACCGTCTCCAGTCTCGCCCCCATCGGGTCCAGCTATCAGTATCGCTTCAATGTCAGTAATTCCGGATATTTTGCGTTGGACAGCGTCCGCATCGAGGATACGGTGCCGTCCAAGCTGGATCTCACCTCGATCCAGGCCCGTGGATATTTGTACTACAAGACGAATCTCAATACCAGCTGGACACCCTACGGCACGACCTACTACAGTTCGATGACCACCATCCCCGTCGCCAGTCTTGCGCTGGCCAGTGGGGATTACGTTACGGCGATGCGGTGCGTCATCGGCTCGGTAGCCGTTGGCTTCGGCGGCTGGTCCGCGTCCAGTCAGCCCGGCTATACGGCCACGGTGCTGGCGACCGACCGTTCCGGGAATGCGGTTGCGGCCGGTTCCACCATCCCCAACACAGCCACTGCCTATTACTTATACAGCGGAGTGACCTACTCGCGAACCAGCAGTAACACCGTTACCGTCTACAACGGAGCGATTCGGCCGCGAATTGAGAAGTATATGATCAACAGCGCCGGGAGTGCGGTATCCTCCCTCAGCCTCAAACCGGGGCAGACGGCGACCTATGAAGTCCGCCTGCGCAACAACCTGCCTGCGGTGGATGCCATGATCAATCCCGTCATCGCCGATCTGCTCGACTCCACGCTTACCTACGTGGCCGGCAGCTGGAGCGTCACTTCGGCCCCGACAGGAACTCCGGCGCCCTTGTTCGAAACCATCAACAGCTTCGGAACCGGCCGCGGCACGCTGCTGCGCTGGTCCTGGAAAGATGCGGCGGCTTACAGCCTGGCGCCCAATACGGAGATCCGCATCCGCTTCCAGGCGACGCTGCGGAATGGTATTCTTCCCAATTCCAGCATCGGCAACACCGCTTTTGTCACCGGGTTTGACAATCCCACCTACAACCTGGGCGGCGCCGTCCGGACCCTGGCCGATGCCAATGATCTGGATGCTGATCTTAACAAGACCGAGCTTTTTGCCGCCAGCAGTGCAGTCGTCATAACCGTCGGCGAACTGGCCACGCTCGAGTCGGTCAAATGGGTTAAAGGCCAGTCCGATGCCGACTGGAGCCGTTATCCCGCTACCGGTCTGACGGTTCCCGGCGGTATGGCCGATTACAAACTGATCGTCAGGAACTCCGGCAATGTCCCGGCGACGCGTCTGGTTATCATCGACATCCTGCCGTTCATCGGCGATGGCGGCGTCATTGACCTCTCGGCGCGCAACAGCCAGTGGCGCCCCAACCTCGCCAGTACCGTGAGTGGACCTTCAGGGATCACGGTGTATTACTCGACCAGCGGCAACCCAACCCGTACCGAGGTGGTCCCGAATGGGCCTCCCGGCAGCGAGGCGCCGAACTGGAGCACGACCCCGCCAGCCGACATTACATCGGTACGTTCGCTCAAGATCGATTTTGGCAGCTTGATCCTGCAGCCGCAGGCGAGCGTGCAGTTAAACTGGAGCATGCGCGCTCCGGTCGGTGCGCCCGATAATGGTGAGATCGCCTGGAATTCGTTCGGCTTCGTCGCCTACCGCACCGATGATGGCTCACAGATTCTCCCCGCCGAGCCCTTCAAGGTCGGCATTGCCATCCAGCCCGGCCTGGGGGCCTCCTATGGCGACCATGTCTGGATCGATGCCAATCTCAACGGCGTTCAGGATGCCGGGGAGCAGGGCATCAACGGCGTTACGGTTGACCTCTATGAGGCCGGCAACGACGGCCAGCGCGGCACCGGCGACGACGTGCATATCGGCACCTCGGTCACGGGAGATAACGGCGACGCCCAGCCGGGATACTATCTCTTCCCGGAAATACCGGCCGGCAATTACTTCGCCAAATTCACCCTTCCGGCGCATCTCTTTTTCACACCGGGCGTCGGCAGCGACCTTGCTACAAACTCGGACGCCCAGACTACGACCGGTCTGACGCCGATCACCGCCATCGCGCTGGCTGAAAAAGACACGACCTGGGATGCCGGCGTGTACCGCGCCGATGCCTCTTACGGCAACCGGGTCTGGCTCGACCTCGACCGCGATGGAGAGCAGGATGCGGGAGAAAATGGCGTCGAAAATGTCCGGGTGATCCTCTACCGCGGCAATAACACGGTCGTCGATTCGACCCTGACCGACACCGACGGGCTCTATTCCTTCACCTGGCTGCATCCCGGCGACTATTACGCCCGCTTCCGCCTGCCTGCGGGCTATCTCTTCAGCCCGGCGGATGCCGTTGCGGACAGCCTCGACAGCGATCCCGATCGCACCAGCGGCTTGACCCCGTCCACCACACTGTCTGCCAGCGAGCACGACCCGAACTGGGATGCCGGCATTTATTTAAAACCAGCCTCCATTGGCGACCGGATCTGGCTTGATCCCGACCAGGATGGGCTTCAGGATGCGGGAGAGGCCGGTCTTGCCGGAGTCATCGTCCACCTCCTTAATGCGAGCGGCAGCGTCATCGCCTCGGATACCACCGATGTCAATGGCAACTACCTGTTCGCCAACCTGACACCGGGCGATTTCTCGATCCGCGTTGATAAGCCGGAGGGCTATGCCTTTTCGCCCCTCAATCAGGGCGGCAACGACGCCAGCGACAGCGATGTCAATGTCAGCAACGGGCTGACGGCCGTCTATACCTTGTCGCCCGATGAGCAGGATTTGACCGCGGATGCCGGTCTCTATGCGTTGGCGTCCCTGGGCGACCGGGTCTGGGATGACCGCGATCATGATGGCCTCCAGGATGCGGGCGAACCCGGCGTGCTCGGCGTAACCGTTCATCTCCTCAACTCCGCGGGCGCGGTGATCGGTGAGACCACCACCGACGACCAGGGCTACTATCACTTCCGCAATCTTCAGCCGGGAACCTATCAGGTTGAGTTTATCGCACCGGCCGGCTACAAGCTCACCCTTTCCGGGCAGGGTTCCGACGCCGCTCTCGACAGCGATGCCAGCACGGCGAACGGGAGAACCCCGATGGTCACGCTCCAGACCGGCGACGATCGCAGCGATCTCGATGCGGGCATCTTCCGCCCGGCGTCTGTCGGCGACCGCGTTTGGATCGATCTCAACGGCAATGGGATGCAGGATGCAGGCGAGGCCGGCCTTGCTGGCGTTACGGTATTGCTCTATGATGAAGCCGGCAACCTGAAAGGGAGCACGGCTAGCGGAGCCGACGGCGCTTATCTCTTTGATGATCTGCTCCCTGGCAGCTATGAGATCCGCTTCCAGCTGCCCGCCGGGTACCGCTTCAGTCCGGCTGGCACAGGTTCCGAAGAAGTGGACAGTGATGCCGAACCCCTGCTCGGCAGCACCGGGACCTTCTCGCTGCAGAGCGGTGATCACATCCGCACCTATGACGCTGGTGTGTTCCAGCCGGCTAGCGCTGGTGATCTGGTCTGGTACGATTATAACCAGAACGGCGTCCAGGATGGCGGCGAGTCCGGTGCTCCCGGCATCATCGTCACCCTCTATTCCGAATCCGGAACGGAAGTGAAACGGGACACAACCGATGCTGCAGGCGGCTATCTCTTCTCTGGTCTGATCGCCGGCCGGTATCTCATCGGCTTTGAGCGCCCCGATGGCACCCTCTTTACCCTCAGGGATAGAGCCGGCGACGACAGCCATGACAGCGATGCGGATCCGGCCAGTGGCCGCACAGCCGCGTTCGCCCTTGTCCCGGGCGAAAACAATCTGACACTCGATGCCGGTCTGATCCAGCTGGCCGCCCTCGGCGACTACGTTTGGAACGATGATAACAACAACGGTCTTCAGGAGCAGGGTGAGTCCGGTATCGCCGGCGTCACCGTGATCCTCTACAAGGCAGATGGCACGCCGGCCGATACCACCGCCACGGATGGCGCCGGCCACTACAGCTTCGACCATCTGCTGCCCGGCTCCTATTATATCGAGGTGATCGCGGCACCGCCTGTCATTTTCTGCCCCGCCGATCAGGGCGGAAACGATGCCCTCGACAGCGATGTCGCCAGGATCAACGATACTACCGGACGCACCCCGGTCACCGAGCTGCTGCCCGGCGAGAATGATCCATCCTGGGATGCGGGCATTTACCTGCAGCTGGCTTCCATTGGCAGCTACACCTGGTTCGATACCAATCGGGATGGCCAGTATCAGCCGGGCGAGCTTCCCATGGCCGGGGTACGCGTTCGGCTCCACACCGCCAACGGCACGCTCCTGGCCGAAGAGGTGACCGGTGCGGATGGTCACTTCCTCTTCAGCCATCTGGCTCCCAATGACTATTATCTCAGCTTCGCAGCGCCGGCAGGCTATGCCCTGACGCGCTTCACGGCACTCAACCAGAGCATGGTCAACAGCGATGCCGATGAATCCACCCGCCGCACCGCTTTGACGACGCTGGGTCAGGGAGAGAATGATCTGACCTGGGGAGCCGGTTTCTATGAACTCTCGTCGTTGGGCAACTACGTCTGGCATGATGTCAACCGGAACGGCATTCAGGAGGCGGGAGAGACACCGGTGGAGGGGATCTCCGTCGAACTGCGCAATTCCGGCAGCTCGGTCATCCAGACGACGCAGACCGACGCCGACGGCTTTTATTATTTCCCCGACCTGGCGCCCGGAGACTACAGCCTCCACTTCGTCCTGCCGCCACATTATATCTTCACGGCAGCGAGGCAGGGGCAGGACGGCCAGATCGACAGCGATCCGCTGCCCGGCACCGGCATCACCGCGGCCATTCCTTTGGGCCTCGCCGTCCATGACTCCACCTGGGATGCCGGCTTGATCAAGCTCGCTTCCATCGGCGATTATGTCTGGGAGGACGAGGACGCCGACAAGGTTCAGGACGATAATGAATTCGGCATCCCCGGTGTGCGCGTGGTGCTCAGCGATCCCCAGGGGCAGGTGATCGGCTCGGCCACGACCGACGAGGAGGGGCATTACCTCTTCGATGACGTCGTGCCCGGCTGCTACATCGTTCGGGTGGATTCAACCACGCTGCCGCGCAGCTACGTCACCAGCACCTTCAACTCGCCGATGAACGTCTGTATGGCAGCGGATGAACATCGCCGCGATGCGGATTTCGGCTACCGCTCGAACTATGGCAATATCGGCGATTTCGTCTGGTTTGACATCAACCGCAACGGCCTCCAGGATCCCGGCGAGCCCGGCATTCCCAATGTGCTGATGCGGCTTGAGGAGCTCAACACCGGCGAGAGCGCCAAAACCGTCACCAACACAGATGGCAAATACCTGTTCCGCACGCTCCTGCCCGGTCGCTATCGCGTCTATGTCGATGGTTCCACCCTGCCTGAAGGCTATTTCCTCACCTCGGCGCAGAGCGAATTCATCGTCACCCTCGAAGACCAGCAGCAATACCGTGACGCCGATTTCGGCTATTGGCGCGAAGATGCCGGCTGCAACAAGCTCGTTCTGGCCTGGTATGAACCGTGGTATGATCAAGCTGCGGCGGACTCCTCCTTGCGCCACTGGCGCCCCGATTACAAAGGCGGCATGGCGGATACCAGCCTGTTCGAGTTCTTCTCCTCGCGCGATCCGTTGAACTGGGAGTACGATATCCTGTTGGCCTGGGCTTCCGGAATCGACGGCTTCGTCGTGGACTGGTATGGCCGCTCGTCCTATGAAAACAGCGGCATGAAGGGATTACTGGCCACGGCCGATCGGCTGTGGGAACGCTATAACGGCCAGGGCTTCAATTTTCAGATCATCTGCTCGTATAACGAGCGCGCCGGCGGCGCGATCGATACCAACATGGTCTACATCGCCGACTCGCTGATGACCCAGCCTGCGTATTGGGGCACCCGCGAAGGCCGCCGCAGACCGCTCTTCATCTATAATCAGCCCGAGAGCAAGATCCTGCCGGCCCAATATCGTGCCGTGGCGGATACGACGCTGCCCAAGGACGCCTTCCTCGCCTGGAACGGCGTCGAAGATGAGGCCTTTGTGCCCATGGACGTCGTCTACCCGTGGGTGCAATGCCTGCCGGAGAAATGGGATGACCTCATCGGCAAGGATTGGGGCAAATCCTATCTGGATCAGTTCTATACCAGGGCCAATTCTCAGGCGGCCCAGGGCAATCTGCTCTTTGGTGTGCGCAGTGTCTGGCCCGGATTCGACGATCGCAGCTGGTCTCTCGGCGACAAGCACTGGATGTCGCGCCGCGATACCCTGACCTATCGCTGGACCTGGGAGGAGGCGGAAGCCTACCACGGTGCCCTTGAAATGCCCTGGATCCTCATCGAATCCTGGAACGATCACAACCGTGGCAGTGCCATTCAGCCCTCCCTGGAGTGGCGATACAATTTCATCGTCAAAACGCGCGATTATGTCCGCCGCTATAAAAATGATTGCCGCGACTATAACTTTGAGGATCTCGGGCTGCTCGTCCCGCAGCATATCCACCAGGCCCGGATCACGGCCCGGCTCCATCCGGATCAGGCCGCGACGATCACCGCCAAGGCTGAACGGGCGCTCGACCTCTTCTTCGCCCGCCGCCACCTCGATGCCATCTCCCTTGCCGACGATGCAGCGGGCCTGGCGCCCAACAAGGTAACCGTCATCGAAACCCCGCTGACCGGCATCAAGCTCAGCTGGAATCCGGTGCCGGGTGCTACGGGATACATTCTCTATACCGCGAACGACCGCAGCCGGTTCGCGCCCTGCGCCTTCGACCGGCCGGATTCGCTGCGGCTCGGCAATGTCACCTCCTTCACCCTGAAGCGTTCCAGCCGGGACAAGCTCTATCTGGCCGTCGTTCCGGTCAACGAGACGCTCAATCGCTACGCCAATGGCTCCTGGTTCCAGAATTCCCTCACCGGCGCGGATGTCGTCAACTCGGTGGCGGGCAACTACAACCCCGAAAAGGTCAAGCCCAATCAACTGGTTTTTATAACGGGAACGGCAACAGCCGAAAAAGAGGGGTGGGAGAAGGCGGTGGACGGCGTCACTTCCGGATGGAGCGGCACGGCCACGGTCAAGAGCCCGGAATATGGCAATGCCGTGCAATCCCCCTGGGCCATCTTTGCTTTCGCGGATGGCGGTCTCTACCGCTTCAACTATCTCGTGCTGCAGACCGACAACGGGACCGATGATGACAGCGAACCGGGACGTCAGGTCAGCCGTTTCCGCGTGCTGGTTTCCACAACCAGTACCGAAGATGCTGATTTCAAGGAGGTCTACACCACCCGCGTCAAGAGCGGAGAAGAGACCTGGTATGCCCTTGGCAGCAACGTCAAGGCGCGTTACATCAAACTGGTTCTGCTGGAACCGGTCTACAGCCCGTATCGCCAGATTGTTGAATTTCAGGTTCAGAACAAGGACCGGCAGGGGGCCGTGCCGGCTGGCGAAGAGACGGAGCTGGCGGAGCTCCCGCAGAATTTCAAATTGGAGCACAATTACCCCAATCCCTTCAACGGCGAAACGCGCATCCGCTATGCCGTGCCCGAGGCCGCGCATGTCACCCTGGCGATTTTCGATGTGATGGGACGGGAAGTGATGCGGCTGGTGGATCACGAACAGAGCCCCGGGCGGTATGAAGTCGCCTGGAATCCGCGGGAACTGGCCAGCGGCATCTATTTCTGCCGCATGATCGCCGGCGGTTACCGACAGACTCAGCGCATGCTCTATTTGAAGTAGCCTTTGCGGATAATGTTCCACAGGCGATGCCGGAAGGGAAACAGACCTTCCGGCATTGCTGTATCTGGATGGTCAGGGCGGCGAAAAAGGCCGTGAAAAAAATCAGAGGAAGTGACAGGTAATCCGGATGGATACCTTGTTTCCCTACAACTTGACCGTTGCGCCGATGAGCAAGCGCGGTACGGTACCAGCCAGGGCTGATGGACCGCTTTGTCCGCGTCCTGATAGCCAAAGCCTTTGCGGCCATTTACAGTCTCCCCATTCGGCGCGTACTCCGTGTCATGCCCGGAAAGAGCGCTTTTGGGATAGTAATCCAGACCGGCCGTGAGGGAAAGAATTCGGCAATGTCTGCGGCATCCGGAATTCACACGCTGGATGCCGGATAAACCTGAAGCAGCGTGCGCGGCAACCAGGGTGTATCCGGAGCGGCCTGCTGTCACGCTGCGCGCCGCAGCCGCGGCACGACCAGTCCTGCCAGCGCAAGCAGCACGATGCCGGCCGAGAGGACGACCATCCCCCGGTTCAGCCGCCGGCTCTTTGCCCACATGGTATAATCGTCAAGAAAGAACTGTTTGGCCGAGACCGGCCATTCGACCTTGACCGAATCGATGGCCTGACCATTGCTCGCCCATACCCGTCCCGGCATCACCACGCGGTTGAGATAGCGGGTATGGCGCACCTCATCATCAAAGTTCATCTTGGCCTCGATCACCTTGAAGGTGCTGTCGATCGCCGGGCGCAGGCTTTGAACCACGGGGGTGCCCAGCACCTTTGCACACACCCGGGTGATATCCTCCAGATCTTCGACATTCGTGGAATCCATCAAGGCAGTGCGCAGTTTGTCCTTGGCCGCGAGGAGGATGGCGGGCGTCAACTCGGGATGATGGAGTCTCCCGGCATGGTCGGACAGCGACTGAAAAAACTCTTCAAAGACGCCTGCCATCAGCCACTCTTCGACCTTGTCGTCATAGGTATCGTCGCTGTCCGGTGTGGCGATCCATGCGGCAAGATCCTTCTCGGTCAGGTAATCCGCCTTGGGCAGCAAAAGGAAAGGATTATAAGCACGATAGCTCTCACGGTACTCATAATAGGTATAGAACCAGCGGAATTTCTTCTCCACAGCCAGGTCGATCTTGACCCGATACGGCCGGGCGCAGGCCCGGGTATAGGTCTGCTGCAGCAGCTTGGCACTGCTGAATTTTTTCCGCGCGGTGGTAACGACTGTATTACTATCCTTGGTCGAGGTTTTTTCCACGATGCTCCAGGTCGAGTCGACCGGCAGGGTGAAAGCGCTTGCGGCGAGCCCATCTGTTTTGTTGTTCTGCACGATCGTACGCTCGATGCTGCCGTCGGCGAAGATTTCAGTGGTTGTTTCGATCTCTTTACAGCCGGGCAGCAGCAGTGCCAGCGCAAGTCCGGCCGCAAGCCCCAGGGTTCCTGTTTTCATGATCGAAATCTCCTATCCATGGGTGAGAATCTTGACGAAAGCATCGCGATGGCGGAGAATAAAGGCGATCTCCTCCGGCTGCCAGCCGCAGGATTCTATCAGGCGGGCCAGCTCGCGGGAACGTTCCTGCTTCTCCGCCCGCTGCTGCAGCGAGGTCATGGATCGGCTGGGCGAGCCGGCCCCGGACCCCTGCCTGCGGCTCCAGTCGCGCACGGCTGCGAGACAGGGACGGTTGCGTGCCAGAAAGCCCAGATCTTCGAGGCCGGGATCGAGGAGCGCCGGTGACACCCGCCTGGCTGGCGGCAGATGGGACTCCTGATGGGCAGCCGGGGTGAGCCAGGTCTGCCAGACAAAGAGGGCACAGAGGGCCATCACCCCGGCTGCCTGGGCCCACTGCCAGCGGGGATGGGCAAGGGGGCTGAGGAGGCGGGATGGGCGCTCTTTTTCATGACGGGCGATCCGGCGCAGGATCTCTGCGGTGGCCGGTGGACGGCCGGGTGCGTTGGCTCCTCGCCATTCTGTCATCGCCTGTTGCTGCGCTGTGATCGCGGCATAAAGCGACCGGCAGGAAGGACACTGGTGGCGATGCGCACGCCATTCTTCCTCCTCGGCGGCTGAGAGCTCGCCGGGGCGCATCAGATAGGCATACTTTTCGTACTGCTTGCACTTCATTCTAGGATCCCAACTTGTTCAATATCCTGAAGAGCGCCTTGCGCGCATAATAGAGATTGCTCTTGACGGCTCCCATCTTCAGCCCGGTGATTTTGCCGATTTCCTCCATTTCCAGGTCCTGCAGATCGCGCAGGATAAAGACCATCCGCTGCTTCGGCGGCAGGGCCTGACAGGCCCGCATGACTTTTTCCAGGATCTCCGGCTCATCTGTGCCTGTGTCGTCTTCCGGGTGAGTGTCCGCCGACTCGTGCATCAGGCCCTCCATCGCACGCCTGCGTCGCCGCCTGGATTTGAGTTGGTCATAACACAGGTTCACCACAATGCGATAGAGCCAGGTGGTGAAGAGCACCCGGCCGTCGAAGCGGCGGCGGTGGTGCCAAACGCGGATGTAGGCCTCCTGCACGGCATCACTGGCTTCCTCCGGATCACGGAGAAAGCGGCAGGCCAGGGAATAGGCGCCCTCCCGGGTCTTGTTCACCACCTCAGGGAAATGGTCATCGCACCCTCCGGCGCATTCTAAAAAAAGCAGGGTCAACGGGTCATGCGGTTCCGGTCCGGCTTGGGGCGCTTGACCTCCCGTTTTTACAGAGAGAATGGAGATAGGGGCCTCGTCCTGGTTACGCTTTTATCTCACCTATTATACGACGGAACGGTAAAAAAGTCAAAAAAAATCGCCGGCGGAACCCCCGGCAGGAACCGCTCGCTGCAAACCCTCTCGCGCGCAAGGAGCATAGCGTTTGAACCGGGCGAAGGCCCTGCCGAAGACCAGCACCAGCAGGCCGGCGACCAGGATGGGGCCGGTCGGGCCGGTGTCGACCAGTATGTTGCAGGAGCCGCCGGAGAGGAGCGAGGGGTGGGTGGCGGGAGCGAAGGGCAGGCGGATGGGAGCGAGATGGAAGGGGGCGGGCGGGAGCGCAGGGCGAGCGGAAGGGCGGGAGTAAGGGATGGCGGGTGGGAGCGAGGGATAGGCGGATGGGAGCGAGATGGAAGGGGGCGGGCGGGAGCGCAGGGCGGGCGGATGGGCGGG
>Ga0116170_10001140_pt1 | contig 27359 bp, 24 predicted proteins | sample AD_JPNHW1_MetaG_FD_89797 | JGI IMG/M metagenome (GOLD analysis project Ga0116170, IMG submission 89797) | Active sludge microbial communities of municipal wastewater-treating anaerobic digesters from Japan - AD_JPNHW1_MetaG | ecosystem: Engineered > Bioreactor > Anaerobic > Digestate | place... | reverse complement strand
CCGCTGCAAAGGGTTTCAAGATCAAGGCCCGGAAGATGAAAAATCCTGGGAAAAGCCATTCTGAACTCCTGATGTTGCCAGGTTATCTAAATCGCCATGGCGGCAACTTTTGGGCAATAATTTTTAAGAAGCATCAAACCCGAATTAACAAATGCCTTAACAAAACAAAGAACCCTGCCAGAAGCAAGCTTAAACCGGCCGGTTGGCCAGAAACATTTGCCCACAGACGGCTGAATTATAGCATAAAGCATTGAAGAAAAAAGGTGATTGCGATAGGATAACGGAAATTCTGCTCATAAGGAATCAAGGCATTTGGCCAGACTTCACAACGTTAAACAGGGCGTTCCAAGAGTAATCGGGCTGGCGGTTCAGCTGCCTGAACAGAGCGACGCCGAAATTGCCCATTCCCTGGCCGAGCTTACCGAGCTGCTGAAAACCCTCGGGGCATGCATGGTCGGCACGGTGACCCAGAAGCGCCATAGTGTTTCCAGAGCGACCTATTTCGGCAGTGGCAAAATTGAAGAGGTTCGGCTTCTGGCCGAGGAATCAGAAGCCGAGTTCGTTGCCGTCGATGATGAACTGAGCGCCATGCAGATCAAGAGTATCGAATCGGGCACCGGTCTGCCGGTCAAAGACCGCACTTCGATCATTCTCGACATCTTCGCGGCGCACGCCACCACCCGTGAAGGCAAACTGCAAGTCGAACTGGCGCTGCATCAGTATCAACTGCCGCGCCTGCTCCGCATGTGGACACATCTTGAACGGCAACGGGGCGGTATCGGCCTGAAAGGCCCTGGCGAAACCCAGCTTGAGACCGACCGGCGCATCTTGAACATCAAGATCAAAAAGCTTAATGAAGAACTCGAAGGCGTCAGCCGGTCGCGTGAACTTCAGGGCCGCAAGCGCAACGACCGTTTTGCGCCGCTTTTTTCACTCGTCGGTTACACCAATGCGGGCAAATCGACGTTGCTCAACGCCCTGGCCGGCAGCGACGTTAAAATGTGCAATGGCCTGTTCACTACTCTCGACCCGACCGCCCGGCGCGTTGAACTGCCAGATGGGCACTGGTGCATTATCTCAGACACAGTTGGTTTTATCAGAAAGCTGCCGCACGGCCTGGTGAGTGCATTCAAGGCCACTCTCGAATGTGTAACCCAGTCTGAAGTGGTGCTGATCGTCTGTGATGTCTCAGACCCGCAATTCAGAGAGCATCTGAAAGCGGTTGATGATGTCATGAGCCAGATCGGGGCTGCTGACCACGAAAGAATCTATATTTTCAACAAAATCGATCTCGGACCGGCGGTTTCAGAAGAATTGCTCGCCGCCGCCTACCCTGATCACATCATGATTTCGGCGGCCACGGGCAGCAACCTCGATCTTCTGAAGCAGAAGATCGAAAGCATCATGCGCCGCAACCGCCGCGATGTCAGCATAAGTCTGCCGATCGGTTCGCCGTTCATCGGCGAAGCGATGACCATCGGCCGCATTTATTCACAGGAATGGGGCGAAGGGGTAGTAAACATAAGGGCGGAGCTGCCGGTCAGTTTCATGCAGATGCTGGCTGAGCAGGGCATCAGCATCGACTGATATTCAGGGTTGCTTGCTGACGGGTTCATTAAGTTTTTTGTTGGTCAATATTCAAGCTCATGCTCACAGGCAAGCACATTAAAATATTGGATTAGTTTATTTGCACATAATTCAATATAAGAACTGGGTTCGCCGTTTAAGAGGTTCGCAAATTTTAAGAGCATTGCAGAAATCTCATGGTAAAATATGGGCACAAAGATAGATTTGTAATGAACTGAGGTCTGCCTTTAAAACAATGATGTGGCATAGTTCGCCTGGATTTGCCTGCGGTCGGCGCGAGGGGTTCGTTCTCGGCATTGTTCTTCTCGTATCGCTGCTGATGGCGGTTTTCATTTTTTCATTTAACAGTATTGTGCGGCAGCGCAACAATCAGGCGCATCACCTCATGATATCAGAAACGGCCAATTATCTTGCCATCTCGGGCCTGCGTCTGTTGAGCGACAAAATCGGCAATTCGTTCGAAACGACCATCAAAACTGCCTGCCCCGGTCTTTTCAGCAAAACTGCTGATGAGCTTGGCGAAAGCATTGATCTCAGCAGTGCCGGGGGCTTATGCAACAGTATCCGCAATGATTTTCAGAATTTTCTCAACACACTCGATGAATTAAAAGAGGCTGGCATGATGGGCAACTACCCGACCTGCCTCGGCATGGAAATCAAGCTCGAGAACATTCAGAGCCTGACGCCCGACACGACGCCCGAGCAGTTTCAGGCCGGCCGCGACCCGGTCGAGAAGTGCGGTCAACTCGTCGTCAGATGCAGCATCGAATACCTCGGGTTGCGGCGTCAGGCGACCATGGCGCGGCAGTTTCGTATTGTCAGTATGATCCCTGGGCCGTTCAGTCGTTTTTCGCTGTTTGTCAAAAAAACGCCGTACCCTGATTCTTACAATGCGCTCGGCGTCAGATTCGACGGCAGCATCGACACTTCTTACAGTCACCCGCCGGCCAATGGCAAGACTTTTACCGGGCCGCTCTTCGTTTTTAACGGCACCGACAGCGTTACGGTCGATTCGACAACGCCAGAACGCACGGTAATTGCCGATAAAGAGCACCTGCGCCGGCGCGGCTGGGTTTTTCTCGGGCCATCGGGTTCCGGCGGCGATGAGGCGGTATTCATCAAGATTCCATCTGGTTTTTTGCCGGCCGGCGGTGGGCATTTTATGCTCGGCTGGCCATCAGTATCAGCTATGCCGGTGCTGGCACCAGAAGTAATCGAAGACACGAGCAATTTTGCTGCCTGCAGTGAGTTTCCGGGGCATGAGTATTCTCTAGGCGCCAAATTTCAGGGTTTCTACACCTGGGAAGACGGCAACGACTATGGTGCCGGCGGCAAGAATCTCTGGCCGGGCCTGGCGGCTGGCTCAGCTTTTGTTCCAGCCGATCATCTGCGTTCTGCTTCAACATGGCTCTACCCTTATGGCGGTCAGAACAGCGAATCACGCACCCTGATGGTCGGGCCCGTGCTGGCTGGGTTTCTCAAGTTTTTTTTCATGCGCGGCCTCAATACCAGCACCTCGCAAGAATACAAAGGGCTCTGGGCAAGTTTATCTGAAAGTCAGTTCAACAGCAAAGCCGCCGCCAACGATAGTTTGCAGAGTTTCGCGGGCATGTGGGATGGAACCCTTAACCCGGCAGTTTCAGGGCTTGATTTTTTTAAGGGCGGTTACGAGAGCTTCAAGAAGCTGATGCCCTACAACAGCCTTCCAGACCCAGGGCCGCCCCTTCCGAGCAATGGGGTCGCCTTCAATCTGATTTTCGATTTTATGAAATATCAACGTGATCTATACCCTGATCTGCACGGCGCACCTTCGATTGCCAACGCTTCTTTCGATGCCGAAAAATTCCTGGTGCCGCAAGCTGAAGAAATGCGCAACTGCGCGGTAAAAGGCACACACCCCTATGACGAGCTGGGTATTTTCTTCAATGAGAACGGCTTGTATGACCCGAACGCCAACCCTGAGAACTGCTATTTCATGGGCAACCTGGGCACTGTGACAATTTTCGATTCAAATCTGCTGTCAAACCGCATCACCCATAAACTCGACCTGCGGAAATGCGATAATACCGCCGAAGAACAGGAAGCCATGGAAAAATTTCTTTTCAAGCCGGTTGGCACAACCTCGGGCGGCAGCAATGAGACCGACAAAGCCGGCATTTTTCTGATCAGCAGACGCGCCGATGCCACCGACAGCTATGCTGATGCTCTGGTGCTGTCGAATCGGCCGGTCAACCTGGTTAAGCCACTGATCGTCATCTTCGACCGGGGCAGTCTGGTGCTGAAGCACGATATAATCTCGCCGATGAGCGATGGCGCTCCGAATGTACTATGCAGTCTGGCACTGATCAACGGGCATTTCTTTATCGCCGGGTCAGGTGCCGCCCGAAAAATTCATGCCGGGCTGGCAGCGTTGAACCCTGCTGCTGGCCGGCTGTTGCGGCCACCGACCGTTGGTGGCAGCACCCCGGGTCAGTTTCAGATTTATGGCAGCCTGGCGCTCAGCGAAATTGGTCTTTATGAGAACCCGATCAGCGACCCGCTCAACCACCTCGGCACCACGATGGGTCACTTCACTGCGGGCGGCGAAATACATTACAACCCGCGTTTTAATCCGGCCTCTCCGGCAATGGCCGAATCACACATCTTCGTTCTCGAAGACACGGGTGGCAGGCTGACGGTCGAAGGAGCCGGCACATGATGCAGAAACATGGCCTTTCACTGGTCGAAATAATGGTGGCGGTGGTCATCATCGCCATGGCGGTCGGGCCATTGATCGGCTTGCTCAGCTCATCGAACCGCATGAGCAACGCTTCTATCTACGAAGAAATGGCAGTACACTACGCCCGTGAGATTTCTGATCAGCTGCTGAGTCTGAGCACAAAATTTTCAGATATCGTCAACGATGCCCGGGTTCTCAGCGGCGACAGCTCAGTCAGTCTGGCCGGCATTCTTAATGATCCGGCGTTTCAGAGTGGCTTAGAAGAACATCACGACGGCCAGGTTGCTCTGCCGATGCAGGTCAACGGCACCATGCTTCCGGTGCGCCTGATGCTTTCGCCGCTCGACCAGGCTTTCAGCAAGCGGCGCATCACGGTCAGCGAGGTTTCCACCATTGCCAATTCGCTGCTTAAAACCGACAAATACTATAAAGTAAAAATTGAACTCGCCTGGAAAGACCCTGGTTCTGGGCGCGATGCGCCCCGCGAAGTAACGATGGCGATCTTTTTTAAGGAGGGCTGAGCAAACAAACTTATGTCGAAACCAAGCAACGGTTTTACTTTCGCTGAAGCCCTGATTGTCACGGTTATTGCCTGCGCACTGATGATCGTTATTCAGTCGCTGTTTTCGCACGCGGTACGGGTAACGATGAAAGGTCAAGATAACCTCGACTCAATCAGGGCTGCCAGTCAGCTTTTTTCGAGTCTGCGGCGCGACATGCTGCAGTTCGTCTCGCTCTCGACCGGCGGTGCAAAAACGGTTATAGAGGCTGGCGAGACTGAAATACCTGCTACGGCGACCTATTCAAAGATTCTCTCGTTGAAGAAGGCCAATGAACGCATCACCTACAATCTGGTCGAAACCGCCGGCAAGCATTACGTCGAACGTGTGTTGCAACCGCCTTCAAGCCCGGCGCCACAGAGGCGATTGTTCGGGGTGCCGCGCATGAAGGATTTCGGGGTGCTCTACATAAGAACGCCAAACGTTATTAATTCACTGGCAAAAAATGTCGGGCAACTGCTGGTTAAAATAACTGTAGATTCTGAAGATGCGAGGTTTCCGTCAAAAGAGGTTAAATTGAGTTCATTGTTTTTTTCGGACCGTCTGGCCGACAGCGACTGGAATTATCTTGATTTTTAAAATTTTTGCAACCTTTTGGGGCGCAATTACATTTTGTAAGGTGAGGTGGAAAAAATGAAGCTTGCGATCTCACGAAAACTGCCGGTAATGATCTTTTTTTTGCTGGTAGCAGCGTTCGGCGCCATCAACGATTGTCGGGCCCAGATTGCCAGTTCGTCCGGGCAAACCGACCTGGGTAGCACGACCAAAGACCTTACCCCGTCCGAGTTCAAAAAACCAGCCAATATTGCCTCGACTGGCCAGACGGCAACAGAGCTTTCCCAGAACCAGGATTCAATGACTCTCCAAGAGAAAATCAGCGTGTTCAACAAGCGGTATTGCCCGCCGCAAAGCCCGATCACTGAAATAAATGACTTTGCACTTGCAAAGCTCGTCAATGTGCAGCTGATCAAGCGATCCGACCTTGATAAATACCGGAAAATGGTCATAGTCAACGGCAAGGTTTATGTTGAGAAAGAGAAGGGCAAAGACGAACCCAAGCCTGAACCGATGGGCAAAGCCGGCAAGAATCTATTTGGCGATCTTAAACTTGCCTGCGAGCAGCTTGAACAAAAGAAGACCCGCGGCCAGTCTGACGGCAACCAGAAACCGAAGCAGATTCTTGAATTAAAGCGCCGCAAAATCACTTATCGCGACCGTGATAACCAGTTGCGCGAAATGGAAATTTACTCGCCCCCGAAGTTTCCAGCCAAAAAGAAGGCCATTGCCGGAAAAAGGGGCAAAACGGTCAAGGATTACGCGACCAGTCTGCTGGTTCCAAAGAATCCGCAGGGCAAAACCAGTGAGCAGAATGCGTTTGACGACATGCCGTCAGCCGATGCGTGGCTCGACGACGATGACGTTAAAACGCAGAAATAGAATATTTCAGGAGGAAATTTTCACATGATCAGAAAAACGTGGTTTGTTTTCTTGATGGTAGTGCTGGCATCTTTTGCCGCTCTGCCGGCTTATTGTCAGGATACGGCTGCCGAAGACGCTGCGATTGCCGCCGCCGATTCTTCAGACGATGCCGACGACCAGGAAGCAGTTGCGACTGTTGATACCGCTGCTGCCGAAAACGACATTGCCGCCACTGGTGGCATGATAGCGAGCAGTGGCAACGTTATTGCGAGCAGTGGTCGCATGATTGCCCGCCCGATTATTTCAGATATGCTTGGGCAGTTTAAGATCAGACGCGACGAAATTCAGAAACTGATCAGCCAACGATATTTTGCCAGAGCCGAAAAGCTCACTAAAGAACTGCAGAGCAAAATCAAAGCCAGCAAACTTGGCGATGAAGCCAAGAAATCTCTGACCGCCTCGCTCGAAAGACGCGAAAAAGTTGCCATTTATAGCGCACAGGGTCATTACCAGAAGGCCGCCGATGCGGTGCGCCAGGCAATTGCCTACCAGGAAATGAAATCAGACAAAGAACTGCTCTTGAAAACCCAGGAAAAGGTGGGCTTACAGCAAGAATGGCTCAAAACGCGAACCGACTATGAGAATCAGCTGTGCAAACTGCTCGAAGGCAAACAGCCACTGCTCAAAGAAAAACTGGCAATTCTCAGACAGCTCGACTCGAAAAAGAAACTTGACGATGCCGAACTCAAGAAGTTGCAAGTCTCTCTCAGAGGCATAAATGGTAGACTTAGCGCGTTAAACAAGCGCATCAGCGAAGCGCACCGGGTCTTTGCCGTGAAACGCGAAGGCATGAAAAAGGCCGGTGTCATTCTGAGTGCCGAGCAGAACAGCAAGCTGTTTCCGCTTGTCATGAAGCGCATGATGGTGAGGTTTGCCAATTACAATCTTCACAAACAGATTGCCCGGCACCTGACCAATATCTCAGAAAACAACGAAATCACCTGGAAAGACCTCAAGGAAAACTTCGCAGCCCTTGGCAAACTGCAGGGCGAAATCTGGGATCTGAGAAAACGCCTCGAAAGCTTTACCAGCAAAGCGCCGCTCAGTGGGGCTGACCTCAAGGCAGCCAGAGAAATCAGACGCCAGCTCGAAAAAGCAATCAGTGCGGGCGAAAAGCTGCTAGGCAAGGTTGAAGATGCTTTTATCGATCAGAAGGTCTTTGGCAAGCTCAGCAACAAAGAAAAGCTTGAATTCGTAAAACTTTTCAGAGATGTCTGGAGTCGCGAGAAAGAATTCGACAGCCTGAAACCAGCTCTTGAAGAGATTTATCAGAAGCTCTTCAAAATACCGACCCTTATCGACGACACTCCAATGTTGCCGGGCAAACCTGTTCCTCAGCCGGTTCCAGACCCGAGGAAGACTGATTTCGAAGGCACCGGGCTGGTAGTCAAGGCCTACGATAATTACATGATCAAGTTCAACGGCAAGCTCTTTCTGCCTGACAATCTGCCGGCCAATTACATGATCGACAACCTCGAAGTTAAATTCGGCGCCAGCCTGCTTAAAATAGCAGTACCGGCTGTTGAAGGCGACTTCTGGTGGAAAAAGTACAGCAAAGTGACGCTCACTTTCATCAAGTCGCCGCAGGTCAACGACCTGCCAGTGCGTCGTGATGGTGATCTGGCAAGTCCGACCAGAGTTATCGAAGAAAATCTCGATAATCAGGACAAACCCGCCAACCTGATGAACGCATTCTGACCACGAACGGCCCGGCAGGCGTGCTCTAAGCCTGCCGGGCTTTTTAAAACTGATGGCAAATTCTACGGCGCACGACAGTGAATACCTGTCGATCAGCGAAACCCTGCATGGCAACAGCGATGCCTTCAAACCACTGGTTGAAAAATACTGGGGGATGGTTGCTGCGCTCGTACACAAGTATATAAAAGACCGTGAAACCGCTGCTGATATATGTCAGGAAGTTTTTATCGCGGCTTTTACAAGCCTCGGGCAGTATCACCACCAGCATAGCTTTGCCCCATGGCTGGCCAGAATCGCGATAAACAAGGCTCTCGAACATCTTCGCCGCGCCAGTCGTGCCCCGATGGCCGATATCGATCTGTCATACGTCATCAGCCCGGCAGTATCACCCGAAACTGCCTGCGACCACCAGCAATTGTATGACGACTGCCTCGCCAGTCTGCCCGAAAAACTTCAAGTCATGTTCATTCTCAGACATGGCCTCGAATTTTCTTACGATGAAATGGCCTACGTGCTCGACCTGCCCCTCGGAACCGTGAAATGCCTTATGTTCCGGATTCGCGGGCAGCTGAAAGCCTTTCTGGAAAGCCGCGACCGTTGCGAACAGGCATCGGCCGGCGAAGGGTGTGAACCAGATGCCTGATAACTGCCTGAAAAGCGAAACCATTCAAGATTACCTTGAAAAACTGCTGCCTGCCGACGAAATGGCACAGATTGCCGCACACCTGCACGACTGCCGCAACTGCCGCCAGGCAACCGATGCTTTCGCCCGGTTGTTCAAACAAGCCACGGCATCGGCCGTAGCCGATCTCAGCACAATTGCCGATCATAAGACCATTGATTCGGTGATGCAACGCCTGCCGGCCAGGCAGGGCAGCAAAGTTGGGCAGACCATTCCCGGCAAAGCTGAACGACAACCCGCACTGATCGACCTGCTAAGATGGCTGCTGGTGCCGGCATTCGTCATCATTGTTGCCGCGGCATTTTTAAGGGTCGGGCGACTACCGCGGCAGATCGATCAGAGTCGGGTAGAATTCAGCCTCAACAATAACACCGTGACCGTACTACTTGGCGAAGTTAAGCTGGCAGATGCAGACCACATCAGGCCGCACAGCCGAATCACCCTTCCCGGAAACGCGGTAATAATGGTGCAGGCAGGCTTGCAACGCTTCAAGTTTTCAGCGGGGGCCGTTTTTACTTTGAGTGATCGCCAGATAGCTCTGGCCCGAGGCCGGGTCAACTGCGACCTGACCGGCAACCACGATGGTCTCAACATCAAGACTCCTGCGGTCATTGTTACCCCATTGGGCACCAGCTTTGAAGTTGAAGCAAAAGACTGGGGAACCCGGGTAACCCTCGTCAGCGGCAGCATTGAGGCCGTGAGCATAACCGGGGTAAAGCGACGGATCAGCATGCCTTCAAGCGTTTATATCGCAGCCAATGGCGTTTTTTCTGATAAAATACCGCAACCCGCGCTGGCATTGCCAGCCAATGATCAGATGCCGCTGCCGCAATTGCAAAACACTCAGCCATCTTCGGGTTCAGCTGATTCACCAGACAAGCTCATCGATTCATTTTAATCGAAAGCGGTTCTGCTTCAGGGTTTCGGTTTTGAATTCTCTCAGAAAGGGCACCCGGGCATAACCGGCGCGATGCCCCAGCCTGATAATACTGCCCTGCCAGTGCTGCTTTAAATCACGCAATGGAACAGTCACCAGCCCTCGCAATGGGTCAGCCAGAAATATTTTCTCTTCGACTGAGCCGATAACGCCAATCGCATGTTCGACATTTGAAAAACCCGCATTTATCGTAATAATGAAGGGCAGATTTTCTTCGAGCACTTCAGTCAGGCTTTTAGGACTGTAGGCTGCTTCTGTGAAACCGAGATTGCGGCACCCGGCTACCGAATGACCGGTCAAAGAGCCGATAAAGAGAGTTTTAACCCTTCTGACAGCCTCATATTCGGTTATCGGTTCGCCATAAAGACAACAAATGGTCGCCAGGGCAGACGGCACACAGGTCACCTGCAAGGTCTGCATGGTTACGCCATTCAGGTCATACGTTTCCGGCCCGACCAGGGGTGCGGCAGGCAATATCAGAATAAGTTCAAGTAACCCGACACCGATAAAAATAACACCGACAAGTAAATGATGAGCTTTTCGAAAGTAATCATCAGAACAGGCAACTGCCTTGTGAGCAAGATAGCCAAGCAACAGCAGTTTCAAAAAGCAGATTATCACCCAGACAGGCATAGCTGGGTCAAATTCCATTGCCCGCACGATAAATCCGTTGCGTGACAGAAGCAGGCAACCGGCAAAAAATGCGACCGCCAGAATGACCGGCAACCGCAAACGCTCAAACGCTGATTGCTGAGCAACAGATGCATCGCGAACCCGCGACCGGGCATGCAGCACCACGAAAAAGGCGGCAATAATTCCAGCCACGGCTTTCAGCCAAAATTCTATGTACATTCCTTACCATGGCATTATCTGACACAGGTTGACAACAGAAATTTTAAAAAACCGGCCCACCTGCGCCGCCAATGTTTAACTAAGGCTTCAGCAGATCGATGACCTCGTAAACTTCCTGCGGCTTACTTTTTCCCTTGAGCATCACCGGTTCAAGCTCGTTAAATTTTATCATGTGGCCGACCTCACGCCAGACGCTATCTGAAATGAGAATCTGGCCTGGCTGTGCCTTGCTTTCAAGTCTTTCGGCCAGCAAAAATAATAATAAAATCCTATGCTGCAAAGAAGATAATCAGGACAATAACTCAAGCATTAAGCAGTTGGTCAAAAGGAAGCGCTTTAATTTGATCATCGCAAGCCAATTTCCGCAATCGCAGCAAATCAAAAAAAACCGGCCTGGGCCGCGCTAACGCAATTCAATAAAATATTTTAAAAGATTTTAAAAAAAGTTCTTGACACTTTGCAGCAAATTGACGATAATAATACTGCAACGCAGCAATAAGTTAAAACAATCGAAACTAATTAACAGGAGTTTTAAAATGAACAAATGGATGGAATTTTCAAACGAATACGCTCAGCTGATGAAAGACAATTTCCAGGTAATGAACAAATTCTGGCGCGCCAGCATGGACCAGACCTCTGGTTACAACAAGAAGAGCGTGGAGCTTTTCTTCGATCACATGAATCGCAACGTGGAATTCATGCACGAAATGTACAACAACACTTCATCTTCCAACGAAGAAATCAAGACCCTCTATCGCGAAAATATTGAAAAATTCAATACCCGCTTTCAGAAAGTCTATGAAGAAACCGTAAAGGCCATGACCCCGAAGCACATGACCGCTGAAAAGTAAACCGCATGACGGGGAGTCTTCTGCGATGCCCGAGGCATTTCAGACGACTCCCCTCAACGCAAAGCAACAATTCCTTGCTACAACGCAATAATATCTTGATAATAGCTGGCCAATTGCAGGTTCAGGGCCGGCACCCCGCAAGTGAGATTTTTCACAAGCAAAGATATCAACGGGCAACCGTGATTTGTAAAAAGTTTAAACGCAGCTGTCGCAGTTTTTTCGCGGCGCTGTCTGTAAGATAATTTAATAAGCATAAGCAGGCCCAACCGAGGCCCACAGGAGAAAAAAAATGAAAAGAATGACTGGTAAAGTAGCTCTCATCACCGGCGGCGCCGCAGGAATTGGCCTCAAAGCCGCAGTTATCTTCGCCGAAGAAGGCGCAACCGTTTATGCTCTCGATATCAGCGACAAGGCCCTGGCCGGTCTCGCCGATGTTAAACTTTCAGCTGAAGCTACCGGCAAGATCATCGGCAAAAAGGTCGATGTTTCGAGTCACGCCGATGTTAACAAAGTTGTTGATGAAATTCATGCCGCCGAAGGCAAAATTGATTGTCTGGTCAACAACGCCGGCATTACCGCTGACGCCACTCTTCTCAAAATGACCGAAGAACAGTTTGACCGCGTCATCAAAGTCAACCTCAAGGGTGTCTACCTGATGGCCCAGGCCTGTGCCGCCAAAATGACCGCCGCCGGCAAGGGTTCGATCGTTAATACTTCCTCAATCGTTGGTGTACAGGGCAATTTTGGCCAGACCAACTACGCAGCCGCCAAATCAGGCGTCATCGGCATGACCTATACATGGTCACGCGAACTTGGCCGCAAAGGCGTGCGTGTTAATGCCGTTGCTCCCGGTTACACCTGGACAGACATGCTGGCTACCGTTCCCGAAAAGGTAATCAAGATGCTCGAAGAAAAAACTCCGATGCAGCGCCTTGGCCAGCCCGAAGAAGTTGCAAAACTTTATCTTTTTCTGGCCAGCGATGAAAGTTCTTATATCACCGGTCAGGTTATCGGCGTCGACGGCGGCCTGAAACTCTGATAAAATGCCCAAAGAAAGGTCAGATGCCATGTTCGAAAATAAAGAATCCCTGGCTCAGCAGATCGATGCAGTAACCGAACAATTTTTGCGGCAGACCGCCGGCGAACTCGATTTGTATCCGCGCGGGGTCACCCCCAGAGAAGAAGTCTGGCGGGCCGGCAATGTTTCACTGGTTCGTTTCGAAAGCCCCGAAGGGGTTGAAGGCCAGCCGTTGCTGATTGTTCCGTCATTGATCAACCGCTGGTATGTTCTTGATATCACTGAAGAAGTCAGCTATATCAAAGAATTCGCCAAAAAGCGCCCGACCTACCTCATCGACTGGGGTTACCCGGGTGCCGAAGTCGGGCATCTGCCGCTCAGCCACTACTATCATCGCTCAATCAGACGGGCCGCCAGGTTTATCTGCCGCGAGCACGGTTTCGAAAAGCTGGATATGCTTGGCTACTGTATCGGCGGCACCATGGCTTACGCCTTCAGCTGCCTTGAGCCCGACATGGTTGATCACCTCGTGCTTCTGACCGCACCGATCGACTTCAACAACGCCGGCATCTTCGCGACCTACGCCGAACATTTCCCGACTGAAGAATTTGCAAAAAGCATGGACATTATGCCGGGCTGGCTGCTCGCCTTCTCGTTTCAGTTCGTGCAACCCATGGGAACTCTTCAGAAAACGAAGATGTTCAAAGACAAGTTCGAGAGCAAAGGCTTTATGAAGCTCTATAACGCCATGGAACGCTGGATTTCTGACCCCGTTAGTTACCCGGGCAAAGCTTATTACCAGATGCTTACCGAACTCTATAAAGAAAATCTGCTGGCCCAGGGCAAGCTCACCACTGCCGAAGGTCAGCTCGTAGACCCGGCGGCACGCCGCTCAAAAGCTCTGATTCTCAATGCCGGCAAAGACCACATTGCGCCGCTGTGCACAACAGCCCTGCCGGCCACCGACCGGGCGCCTGCCACTCAGGTAACTATTCCGTCGGGCCATATTGGCATTACCACCGGGCGCAACAGCAAAGATGCCTGCAAAAGCGCGCTTGATTTCATAATGAACTAAGGAGACTGACAATGTTTAACATGATGGGCGAAGATATGATGAAGCAATGGACCGAAAACTGGGAAAAACTTATGGGCGACCAGCTCGAAAAACTGGTAACCAACGACAAATTCATCAGCGAAATGTCGAAATCGCTGGCCGCGACCATGACCGGCAAGGCAGTGTACACAAAGATGCTCGATGAACAGATGGCCGCCATGAACTTGCCGTCACGCACCGACATCGTCAAAATTATGCAGAAACTCACCGACATCGAAGAACGCCTCGTAGACCTTACCGAGAAGTTCGAAGATTACGTTGACGCGCAAGAAAGCCGCCCGGCAGCAGCGAAAGCCGCAGGCAGTGAAGCTCCGGCCGAAGCCAGGGGCAAAAAACACAAAAAATAGTTCTCCACTGGACTTGGCAGCCTGCCGGTCTTAGAATCAATAGCAGCAGCAAGAGGCTGCAAAAATAACAGACCGACAGGAAAGAGAGAACCATGGCAAAAGCAAAAGAGCAGAAACAGAAGCCCGAAGAATACCAGGAACTCGTCTCGCGCTCAGTAATGAAGCGTTACACCGAGGCTGACCGGCGCCGACTGGGCATGACCCCGACCCGCAAGACAGCAGTGTTTCATCAGGGCCCCTGGACTCTCTATCGCTACGGCGATGATTTTAAGTCGGATTACGCTCCGGTAGTCATCGTGCCGTCTCTGATCAATCGCAATTACGTTCTCGACCTGCTGCCAGGGCATTCTTTGATTGAGCAGTTAAAGGCCAGTGGTCTCGACGTTTTCATGATCGACTGGGGCGACCCTGATGCTGGAATGGGCGAGATCGGGTTTGATCATTACATCAGCGTCTGGGTGCGCCGCGCCATTCGCCAGGTCAAAAGAATCACCGGGCATAAAAAAGTGCAACTGGCCGGCCAGTGCATCGGCGGTATGATGGCAGCGCTCTACGCATCGCACGCCGATCTGCGCCAGGATATCAGCAGTCTGTTTTTGCTGACGGCACCGATTGATCTTGCTGAATCAGGTTTGCTCTCGAACTGGACCAGCGCCGAAGGCTTCGATATCGAAAAGTTAACCGCCGCCTATCAGGGAATCGTGCCGGCGCAGTTCTTTCACGCTTCTTTCCCCCTTCTCGATACCCGCAATCAGCTGAGCAAATACCGCCGGTTGCAGGAAAACTTCGAGATTGAAGGCTTTAAAAACGTCTGGGAAGCCCTGGATATCTGGGGCAGCGATAACGTCGACTTTGCCAAAAAGGCATTTAAAGAGCTGATCAAGACTTTTTACCAGGAAAATGCTTTCTGTAAAGGCCATTTTTCGATCATGGGCGTGCCCGTAAATTACAAAGATATCGATATTCCGACCCTGTGTCTGGTAGCCCGTGACGACCACGTCTTCAGCGAAAAAGCAGCCAGAGTGATTCTTGACTGCAAAGCTGCAAAAAAAGGCAAACTGGATTATCATGTTATTCCGGCCGGGCATGTGTCGCTGATCGCGGCCCACCCTGTCAGAGTTACTACTTATGCTCTGATCAAAGAATTTTTGACCAGATAACACAATCACAAGGAGCAGAAAATGACTGAAGTATTTATCGTTGGCGCAGCCAGAACAGCAATCGGCACCCTGATGGGCGCTCTCAAATCAGTGCCGGCCCACAAACTCGGCAGCGTGGTAATCAAGGCCGCTCTCGAACGCGCCGGCGTCAAAGCCGACCAGATAGATGAAGTAATGATGGGCAATGTTCTGATGGCCGGTCAGGGCCAGGGCCCGGGCCGCCAGGCCGCCCTCGGCGCAGGCATTCCCGAAAGCGTACCCGCCTGGGCAGTGAACCAGTTGTGCGGTTCGGGCATGAAAACCATCGCTCTGGCTGTCGATGCCATTCGCGCCGGTGACGCTCAGTGTATCGTGGCCGGTGGCATGGAAAGCATGAGTAACGCCCCCCATCTTGCCGATCTGCGCAATGGCACGGTTCTCGGCAATGTAACCTTTAAAGATTCAACAGTTTATGATGGTCTCACCGACGTATTTTCGGGCGAACACATGGGCATGACCGCCGAATGGCTGGCAGACGAGCTCAAAATCACCCGCGAAGAAATGGACCAGTTTTCTGCCGAAAGCCAGAAACGTGTTGCCGCCGCCTGGGAAGCCGGACGTTTCAACGACGAAATCGTGCCGGTCGAAATTCCGCAGCGCAAAGGCGACCCGATCATTTTCAAGAAAGACGAGCATTTCAGGGCCGGAACCACAGCTGAAAGCCTTGGCAAGCTGAAGCCGGCCTTCAAAAAAGACGGTTCAGTAACCGCCGGCAACGCTTCAGGCATCAATGACGGTGCCGCTGCTGTGGTCGTCGCTTCGGCCGAATTTGTTAAGAAACACAACCTTAAACCTCTCGCCCGGATCGCGGCCCACGCCACGACCGGCCTGAATCCCTCAAGAATGGGTCTTGGCCCGGTTTCTGCAACGCAGAAAGCCCTGTCCAGAGCCGGCTGGAAAATCAGCGATCTTGACCGCGTCGAAGCCAATGAAGCTTTTGCGGTGCAGTCAATCGGCGTTATCCGTCAGCTCGGGCTCGACCCGGCAAAAACGAATGTCAACGGCGGAGCCATCGCGCTCGGTCACCCCATCGGTGCTTCCGGGGCCCGGGTGCTGGTAACGCTGCTGTATGAAATGATGCGTGCGAACGCCGGCAAAGGCCTCGCCACCCTCTGTGTGGGCGGCGGCATGGGCGTTGCAATGGCAGTCGAGCGCGTCAAGGCTTGATTCCTTTCCTTGCCTCTGCTCAGCATCATTAACTGCGCAGACATTCAGGGCCCGGGGGCTTCCCCCGGGCTGTTTTTTTTTCGGGCGACCGGCGGTCAATATGCGCCTAGACGCACATTGTTTCAGGTGAACTGCCTTTCTTTCACCATCAATTTCTTGAATGCTTTCACTTTCTTATGAGAAAAGCGAAAAGCAATTATTGCATTTTTTCCCCCCGATCGAGGGGGTCAGTTTCCTGTTTTATCGAGAGAAAGTTTGATCAGCTCTGAAATATACTGCATCTGCTTCGCAGTCTGTTCGGAAAGGGCAAGAGCAGCATGAGCGCCGTAGGAACCGTCCTGGACATCTTTTGAGATTGCCTTGACGATTGATACGATCTCGTCGATAGATTGCCCAAGTTCGGGGCTCACTCGCGTCCCCATCTCCTTACGCATATCCATGAGAATTCGGGCAGTCCTGGCTCCTGTCATGACCATCATTTCAGCAAGCCTTTGCCAATATTCATCGGCTCCTTTACCATCCAGGTTTTCGGAAACCGCAACATTCCTGGCGACTTCAAGCGTTCCACGAATGTATTCCATCGCAAGTGCGGGATCTGAGTCAGGGCGAACAACTGGAGGATAGGCTTTGAGAATCTCTTCGAGAATTCCGGAAAGATATTTTAGCCCACGCCCCGTGGCCCCAGACCAGTCTTCCCAATCGTTGGAGCTTCCCGAGGCCCCGTCATATGACTGCGAAACGGTCTTCAGTTCCAGATCAAAACGGGCCAACGCCGATTGAATCTGTGAAGGAAGACAGCTTCCCGGGTTTTTCAGAATGAGCTTTTCGAGAACCAGATGGCATGTCCAACCCACCTTCGAAAGAGATTGCTGGGTCTGAAGCCAATATTGCGAATGCCCGTAACCGTCCCATTGGAGGTTCCCAAGGTGAAACTTGATGGCTGTCAAAGTTCCTCTTTGAAAAGCCTGCATCCTCATTTCCGGAGTAATCGCGGCCGAGGCTGCGGTTTCTCCCACCGAAGCAGAATGACCTTGATCGAAAGCGGCCTTGACCCTTACCCGCTGAGCCTGAATTGCCATGAATTCACGAAGAAGGGGGGTGTAAGCGTCCCCGGCGAACCCGACAGAAGCCACCCCGAAAATTATGCTGATTCCGGCGATCCCCAACTTGATAAAGGATTTCATATTCATTGGAAATTTCCCCTCAAAAAAATTACAACTATAAATTTTACCATACTCACAAAAATTTCGGAATGCACCCTTTAGCAGTGGCAAACAACGAGGAGGCGGAGTTTGAAGCCCATTCAGAGCATGATTAATCGGCCCTCATCCAGAGAATAGCGACGGTCGTGAGCGGAAAGGGACGACGGGCGCGTGTGTTGCGCAAGCAAGACCCGTGATCTGGCCTGTTTTCCGCGTCGAGGCGATTGTTACAGCCCTTATTAACTCTGATATTCAGCTAAACTATTTTCTTTTTTGAAACCAGCAGAATTACAATCAGCCACCAGAAAAGGATAAATGCAATTGGCTGGTATTCAAAGAACGGTTCCCTGACTTTAACACAGGATGGGTGGTCATCAACAATTACAACGGCATCTGGATTAAAATGGGCAACTAGCTGGTTAGGCAGATTCCAATAGCTGATGAAGTCTGCTTTAAGCGTCTGACCAATCTTGATCCTGGACTCTGGCGATAAGGTCACCTCAACATTAAAATGCCGGCCAGGAAAAAAAATATCGTTGTCAGTAGAGGCGATGATTTCTATTTCAAGCGATGTTATATCTGAAGAATAGTATCTTGCTGCATCAAGAACTTTGAAGGTCACCGCATCGGCACTATGGCATATTATTGCCATCAGGTCGGCAGGTAGAAGCATAAATGCCAGAATAAGCACTGCAATCAGCGGAAGTCGCATTAATCTGGGAACTGTTGGCCTCAAGAGCTTGCCTCCGCGTCATCTGTATCAGTTCCTTTAATTTCATTCTTAAAGATTTCTGTAGCAGCTATTTCTGAATTATGCAGACACTTTAAAAGCCCTGTGACGAGAAGTAACAAACTCAATAAGAACATTATCAAAGCCATATCTGGTAGATAAATTTTCCCGTTAAAAAACCGGAAAACGTTTTGCGCCGCGTAGGCAAACCAGAAAAAAGTTGTTGAAGCCATGTATTTGGCACCGAACTTGGTGAAATAAATGTATAAAACAGTCGGTAAGAAAACAGCCGACAGTAAAATTACAATTTCATCGCCACATTCAATAGAATGGAATGGCACCAATAGCTCGATAAGTCCGGCTATGGGTATCGAAAATGCGATCGTCACAGTATCAAGCAGGTGGAATTGCAGCGGATGAAGATTCCACCAGGCACAGAACGTAAAAACGATCAGAGCAAACCAGACCTGCAGCCGATTTCGATTGCTGTATCTGCCAATTAGTCTGCCCATATTATTAATATTTTTTGCCCGAGGCTAACCTGATGATTGAGCCTGTTAACCAAATTTGTTGTTGATTCTTGCACTAGATTCTCCTGAAAACTTTGCTTTCATTTGCACTAAATTATTCAAAAAGCAGCTCGGGATACACCTTTTAATGCTTCAAAATTCATGTCATAAGTTGTCTTATTGCTTTATATTTTGTCCTGCATTGTTCTCAGGTTGTGTTCACTTTTTTGCTTTTTGCTGGAACGACGGTCGTGACCTGATTAATTTTTTTCAATTGTTCTCAAAAATTCTTCTGCATCTAATACTTTGAATTTATCAGTTTTAAAATCCTTATTATTTCTGGTTATGAGAAAATCCACACTATTTTCTGCAGCAATAGAGCTATGTACGTCATCCTCGAAATCTTTGAATTTATTGGAAATCGCTTCTTTAATATTTTTAAGAGAAACCCCTGGCACCGAAAAGATACGCAAACTATCATGGATAAATTCATCAGCTATCTTTCTGTTCAATTCTTTTGAGATGACATAATGGGTATTCGCCAATGTAAGCGGCGAAACCAGACCAATAATCTTTTGAGTCTCGATTAATTCAATAATTTTTGCGGAATATGATGAAAATGGCTCCCTGTCTAGAAGCCAATCAAGCAGGATATTGCAATCAATGTATGCCTTTATCATGACAGGTGCTTATCTCTCAGGTAAGTTAATTTTTGGGCTTCAGCATCAAAATCAGAGTTGCTAATTATGCCTTTATATTTTTTTGCAATTGGGGAGCGAATTTCTGACTCGGAATCATTATTACTTCTCATCAGGAAAGACTTGTACAACTCTTCAGTTAATGCACTGAGAGATTTTTGCTGCTTTGAAGCGTAGATTTTTATTCTCTCAATTATTTCCTTATCGAGCCTAAGCGTAAGCTTTGTATCCATCTTGGGCCTCCACTGACGTATCTATTTCAAGCATACGTCAACGTGCCCGATTGGTCAAGTTCAATTGGTCTTTCTCAGATAACGACGCCTGTGATCGGCCTCATTTTCCGCGTCGATGCACGTTCGGCTTTTTAAATCTGTGAATCGGAAAGGTAATTATTCACCCTATTTAAGATTAATTTTGTCCTTTCTTGAAGGAATTCCTCATATTTTTCGTAGCAGAGCAAGTTTTTGGGAATAAGATAATCTTCTCCCAATAAAACCTTCTCTTCAAACGATTCAAAGGCAGCCATTGGGTTAGTATTTGTTTTAAGAATGTTATTTATCGCTCCCAGTAATTGCATGTTGGCAAAATGGTTGATTTTTTCTTCAGAAAAACCATTTTCCCTCAGTTTCGATTGAGGAAAAATATGATCTCTTTGGGGAGAATTTCGATTCAGTAAGGTTGAAAAATCGATACCACCTCCCACGAGAATATTAAGGAGGGGATCAAGAGTATTGTCTTTGCCAATGAGTTCATCAAAACTAGAAAATTTTTCGGCTTCTTTCATTAGTGCAATACATTCCTCGACGGGAAACGCATTTTGCTCACTTTTTTTTGCTTCAAAAACCACCTTCGCAATTTTATCAAGTCGATTCTCAACGTATCTGACAGCGTATCTAGATAAGATTGCGGCATATAAATACCTTCTCATCCGCCTATATTCTTTTTCAGGAACCTCCTGCGTGGGCCTTAAATAAAGAAACAATGCAATCGGAATTAAAATATTGTACCCTCGGTCGGCCCTTTGGCCCCCTGATAGTAAGCGCCAAGTCTTTATCCCACCACCCTTGCTTTGGACTAAAAAATCAATAGTTGATTTAATGGCCAAATTTGCTTTGGGAAAAATGCTTTCAAACTGCGCCATTAGATCAGACTTTCTAATTTGATCAACTTTGTATTGGGAAGAATTACCAAGGAACACCATCAGGGAACGTATTACAAAATCCTTAGTAACAAAAAACTCCCCTTTTGAATTAATTTCATTGCAAAGAGTTTCAATTGATTCGCTTGCTTTTGTCCACCTTGATTTCATCAGAGAAAAAACTAAATCCATCTTACTTAGCTTGGTTCCTCCGTCATTCACCCGAACAAAAATGTCAGCAACCTCGTCCAGACTCTTGCACTCTTCAGTTGTTAATGCATCTGCGTCAATAAAAGAAATCGGTACCCGCGACTCCCAGGTCAGGGCGGTTCTGACGTCATCAATAATTTCACACGCCTTTATGTAAGAAGAGCTATCTGCACTCAGAGAAAACTTGTTCTTTAGGACAGTTTGTTTATAGGTCTTGATTCGGTCAGGGGGAAGCCTGGCAAAATCTTTTAGCCGCACCATCATTCTTTTTGGGTTTCGTGTTGAATAGCTTTTTAACTGGTCGATATTGAAAAACCGTACGAAATACTTAATTTCGCCTTGACTTGAATAGGCTTCACACGAAAGATCTATATAGAGATCCCGTGAGTTGTAGGTCCCCTCAAGGCCCAAATATAGCGATTGAAGCCTTTGTTGCCCATCTAAAACAAAAAACTTTGCTTCGTTTGCTTTTAGTTCATTTTGCTTTGGGGTGCTTTGGCCATCTTCATAAGTTCGAATAAACTCATGATAAAGGATGATACGACTGTCAACATTATTCTCTGTTTGGCCTTCAACCTGAAGTTCTTCGGGTTCGCCAATTTTGTTAGAACCAACGGCTTTCCAAAAAAGGAAAAATCCGATGGGATATCCCCGAAAGAGACTGTCGAATAATGCACAAATTTGCTCTTCACTCCAAACAAATGATCGCTGAATATCAGGGAGGACAACTGCACCGGTGTTGATTTGGGTCATTAATGATAAAATTGAATACAAAAAAGATCTCCTTACTTTTAATTTTTTTGTGACCGTAATAAATTACTGATTTGCAACGACAAAATGTGTCGCATCCAAAATATTGATCATTTGGAAAACCACCAACATTGTTTTTTAGTCGAACGACGGTCGTGAGCGGAAATGGCCAGACGGCGCGGGGCTTGCTCCGCAAGACCCGTGACGGCGATCATTTTCCGCGTCTACGCGATTGTTCGACGGTTTAATTTTATTCATCAATGAAATAATCTGAATCAATTTTCTTGAATTCGTGATTTTTTCTACGTAGACACCTTACATTTGGCCACCTATCCATGCATGATTGCCAAGTTAAAGTGCACCCAAAATCACAAGCAAACTTTCGATTGATTACTGATCCAACAGACTGTTCAGCTGGTTAGTCTGTCATCAAAGAGCTTCGTATCGATGGAAGCAGGGTGTGCTTTTTGTTTTTGCCGACTGTTGTTTTCTTCATCTATCTGGTAGCCAATCATTTTGTAGCCTCGGCAGCGGCGAGTAAACATTTTTTCAAAAACTGCAATATTGTGATCAAGATAGTCGATTACAACCACTTCCTTTTTACTGTCATAGGCTCGATGCAGTCTGCCCGCATACTGTACAAGAGTCCCCTTCCAAGAAATAGGCATTGTAAGGAAAAGCATATCCAGTCGCTCATCGTCAAAGCCTTCGCCCAGAAAACGACCGGTTGCAATTATCACTCGCCTTCCCTCAGCTGGTATTTCTTTGATTTTCTCGAGAACATTCGCTTTTTCTTTCTTTTTCATACGACCCTTAAGAAGAAAAACGCCGGATGTCTTTTCCTGGAGCATCTGATACAGCAGATCCGCATGCTCTGTTCGCTCGGTTAAAACCAATGGATGTGTTCCTTTTTCTACCGCAGCAATGATATCTCCGACAATCATGGCGTTGCGTTCCGGATCACGGGAAAGCAATCCTTACATATCCTGAATTGAGACTTCGCCCGTTATACTGGTTTCAGGCAATTGGAAGCCTGTTCTTCTTACGGATACTGAGTGAATAAAAGGATGATTTAGAGACTGGTTTTTATCGCTGACCTTATATCTGACAGGTCCGCAATTCATTAGAATGATCGGGTGGTGCCCATCTTTCCTTGTTAAAGTGGCTGAGAGGCCCAGTATATACCTGGCGGGGCTGGATCTTACCACAATTTCGAAGCTTCGCGCGGAAATGTGGTGACATTCGTCAACAATGATAAAACCATAGTTCTCGACCAGACTATCAACGACGCCGTTACGAGAAAGACTCTGAATAACAGCGACATCGATCATTCCAGAGATTTTTCGTTTTCCTGCTCCGATTTTTCCAATGTCACTTTTTGATATCCCAAGGAAACTGCTCAATCGTGTAACCCACTGCTCCATCAGTTGCTGCCGATGAACCAGAATTAAGACATTTGTTTTTCTCTGAGCAATCATAAACGCCGCAATAACGGTTTTTCCAAAGGCTGGGGAAGCAGCAAGAACGCCGCTGTCATGACTTAACAGGGCTTCTGCCGCTTTAGTCTGTTCCGGTCGCAAACACCCGTCGAAAGAAGCCACAATTGACGAGCCGGAGTTTCGCTCATCTTTAATGTTCGGTTTAATTTGAAGGGATTTTAATAGCTCCAGAAGCTGATCAAGACACCCTTTTGGCAAAGCCAGGTGGTTTGGAAATTCTTCGCTGCAATTAATGATCCTGGGTTTATTAAAAACTGGAAACCTCATAGATTGAGCCTTGTAAAATTCGGGATTCTGAAAGGCAGCTAATCTGATGATTCTATTTCTTAATGCCGGCGACATTTTTTCTTTTGCGACAAAGAGCTGGCTTCCTACGACTATATCGATTGATTCTGGCAAAGCCCCGGTTATTGGCGCAGGGTTTTTAATCTTTGAAGGAAGGAGCTTCCAGGGTTCTAATTCATCATTGTCTTCCTCGACAGCGCTAATTCCAAGAATCTGGTTTTTCCTTTGCGCTTCAAGAACAATAAACTCAACCTCATCTAAAGACATCTTTTGAATAGAAGCCAAAAAGGCCCACTGATCAGGGTGTGGCTCGAAAGCCGAATTGATGAAAACGCTATTGCCCTGTTCTCTTGGCTTCTTTTGAAGAGGGAGTGCTATAAGATTGCCAAAGCCCCCTTTGGGTAACGTATCCTGACAGGGAAAAAGGCGGTCATAGGAATCCAGACCGAGGCCTGGGTATGACTCCATGGTTTCCGACAAAAGGAAGGTTCCGAGCTTTCGTGCAAGACTGGCTCGAACGGGTTCTTTAAAAAAGATCCAGATGTGACCGCCATTTCCTGATCTTGAGCGCTCAAACCCGTAAGAAATACTATGTTTCTCACAAATGGAAAGAAATGCTGTTGCATCTTCTTTCCAGGTATTTTTATCAAAGTCAATTGCCAGAAACCAGCAGGTTTCATCAGCGAGCAAAGGATAAATCCCCGCAGTGAAATCTCGACCGGAACGCTCTGTGGGATCGTAACCCTGGAGATGATTTCTTATCGTTAAATCGGTAAGAGGTAGAAACTCGCGATTTTTGCAAGTGCCGCACTTTATTGCCGGTTTCAAACAGAGTCCTGGTGACCATTCATTTTTGCAGACCGGTTGATAACCACTTTTACCGGTCTTTTGACTTTCAAAGCGCCGCGGGAAAACATCTTCTCTACCACGAAAATATGAACGAAAAAGACTGATTTTTCTTTCCGGTTGTGAGCTATTATCTGTTTTTTCGATTAAACCGCCAGAATTGTCGCGAACCATGAATTCATCATGAGTCAGACTCTTTTGTAAAAATTGAATCCTGGAAACGATTTTTGCTCGTTGCTCTTCAACGCCTTTTAACTTAACTTGCAACTCCTGAATTTCGTTTTCAATCTTATGCTTGCCCTCTAATATGGTCATTTTACCTGAGCCGAGCGGCGGTGGCTGCGATGTGTCCGGCAAATGAGGTAACAAAGGTTTTAAGGCCTGTCAGTTCTGATAGTTCTGAGAATGCGCCGTTAGAAAAGGCGTTTCGGGGAGAAGCTATAAGAGTCGATGAGGTATAAAGCTGTTCCTGAACAAGCTTGCGACATAAAATATCATACCTCGCCAGATATGATGCTCCTTTGAACTCCTTGAATACAGGAAAATGTGGTGAAGAGTCTTTTACTGGAGCTCTTGAGCCCGGAGCATCTTCAACGAGCATTAACCAGCTGATAAATGGTCGCGGCTGCTTTCCAAATGCCCCTTCACGGTAAGCAGTCCACAGATCATGCGCTGTGCCAATTGCTTCTTCTGAACGGTTGTTGAAATTATTTCCGAATGATGGGCCGACCTGACTTTTTAGTTCAATTGCGGCTACCAGTTCTCCCTTATGAATGACGAGAAGATCCCATAGCTTGGTGGGTCTGAAGTAGCCTGGCAGAGTCAAAACGGCACGATTTTGATGAATGTCGGCATGCGCCAGCCCGTTTTTGCGCAACAGGTCAAGCACAAGATCGATGAAACCATCCATGTTTTTTCCGCTGGTAACACCTGAACGTTCCCCCTGATCTGCTTTGCCGGAATCAACCTGCTTCTTTTTAGCGGCTTCGCGACTTTTCCAGAAGGCTTTTACCGCCAGACGCACCTTTTTCTGGTAATCAACAAGATTTAGTGCCATTTAATTTCTTTGGCATCCAAGAATTGCCCGTTCTTCTTCAGTCAGGCCATAAAGTTCAAATGTGGCATGATTACAAGCATTTACATCTCTCTTAATGGCGGCGTCAGTCAGCTTCTGCCGTAAAATGCCGGAAACATCTTTCCAGTGTGGAAGGCGAATGCGTCGAAGATATTGTGCCTGAAAACGCAAATAACCACCGCGCATTTTTGTCGAATAGGTTGCTATAAATGACTGGGTAATCGACGAAAGCAGCACCGCCTGTAATGCCCGCAGATCCCATTCCTCAGAAATTATGTAATAGAGATTGTGGTGGGGATACAAATTGCCTGGCTCGTAAACAATATGCGCCTCACCTTTAATATCGGGGATCAGCAGCTTTGGCTTTTTGGCAATGGCCGGATAAATACGATCAATCGTTCTATACCAGTTGCCCGGGGTTTTCTTTGCACAATGGCGATTGGCTATTATGCTTTTGCGTGCTTCAAGGTATTTTTTCAGCCTGGGGTAATCGCTCAGGTTAACAAGACCGTCCTTGTCATCAAAAGGATTTATCACGCCCAGCCCCAGCCATTTGACTTCGCCGGAAGCAATGTCGCGGGTTGTGACCAATGGCAGCTTTCTATCAGATTCGATGTCAAGAGTCGCGAAGTCTCCAATGAATTCTGAATCTGCACCGGTCGCCACACCTATGCCGATTTTGCAGGCCGTTTCTTCCAGGGATGGAAATTCTTGTTCAAGCCGTCTTATCAACGCCATTTGATCGGAAGTCTCAAGCAACCATGGCTCGGTACCTTTCGGAATCATCGCAAGTTCCCGGACATGTTCGCCGGAACTACATTTCCCTGAAAAAAGCAATTCATTAGCCAGAGAAGACAAGGCTGCTTTTTCAATTGCCGGTCGCCGGGCAATTCTTGTTTTTCCGGGCGGTTCGTTGCTGATAATAGTGATGGCCGGGTAGGCAATAACATCCTCATGAAATGCCGGAGTATCGACCATATCGACAAAAGTTTTCAGATGAAAATTCGAAGCAACAAGGTTACGCAAAGGCCCACCGTATTTGTTTTTCATCCATCTGTCAGAACATATGAAACCAAGGCAGCCGTTCTTTTTCAATACCGACAATGATCGCTCGATGAATGGAACATAAATATCCGCCCGGTCATATATTGTTTGATAACGCTTGCGATACTCTTCGATCAATGCGGCGGGAATCATCTCCTGTCGCAGATAAGGTGGGTTTCCGACAATGTAATCAAACTGCCCGGCAAATGGGGTAAGAAGGAAGTCGCCGTTGAACAGCCAGCGATCAGCAAGTGCTGTTGCTGATTGCTCGCTGATTCCCTTTTGCAGAAGAAGGCTGATTACGGCGGTTCTGGTATCGGAAAAAGTTTTAGAATGCAGTTCTACGGCGCGAATTGAATCTGCAAGCTCTTCAACCACCTGCCCCCCGGAACAGGTTTTCTGCCAGGAACTAAGCAGGCGGTTGATTGCCGGTAAAAGGAAATCGCCGCCTCCGAAGGAGGGCTCCAATAATCGCTTTTTATGCAGTTCTTTGTCCTCGATGTACCCTGACAGGTCGAGAATGAAATCGACAACTTCAGGGCGTGTAAATACTGCACCCCGTGATTCTGAGTTGCTTTCCAGAGACAGCTTTTTGACTGCGGCAATGACCTTCGGCGAACGAAGGTCAATCTCTTCGTCAAAATCATTCAATGTTAGCTGTCTTAAAACCAAGTTCCCTTGCCCCTTGCAAATTGCCGATTAGTGGCGCAGTTGTTGCAGAAAAACTTTTCTTGTGTCACTCAGGTTTTATACTACACCAACTTACCGCATTGACGCCATACCTTGTTATGTTCGAAAAAATCTGTAATGATCAGCCAAGAATCGCAAGTCAGCAACATATCAATATTTGTCCAGCAAGGCAAGGAGCTTTGCTTAATCAAAGCCAGATTCTGCCCTCAGCTTCTGATTTTGGTTATATATTTTTGTCTTATTTGTCTTTTTTTCCCGTCGAACGCGAGTCGTGAGCGGAAAGGGCTGACGGGCGCGGGTCTTGCGACTGCAAGACCCGTGAACGGCGGCCATTTTCCGCCTCGACGCAAATGTTAGGCGGCTTTGGCTCTCTTATTGACTTTATTTTCTGCTTTTTTAGTTTTTTTTGAATAGAATTCAACAAGTTCATCATCAGTCATGGATTTTGTTTCAAGATATAGACCATCCCTGAT
>Ga0116170_10001139_pt1 | contig 27379 bp, 23 predicted proteins | sample AD_JPNHW1_MetaG_FD_89797 | JGI IMG/M metagenome (GOLD analysis project Ga0116170, IMG submission 89797) | Active sludge microbial communities of municipal wastewater-treating anaerobic digesters from Japan - AD_JPNHW1_MetaG | ecosystem: Engineered > Bioreactor > Anaerobic > Digestate | place... | reverse complement strand
GTTCTTCGCATAGAAAAACCTCCCTTCGTCATAGATTATCCTACGTTGGGAGGCTTCTTGGCAATGTCCGTTTTTCCTGGGGCAGTGCAGTGCAGGGGTGAAACCCCTGCCGGGGTTTGGGGTAGAACCTCAAGCCCAACGCCGCGGCGTATCCACAACAAGCGAGCGAACAGCCCGAAGGGCTATGAGGCGAGCGGCAACAGCGCATTGCAATCAAAATCAGTCGCACCCACGCCCCCCCGCCCCTGCCGGGGCTTCGCGTAAAGCCCAATCCCAACGCCGCAGCGTTGAAAAGCTCAGCCAAAGGGTCAACCAGCAAACGTCGCAAGGCTGTGCGGCGTTTTGATGACCCGCGCTCAGCGTTTCCCCGGCAGGCGCGGTTTTGGATTGTTTTGCTGTTGTTTGTGCATTTTCAGCAATCATTTGGCCTGTTTTGTTCCGCCGTGTACATCGTGTACAAATGCCCCATTTAATCTTTGGTTAATTACACCATTTGCAATCCGGGCTGAAAACGTTATAATAAGCCCATGATAAACGGCCCTGCTAGCTGTGGGCTGTTTGTGAAAAAACAATGAGGAGGAAATTGACATGGCAAGCGTATCCCTCAACCATATTTACAAAGTATACGCCGGTAATGTAACTGCCGTAAGCGACTTTAATCTCGACATTGAGGACAAAGAATTTATTGTGTTGGTCGGGCCTTCCGGTTGCGGCAAATCCACCACGCTGCGCATGGTCGCCGGCTTGGAGGAAATCTCCAGCGGCGAGCTTTATATCGGCGACCGCCTGGTGAATGACGTTGCCCCCAAAGACCGTGATATCGCCATGGTGTTCCAGAACTACGCCCTTTACCCCCATATGACCGTGTTTGACAACATGGCCTTTGGCTTGAAGCTTCGCAAGGTGCCCAAGGCGGAGATCAAAGCCCGCGTGGAAGAAAACGCCAAAACGCTGGATATCTATCATTTGCTTAACCGCAAGCCCAAGGCGCTTTCCGGCGGCCAGCGCCAGCGCGTTGCCCTCGGCCGCGCCATTGTGCGCGAGCCCAAAGTGTTCCTGATGGACGAACCGCTGTCCAACCTGGACGCTAAACTGCGCGTGGCCATGCGTACCGAAATCACCAAGCTGCACCAGCGCCTGCAAACCACGTTCATCTATGTTACCCATGACCAGACCGAGGCCATGACGATGGGTACCCGCATTGTGGTTATGAAGGACGGCTTTGTGCAGCAGGTGGACAGCCCCCAAAACCTGTACGATTATCCTTCCAACCTGTTTGTGGCCGGCTTTATCGGCAGCCCGCAAATGAACTTCTTCAACGTGACCCTCGAGCGGGAAGATAAAGACGTGGTCGCCAAGTTTGGCGATAACAAGATTGTGATCCCGCCCAGCAAACTTTCCAAGTTTGCCGACGAAGGCGTCATCGGCAAGGAAGTGATCATGGGCATCCGTCCTGAAAACATCCACGACGAGGACGTGTTCGTGCAGGCTGCGCCCAACGCCGTTGTGAACTGCAAGGTTGAAGTGACCGAGCTGATGGGTTCCGAAACGTACCTCTACCTTGCCACCAGCGGCAAGAGCGAGAACATCATTGCGCGCGTCAACCCCCGCACCACCAGCCGCGCCGGCCAGTCCATTCAGGTCGCGTTCGATGTGAACCACCTGCATTTCTTCGACAAGGAAACCGAGGCCACGCTGCTGACCCGGTAATTCCAATTCAGCCTGATTCTCTGACCCGTTCGCCCATGGCGAACGGGTTTTTGCATTGCAGCGCATCCGCAGCCTGCGAATCTGCGCCCCGCCCTTCTTTCGTGGTTCCGCAGCCTGCAACGTTTCAGCGCCGCTATCGTATCCCCATTCAAACCGAAAGCCGCAAGGCGTTGCATTGCCGGCTTTCCGGCGCATGCGTGCGCTTGCGCCGACGGCCAAACGCCCCCTTGAAAACTACCTGTCCCGCGCTCCTGCAATCAACGCCATTCCTCAACCTCCTTCTGGGCGTGCTTTCAGCGCGTATTATTGGTAAAATATCGCGCTGGCATTGCGTTTTCGGTCTGTTTTATATCCGTTCTCAACATCAGTAAAAGAAGCAAACCCATGTATGGAACCGTTTTCTTGATTTACCAATGTAACCTCTTTCCTTTGTTCCATATATGTTCCATACGTTTTTCGGGTTGAATTTGTTGCAGCGCAAAGCTTTCAGGGTTTCATTATCTTGTATGGTAGCAATGCGCCCAAAAAAGACTTGCAAAAACAAAATCGCGTTGTTATAATACATGTAAGCTCTTACGCGAACCGCGTCGGCTCCGCGTAAACCATCCGTATCACAACCAAAATATCGAGGAGGAATACCCGTATGAAAAAGGTTCTCGCGCTGGTTCTTTCCCTTGTGATGGTTTTCGCCTTCACATCCATTGCATCCGCGGCAACGGTGCTCAAACTGAGCGAGGTTCATGCCGACGGCTACCCCACAGCTCTGGCGGACGCCGAGTTTGCCCGCCTTGTTGCTGAAAAGACTGAAGGCCGCATCACGATCGACGTTTACACCGGCGGCACCCTCTACGGCCAGGAAACCGAAGCCATCGAAGCCATGCAGCTTGGCGACCTTGCCTTCGCCCGCGTTTCCGCTTCTCCGGTTGGCAGCTATGTGCCCGCGATCAACGCCATCCAGATGCCTTACCTGTACAAGAGCGCCGCTCATATGTGGGCCGTGCTCAATGGCGAAATTGGCCAGAAAATGCTTGCCGATATTGAAACCGCTACCAACAAAGACGGCAACCCCAGCGGCATCGTCGGCCTATGCTACTATGACGCCGGCTCCCGTTCCTTCTACCTCACCAAGGAAGTTCACAGCGTAGCCGATATGGCCGGTCTGAAAATCCGGGTGCAGAACAACCCCATGATGGTGGACATGGTTGCCGCGCTGGGCGCCACCGGCGTAACCGGCATCGGCCCCAACGACGTGTATGCCTCCATTACCCAGAAAGTGATCGACGGCGCTGAAAACAACTGGCCCACCTACCAGAACATGGGCGACTATGAAGCGGCCCCGTACTACATCCTCGACCAGCACACCCGCGTGCCGGAAATCCTCCTCGCTTCCAAAGCCGTGAAAGATACCATCGACCCCGCCGATTGGGCGATCATTCAGGAATGCGCCAAGTCTACGCAGGAATTCGAAATTGAGAAGTGGGCTGAAAAAGAAGCCTCTTCCGAGAAGATCGTGCGCGACGCCGGCACTACCGTGATTGAGCTGACCGCCGAAGAACGCCAGGGCTTTGAGGATGCGATGAGCAGCCTGTACCAGACCTACGGCGCCGATTACACCGATATCATCAACCAGATCAAGGAAATCGGCAAGGATTTCTAATCCAGTCCGTAACGGAATGCCCTGCGGGGGAGGAACGCAGCGTTTCTCCCCCCGTTTTTTGAAAAAGGAGGATCATTATGGCCAGTGTGCTGCGCACGCTTAACCGATGGACTCACCGCATCTTTTTATTCATCGGCGAGGTTTCGTTGGCTGCGATGATTATTGTGGTAACCATGACGGTTGTGCTGCGTTATTGCTTTAATACCGGAATCAGCTGGGCGGAGGAAGTGCCGCGCCTGCTGGTAACGCTGTTCACCTTTCTGGCGTGCGCCATGGGCGTGCGGGATAAAACGCATATGTGCGTGGGGATTATTTACAATCGGTTTAAGAAAGACGGTTTTGCCCGCAGGTTTCTGGAAGTTTTCGGAGACCTCTGCGTTCTGATTTGCGGATTGTTCATGCTTTATTACGGCGGTTTGCGCTGTTTGAAAATGATGGGGTTATCCGGCACATTGCCCATGACGGGGCTTAAAACCTGGTGGCAGTTTGTGCCCATCCCCCTGGCCGGTTTTCTGATTACCTTTGACAGCATCCTCTACCTGACCGGCGTGCTGAAGCCCGGCGATACCCTCTTTTCCGAGCCGGATAAGGACGCCGCGGAAATCTACTGCGACTCCATTCAGGAAGAAGCCGCCGTGGCCGACGGCGCCGTGCTGGACGATCAGATCGCGCAGGCGGCGTGCAGCATCCGGCCCGATGGGCAAAAGAAGGAGGATGACGTTCCGTGACAACCACCACGCTTGCGATTATCGTGCTCATCGGCGGTTTTTTTGGACTGCTGATGATCCGCGTCCCCATTTCCTTTGCGATGCTCCTGTCTACCCTTGCCACGGCCCTCATCACCGGCACCAACCTCACGGTGATCGTGCAGCAGATGATCAGCGGCGTGAATAACTTCTCCCTGCTTGCCATCCCGTTTTTCATCCTTATGGGCGAGTTTATGAGCGAGGGCGGCATATCGGAAAAGATTGTCGATTTCGCTACGCTGATCGTGGGCCGTTTCCGGGGCGGCCTTGCGTATGTGAACTGTCTGGACAGCATGTTCTTCGGCGGCATCTCCGGTTCCGCCGTGGCGGACGTCAGTTCCCTCGGCTCCGTTGTGGTGCCCATGATGGTTAAACAGGGGTACACGCCGGATTTTTCCGTCGGCCTCACCGTTACAACGGCCTGTCAGGGGTTGCTGATTCCCCCCAGCCATAATATGGTCATTTACGCGCTGGCCGCCGGCGGCGGCGTCACCATCGGCAGCCTGTTTATGGCCGGCGCGGTGCCCGGTATGCTGTTAGGCTTCAGCATGTTGCTGTTCTGTTTTTTCATGCGCAAGCATTACAATTTCCCCATGGGTACGCGCATACCTCGCGATCAGTGGCTGAAAATCATCCTGAACGCCATCCTGCCGCTGTTTACCATCGTCATCATCATGGTCGGGGTGGCCGCGGGCGTGTTCACCGCGACGGAAAGCGCCGCCATCGCCTGCGTATATGCCTTCATCCTCACCTATTTTGTGTTCCGCAGCGCCAAATTCCGCAACATCGGCCAGGTGTTCAAGCGCACGCTTAAAACCCTTGCGATTGTGCTGACGCTGATCGCCGTTGCCAAGGCGTTCGCGTACATGATGGTGGAGCTTCGCGTGCCGGACATGCTCACAAACTTTCTGGTCGGGGTTACCAGCAATAAGTACGTGCTGTTGCTCATCATCAACCTGATGCTGTTGCTGCTGGGTTGCTTCATGGATATGGCGCCCCTGATTATGATTATGACGCCCATCCTGCTGCCGGTGGTCACCAGCCCCGCGATTGGCCTCAGCCCCATCCACTTTGGCATCATCATGATCTTTAACCTCGCAATCGGTCTGTGCACACCGCCGGTCGGCTCCGCGCTGTATGTGGGCTGCGCCGTAGGCAAAACCCCCATCGAGCGCACCAGCTACCACATGCTGCCCATGTACGCGGTGATGATTGTCGCGCTGATGCTGGTCACCTTTATCCCCTCCATTTCCATGTGGCTGCCGACCATGTTGGGTATGGCCTGAGTTAAGGCTTTGCCAATGGTTCAGCCTCTCTCACAAGGCCCAGTCTGCTTGCGGCGGTGGCATGTCCGCAGGGGCAGCCGAGCCCTGATCGCCTGATTCTCCGGCGGCCAAGGGATTGGCGCAGGCAGCATCGCGGAACGCGCGTCGCGCGGGGAACCCCCGCCACACGGGGAATTCATGCCCCAAGCGCACTTGACGGTCGCGTTATAATGAAGAAGGTCGCAGGTTTCGTAAGTTCACAGCCTTCCGCTCCGCGCAGAAACGGACCTCCTCACGGATTCGCTTTCTGTCGGTTTCGGCAAGGGGAGCCGCTTTCGAAACGCGCAGGGCGGCCGTTCACGGTTTGATGGCGCAACAGACCCCCGGCCTGTATCACGGGTCGGGGGTTTGGTCGGGTATAACCCGAAACCACAACCGTGGCCGGCATCCTTGCGGCCCGAACTTCTTCCACAGCGAAAAGCGGCATCCTCGGCGCGGGGCTGGAAATGGACTGTCCGCCGCTTGAAATCAAAGGAGAATCCCCCATGCACAAACTGTTTTCCGGTTTCGACCGCGGCACACGCCGTATTCTTGGGGCCTGTTTTCTGGCTTTCTTTCTCAACGGTCTCACCACGCTGATGATGGGTTCCCTGCTGCCGGACATGAAGGCTTCCTATGGCCTTACCGACACGCAAAGCGGCATCATCCTGTCCGGGCATTCCATCGGCAACCTGATCGCGTGTTTCCTGAGCGGGCTGGTATCCCTCTGGCTGGGCCGTCGCAAGGCAATCGTGGCGCTCAGCATCATCTCCTCCATTGGGTTTACCATGGTTCTGTTTTTCGGAAACCCGCTGTGGCTGATCGCCGCGTTTATCCTGACCGGCATCGGGCGGGGCAGCATCAGCAATTTCAACAACGCGACCGTGAACCGGGTTACGCATGGGGACCCCTCGGCCAGCAACGTGCTGCACAGCTTCTTTGCGGCGGGCGCGATCTGCGCCCCGCTGGTGTTTTTGCTGGCCAGCCGCGTCGCGGGCTGGAAAACAGCCGTTGTGTGCATTGTGCTGCTGGGCATTGGGGTCACGGTTAATTTTTCCACACTTCGCCTGCCGGATGACCGGCCGGACCGCGCGGATCAGTCGCAAAAGAGCCTCGCTTTTTTGCGCAACCCAAGCTTTCTGATTTTTTGCGGCATGATGTTTTTCTACCTTTGCGCGGAGTATTCCATTAACGGCTGGCTGGTCACCTACCTGCAAAGCAAGCCGGACCTGCTCAAGCAATTTACCGGGCCGGACGCGCACGCCGGGTTGGTCGCCTATTCCCAAACCATGGCTACGTTGCTTTGGGCCATCATGCTGGCGGGGCGGCTGACCAGCGCGGCGCTGGCGCACCGCCTGCCGCAAAAGTTGCTGATGATGCTGGACAGCGTGGGCGTGCTGATCTTCTTTATCCTGCTGCTTTCCAGCCACGCAATCCTGCCCATCACCCTTTCCATCGCGGGGCTGGGTTTTTGCATGGCCGGCATTTGCCCGATGATTTATTCCGACGCGAGCTACATCAACAACGTATATCCGATGGGCACGAGCACCATTTTAGCCATCGGGTCGGTGGGCGCGATTGTCATGCCCGTGCTGGTTGGCATTATGGCGGACGCCTACGGTTTTGCGGGGGGCATGAGCAGCATCCTGTTCGGCATTGTAGCGCTGCTGATCCTCTCCATCCTCAACTATGTGCTCAAGCCCAGGCCCATGAACGCGCCCGCGCAGAGTGCGGGCGTATAGGGAGGCGATCGCCATGGAATCCAAGGTTGTTTTATCTCAGGATGCGAACCCGGAGGCGCTCGGCGGCGGGGTTTCCAGACGGGTGCTTGCCTATCTGCCCAGCCAGATGATCGTGGAGGTTACCTTTGAAATGGGCGCGATTGGCACGGTGCATACCCACCCGCACACCCAGTGCACCTATGTGCGGCAAGGCGAGTTTGTGTTTACCCTGTGCGGCAAGGAATACACGGTGTGCGCGGGCGATACGCTGGCCTTCGCTCCGGGGGAACCGCACGGCTGCGTGTGCCGGCAAGCCGGTGTGCTGATTGATGTTTTTACCCCGATGCGGGAAGATTTCATACACTGAGGGAGGGGTTATATGGGCGCCGTGATCCGTTATGATGCCAACGACCGGCTGACCATTTCCGGGATTGAGTGCAACTGCGGCCTGACCCATTGCCTGCCTACGCAGGATATCTACGTGGGGCGCAACCTGTTGCCAAAAATACCGTAATACATCCGCTCGCGCGGGTTAGGCACGCGCTGCGTGCTGGTGGCGGATCAAAACACATACCCGCTTGCCGGCGAGCGGGTGGAACAGGCGCTGCTGTCGGCCGGGTTTACGGTTGTCCGCTGCGTTATCCGTCGGGACGGCGTTATGGACCCCGACGAGCTCGCCTGCGGCGAGGTGCTCCTGTCCATTCAACCGGAAACGGAATTTCTGGTCGCGGTCGGTTCCGGGAGCATCACGGACACCACGCGCGTGAACGCGACGCGCTGCAAGCTGCCCTTTGTGAGCGTGGGCACCGCCCCTTCCATGGATGGGTATACGTCGGTGGTCGCGCCGCTATTGCTGCGCGGCGTCAAAATCCACCGCACGGGCGAATGTCCGGAAATCATCGTATGCGATACCGATGTTCTGCGAACCGCGCCGCTTTCCATGGTCTGCTCCGGCGTTGGCGACGTGCTGGGCAAATACATCGCCAAGGCGGACTGGATGCTGGGCAGCGTCATCAACGGCGAGGTATATTGCGATGTTTGCGGCGAGATTGTCACCGAGGCGATTGAAAAACTGCTTCAGAACATACCGGAAATTCGCGCCCGAACGGAAAAAGGCATCCGCATCCTGATTGAAGCGTTGCTGCTGGCCGGCGTGACCATCATGATTGTCGGCCACACGCGCGCCGTTGCCTCCGTGGAGCATAACATCGCCCATTATTGGGAAATGATGCAGTTGCTCCACGGCAACCATCCGCCCGCGCACGGCGCGTCGGTTGGCGTTGCGACGCTTCTGGTGTGGCCGATGTTTACGCGTTTTACGGCGGAGGATCTGTCCCGGTTGGATTTGGCCGCCATTCAGGCCCGCCGCCTGACGCGCGCCCAAAGGGAAGCGTGGATGCTCACCGCCTTTGAAGCAGAAGCGGCCCAAAGCATCATGCGCGACAATCAGGCGGATTTTTTGCCCTGGGAGGAGCAGGAACGCCGCATTCGCGCCGCGCAGTCGCATCAGGAGGAAATCCGCAGTATTCTTGCGCAACTGCCACCCTACGAAAAAATCGAATCCGCCATGCGCGAGTTGGGCGCGCCGCTGACCGCCGCGGATGTGGGCGTGGATACGCGCCTGCTGAACCTGTCCATGCACTGCGCCAAAGATTACCGCACGCGTTATACGCTCTTTAAGCTGATTGACGAATGCGGGCTTGAGCCGGAATATCTGAAGGATTATCCCCTGGTTACCCCCTGAAAAGATAGGCGGGGAAGCCCTGTTAACAGCGTAAATTGCGGAGGGATACAGGTTTTCGGCGGGCGCGGGATCGGGGGGTTCGCGGCTGTGACCAAAATGGTGTTGCGCGCTGTGCCGCTCGCCTCATAGCCCCGCGGGCTGTTCGCTCGCTTGCTGGGGAAACGCTGCGGCGTTGGGCTTGGGATTCCACCCCAAACCCCGGCAAGGGCTTCGCCCCTGCCCCCTGCCAAGGGCTTCGCCCTTGACCCGGTTCCGCTGCGGCGGGGGAATTTGATCCCTGTGCCGCTCGCCTCATAGCCCTGCGGGCTGTTCGCTCGCTTGCTGGGGAAACGCTGCGGCGTTGGGCTTGGGGTTCCACCCCAAACCCCGGCAAGGGCTTCGCCCCTGCACCCTGCCAAAGGCTTCGCCCTTGACCCGTTTCCGCTGCGGCGGGGGAATATCATTCTATAAGGTGACGCCGGTTTTGAAAATCGCTATACCCTGATAACCGTTTTCCTCATTGCGGGCCGGTTGGCCGCTCGCGGTGGCCAGCACCTTCGCAATCAGCTCGTCGGCAAGGCTATCCAGCGTTTCGCCTTCCAGCAGGCGACCCGCGTCAAAATCAATCCAGCCGGGTTTCTTTTGCGCCAGAAGCGTGTTGCTGGCAATTTTAAGCGTTGGCACCGGGCCTCCAAAAGGCGTGCCCCTCCCGGTGGAAAAAAGCACAAGCTGCGCGCCGGCGGCGGCAACCGCGGTGGTCGCCACCAGATCGTTGCCCGGGGCGCTCAGCAGGTTCAGCCCTTCGCGCGCAACTTTGCCCGCATAGGGCAGCACGGCGGTGACAGGCGCGTCGCCGCTTTTTTGCGTGCAACCCAGCGCCTTATCCTCCAAGGTGGAAATCCCGCCCGCCTTGTTGCCCGGCGATGGATTTTCGTAAACCGTCTGATGATGTTCCTCATAATAACGCTTAAAATCATTGATCAGCCGCACGGTGTCCCCGAAAACCCGTTCATTTTGGCAACGCGCCATCAACAGGGTTTCCGCGCCGAACATCTCCGGCACTTCGGTCAGGATGGTGCTGCCGCCCATCGCAATCAGCCGGTCGGAAAAACGGCCGATCAGGGGATTTGCCGTCAGCCCGGAAAAGCCGTCCGAACCACCGCACTTCATCCCGATCACCAGTTTGCTCGCGGGTATCGGCTCCCGGCGGTCGCTTGCCATATTCGCGCACAGCTCCGCCAGCGCCTGCATGCCGGCGGCGATTTCGTCCTCCACCTCCTGCGCCACTAAAAACCGCACGCGACGGCTGTCAAACTCGCCCATACGGCTGCGGATTTCCGCCACGCCGCTGTTTTCGCACCCCAACCCCAGCACCAGCACGCCGCCCGCGTTTGGGTGGGTTGCCAGATCGGCCAGGATTTGCCGCGTGCTTTCCTGATCCTCCCCCATTTGGGAACAACCGTACGGGTGCGGAAATGCGCGCACATTTTCTACCCCGCCGCCCACCCATTTTTTCGCCCTTGTTTCCAGCGCGACGGCCACGTCGTTCACGCAACCCACGGTGGGCAAAATCCAAAGCTCGTTGCGAACGCCTGCTTGGCCGTTGCCGCGCAGGTATCCCTGAAACACAGCGGACGCCGTGGGCGCAAGCGTCGGCGCCGCCGGGCGGTACGTATAGCTCAGCTCCCCGGACAGGAGCGTGCGCAGGTTGTGCGTATGGACGTGTTCGCCGGCCGCGATATCCTGAACAGCCGCGCCGATTGGCTGGCCATATTTCATCACGCGTTCCCCCGCGGCAATGTTACGCAGCGCAAACTTATGACCGGCGGGCACGTCGCTTACCAGCACGCAATACGCCGAGCCGACGGTTACGGAGGTTCCAGCATGGAGCGGCAGCAGCGCCACCGCTACGTTGTCTTCCGGATGGATTTGGATGGCCTGTTTCATGGTTATACCCTCCCGATGCAGGATGCGGTTCGTCCGCAGGCAATGTAAACAATTACACGTTTATATGGATATCATACCGTATGTAAGGTAATTCGTCAACGCCCGCGTTTGCTCATAATCCGGTACGTTTATTTGAAATCGTGATTTTTCAGTTGCGTTTTTTCCGAAAATCTCTATAATAAAGGAGGAATGAAAGCGTAAGCGTTTACATCCTCCGAATATCCAACCCGTCCGCTCTTTGGGCACGGGCGCGGCTTTCCCATTTGCGCCCAGAAAGGAAGATCGTTATGCAGGCATTCATGGATCAGGATTTTCTGTTAACCACCCCAACGGCGAAGAAGCTTTACCACGAGGTCGCGGCAACCTGCCCGATTCTCGATTACCATTGCCACATCAACCCCCGGGAAATCTTTGAGGACCGCCGGTATCAGAACATCACCCAGGTATGGCTGGGCGGCGATCACTACAAATGGCGGCTGATGCGCTGCGCCGGCGTGCCGGAGCGTTACATTACCGGCGACGCGCCCGACCGTGAAAAATTCCAGAAATGGGCCGAGGTACTCTCCAAGGCAATCGGAAACCCGCTGTACCACTGGAGTCACTTGGAGTTGCAGCGTTATTTCGGCTATCAGGGGCTTTTAAACGGCAACACCGCCGAAACCGTATGGAACCTTGCTAACGCGAAATTGCAAAGCGAGGGGTTTTCCGTGCGGGGGCTGATTGAGCAAAGCAACGTCGCGCTGGTTTGCACCACGGACGATCCGCTGGATTCGTTGGAGTGGCATCAGAAGATCGCGGCGGACGCATCGTTCCACACCACCGTTTTGCCCGCATGGCGGCCGGACAAGGCAATGAATCTGGAAAAACCCGCTTACCTTGACTATCTGGCGCAGTTAGCCGGCGTGTGCGGCGCACCGATCCGGAGCTTTCACGATCTGAAAGCCGCGCTGGTGAAACGGATGGCGTATTTCCATGAAAATCGCTGCCGCCTGAGCGACCATGCGCTGAGCTATGCCATGTTTGCGCCCGCCGCCGATGCGGAGGTGGAGCGGATATTTACCGACCGCTTAGCCGGCAAAGCCATTGGCAAGCAGGACGAATTAGCCTTCAAGACTGCTTTCCTGCTGTTTGTCGCGGGTGAATACCGTCGGCTGGGGTGGACGATGCAGTTGCATGTTGGCTGCCGCCGGGACAACAACACCGCCATGTTTGAACGCCTCGGGCCGGATACGGGGTACGACTGCATTGATAACCACACGCCTTCGGCGCAATTGGCCGAGCTGCTGGGCGCGCTGGATGCCGCCGGAAGCTTGCCGAAAACCGTTCTGTACAGTTTGAATCCGCAGGACAACGCGGCAATTGACACCGTTTGCGGGTGTTTCCAGAACGATGAGGCCGTCAGTCGGCTTCAACACGGTTCCGCCTGGTGGTTTAACGATCATCTGGAAGGGATGACCAATCAGCTGGTCAGTCTGGCCAATCTGGGTTATCTGGCCGGGTTTGTGGGGATGCTGACGGATAGCCGCAGCTTTTTAAGCTACCCCCGCCATGAATATTTTCGCCGCATCCTGTGTCGGTTGATCGGCCAATGGGTGGAGGAAGGCCAATACCCCGATGATTTTGACACGCTGGCGGAGATCGTTCGCGGAGTCAGCTACGAAAACGCCAAACAGTATTTTGCCTTTCCCGGCTGAATGCCGTATGAAAGCGTGAATCCGTCCGAATAGCCGGCGGATTGCATTCCGCCTTGCAGGTTACCGCCCTGGCTATGCGAGATCAACCGCCGATCCGTTTTTCAGCCGCGTCACAGCGCGCGGCTGTTTATTTTTGCTGTTCTTACGCCGCTCATGCTCAACAGGAAAACCATCCGGCAAAAATCCTCCCGTTTGCCGTATTGCGGACTTTGCCTTGCAAATACGGCGCACTTGCCAGCCGACGCGCTTTTCGTTATAATAAAAGATGGCGTCCGCGCATATCCATCGCGCGGCATGTAAGGCCCAACCGGCGCATCCGCCTGTGGCAAAAGGCGACGGCGCTTTCAAGGAGTAACTATGCAGAGGGTAAAGCCAAAGCGCAAACGCTGGCAGTCCGTCCTGATACTGGCTGGGGTTCTGGCCGGCTTTGTGGCGTTGGTCGTTTTGCTGGTTTCCATATTGGGCAGTCGCCCCGTAACCAACGTTACGGCGTATCGCCTGCCCTGCGATTACAACGACAGCATCAAGCCTTTCGGCTCCAATGTGCTGTATTACGACGGCGTGAGCATCCATTGCATGAGCAGCACCGGCGCGGTACGCTGGTCGTTTCAGCTGGGGTCGGACGCGGGGTTTGACTGCACCGACGATATCGTGGCCGCATGGGCGGGCAATACCATTTACATCATTGACCAGAACGGCAATTCCACCTACAATGATAACCTCGGCGAGCCAATCCAGTTTGCGCGCGCCGGCAAGCAATACGTCGCGGCCGTCATTGGCGATAACACAACGCCCCGTCTGGTTGTGAAGGATCACCTCGGCGCGCACATGGACGAGGAAGCCGACGCCTACAAAAACCTGCTGATACTGGACGTCGGTTTTTACGGCCAGAACGGCGAGTATATGTGGACGCTGGCGCTGGATGTTTTCGGCACTGCCGCCAACACCATCCTGAACACGTTTGAGGTTGGCAAAATGAACACCGGCGAAGTTTCGCTGGGCAGCGCCATCACCTATGCGGTGCTGTACGAAAACAGTACCCTTCGGGTCATCAATACACGGAAAATGCTCAGCTTCAACTACCGCGGCACCGAGGATACCACCGCCAGTATTCTGGTGTACGGCTGGCGGCTGATTGACAGCGAGGTGCCCGAAAAAGGCGACGCGCTCATGCTGTTTGCCCCGACCGCCCAAACGGACAGTGATTTTGACATCCGCGAGCTTCGGCTCATCAGCGGATCGATTGACCGCCGGTACAGCCTGCCGGATACCTGCATCGGCGCGGCGGTATGGGACAAGAACGTATACGCGGTCAGCGCCACATCCCTTTACCGCACCGCGATGGCCGACAACCGCTTTTCCGAGTATCCGTTGCCGCTCAGCAAACCCGCCACCCGTTACATCGGCGCGCTGAGCAACGGCAACATTCTGGTGGCGTGCGATACCGAGGTGTATGTGTGCACGCTGCCACAGGCGGCGCGAAGATAAATCCGCAAACCGCGTGCTGGGCTTGCGACCCGAAAGGAGCAAACGATCGTGAATGTGATCGACTACGGAATTATCGGCGTTATCGCGCTATGCGTGCTGTTCGGCTTTTATCGGGGCTTTATCCAGTCCCTGCTGAACCTAGGCGGATGCCTGCTTTCCTTCGCGGGTTCGTTCTGGCTTTTCCCAAAGCTGTCCGACGCGCTGAGCGCCAACACGGGAATCGTGCGCATGATTAGCAGCTACACCGATTCCGGCAGCATTTTGGGGGATCTGGACCTGAGCAGTCAGGCGGTGACCACGCTGAGCGCAAGCAACATCAACGCCATTGTGGCCAAAGCTAACCTGCCCGAACCGATTGGCAAGCTGCTTCAGGCCAACCTGACCGAGAAGGTGTTCAGCCCCTTGGGCAACCTGGCCACATCCGTAGGCGACTATGTGAACCAGACCATACTATCCGTAAGTATTAACGTGCTTTGCTTTATCCTCTGCTTTTTGGCCTGCTTTATCATTATTACCGTGCTCATCAATTTGGTGAAATCCGTTTTCCGCTTTCCGGTGCTCAAACAGCTGGACTGGTTGGCAGGGGGCGCTTTCGGTTTTCTTGTGGGTTGCGTGCTGTGCTTTATTGTGTTTACCGCCATGCCGCTGCTGCAAAGCGTGATCCCCATCTCGCAGTTTCAGGATTTGATAAACCAGAGCACGTTGGCCAAGGTTTTCGAAAACGGGAACCTGATTGTATCCATCATGAACCGAAAACTTTGATTGGGAGGTTGGTTCAATGCTCATTTGCGATACCCATGCCGATACCCTCTACGCGTTGCAGAACAGCGCCCGGGATGCTTCCGCGCCCTGTGACGTTACGTTGGAACGCCTTTGCGAAACCCGACCCGGAGATGCCCGAGTGCAGGCGTTGGCGCTTTGGACCGGACCCGAGGGTCTGCTTGGCAAGGACGTCGGCCTGATTGACCGCGAAATGCAGGCGTTGTGCGGTTTAGAGGCCCTCGGCTTTCGGCAGGTTCGGGAGTTGGACGAGGCCGAGGCCGGCAAGGCCAACTATCTACTGACCATCGAGGGCGGCGAGGCGTTTCAGGGCGGTCTGCAGACCGTGGACGCTTTCGCCCTGTGGGGCGTGCGGATTGCCGCCGTTGTGTGGAACCATGAAAACAGCTTTGCCAGCCCGGCGGTCGCGGGTACGGACAAAGGGCTTACGGCGCTGGGGCGCAGCCTGATTGCCCGGATGAACAAGCAACGCATGGCCGTTGATATCAGCCACCTGAACGCCGCGGGCGTCCGCGACGCGCTGACGCTTAGCAAAGCGCCGATTATCGCCACCCACAGCTGTTGCCGCGCCCTGTGCGACCATCCCCGCAACCTGAGCGACGATCAGCTCCGCGCCCTCTTTGATATGGGCGGCTATGTGGGCGTCAACTTTTACCCCATGTTTTTGGATGCCAGCCAAAAAGCGGATATCGATACCGTCCTCCGCCACATCGACCACATGGCCGAGCTGGGCGGCGCAAAGCACATCGGGATGGGTTCGGATTTTGACGGTATTGAAACGCATCCGCAGGGGTTGGAGCATGCCGGTTGCGTGTATGCCCTGTTGGACCGTATGAAGCAGCGCGGTTACAGCGACGAGGCCATTGCGGACTTTGCCGGCGAAAACCTGAAGCGGTATATGGCAAAGCTGTAAAACGCCCATTGAGGTTACCGGCAACCGGACGCGCGCGAACCTGTTCCGCTCGGGCTTTTGGCCGAGGTTGGTTATCCGGTCAGTAAAGCTTTCATGACAGCAGACGGTTGCGCACCGCAAAACGGTTTCCCGGAAGGAACTGCATACAACACAAGGGGGAACGGCGTAAGGCCGTTCCCCCATAAACTGTTGAAGAACCCTCGCTGCGGCGAGGGAGGGGCTATTTCTGCCACCCTGTGCCTTAGTTCGCGTCAAATGTGCGCACGCGGATTACGCCGGGCAGCGCGCCAATTTCCGCAATCAACGCTTCGTCGGGGAGGTCGTCCAACTCCAGCACCGTTACGGCAAGCTCCTTGCGGCTCTTGTTCTGCATATTGTCAATGTTGATGTGCTTGGCGCCAATGGCGGCTGAAATCGCGCTGACCATGCTGGGCACATTTTCGTGGATCACCAAAATCCGGTTGCTGTCGCACGCGCTGAGCAGAATCTCCGGAAAATTGACGCTGTTGCGAATCTGGCCAAATTCCAGATAATCCCGCAATTCGCAGGCCGCCATGTGCGCGCAGTTTTCCTCGCTCTCCGGGGTGCTCGCGCCCAAATGAGGGATCACGACCGCGTTCTTCACGCCGATCATCTCATCTGTGGGGAAATCGGTTACATAGCTGGCGATTTTACCGCTTTCCAGCGCGGCCCGGATCGCTTCGTTATCCACAAGCTCGCCGCGGCTGAAATTGAGCAGATGCACGCCGTCCTTCATTTTGGCAATGGCGGCGGCGTCGACCATCTGCTGCGTTTTATCGGACAGCGGCACATGGATGGTGATATAATCCGCCTGCGCATAAATCTCCTCGCGCGTATTGCAACGCTTGATGGAGCGGCTCAGCGACCACGCGCTTTCCACGCTGATGAACGGATCGTACCCGATTACGTCCATGCCGAGGCCCTGCGCGGCCGTGTTGGCGACAATCGCGCCAATCGCGCCCAAGCCGACCACCCCGAGGATTTTCCCGCGCACTTCCGGGCCGATAAACTGGCTTTTGCCTTTTTCCACCAGCTTAGGCACATCCGCGCCCTTGCCCCGCAGGGTTTGCACCCACTCAATGCCGCCCGCGATATTGCGGCTGCCCAGCATCAGGCCGCAAACAACCAGTTCGGCAACGGCGTTGGCGTTTGCGCCCGGAGTGTTGAAAACCACAATCCCGCGCTTGTTGCACTCCTCAATGGGCACATTGTTGGTGCCCGCGCCCGCCCGGGCGATGGCCAGCAGGTTTTGCGGCAAGGTGAGGCTGTGCATATCCGCCGAGCGCACCAGAATCCCGTCGGGAACGGGTTCTTCCCTGGCGATCAGATATTTCTCCGCGCTCAAGTGCTGGTGAATGACATCCGAAATTTCATTCAGGGTTTGGATTTTATACATGGCTCATGCTCCTTCTCGTTTTCTGCTAACGTAGCTGAAAAATTCTCGCGGGTCCGTCGGATTGGGGACAAAGCCCGCGGCTTCCAGCGCCACAAGCCTTTCCCGCTCGCTCGGGCTTGTGCGGATTCGCATGCGTTCGATCCCAAACAGGCTGTAAAAATGGCGCAGGCAAAGGGTGAGTACTGAATACAGAAAGGCCCGGGTTTCCATAGGGCTTTGCAGCTCGACCTCCAGCCTGCCGGCGGGGCCGGTACCGTCCGGCTCCGCGCTGCCAAACAGGCTTACCGTCCCAACAACCGCCTCAAGCGACTGGTCAACCACAGCCCAGCAAACCGGCTGACCGCTACGGAAACGCTGAACCGCCGATACGGTTGGCTCCTCAAGCGATTTGAACGCCTGCGGCCCATCGGCCATCCGATCGCCGTTGCCGGCAGGCGCGTCCGCATAAACGACAGACTGGGCATGCGGGTCGCTTTCCGCGTTTGCATCCCCCATGGGGCGCAACATCACCAGCTCGTTTTCGAAGGTGAGCCGGTCGGCTGTTCCCCCTTCATGACCGCTTGCGGTCACAGATTTTCCTTCTCAAACTGGGCCATCACGCGCACCAGCTTTTCCACGCCCTCGCGAGGCATGGCGTTGTAGATGCTGGCCCGCATACCGCCGACGTTTCTGTGCCCTTTAATGTTTACCAGCCCGTTCTGGGTGCAAACCTTGCAGAAAGCGTTATCTTTCGCCTCATCGCCGGTGACAAAGGTCACGTTCATCAGCGAGCGGTATTCCTTCTGTACCGGATTTTTGAAAAGCTTGCTGTTATCCAGATAATCGTAAAGCAACTTAGCCTTTGCCTGATTTGCCTCATACATCGCGGGCACGCCGCCGCGGCTCTTCATCCATTCGCACACCAGCTTGAGCATGTAAATAGCGAACGTATTGGGGGTGTTAATCATGCTGTCGTTCTTGGCCTGCTCCGCCCAGTTCAGCACCTTGGGGCACAGCGGGTTCGCCTTGCCGAGCAAATCCTTGCGAACCACAACGATAGCCATGCCCGCAGGCCCAATGTTCTTTTGCGTGCCAGCGTAGATCACGCCGAAACGGCTTACATCCATCGGCTCGGAAAGGATGTTGCTGCTCGCGTCCGCAACCAGCGGCACACTTCCGGTATTGGGCAAAGTTACGTACCGCGTGCCGTAAATCGTGTTATTGGTGGTGATGTACACATAATCCGCATCCGGCGTAAACGAAATCGCGTCCAAATCGGGGATATAGGTGTAATTATCGGCCTTGCTGCTGGCTACGATGTTCACCTTCCCGTACTTTTTGGCTTCTTCGGCGGCCAAGTGCGCAAAATTACCGGTATCCAGATAGTCGGCGGTTTGGCTGCCCGTCATCAGGTTCAGAGGAACAGCGGCAAATTCCATCGTCGCGCCGCCCTGTAAAAACAGCACGTCATAGCCTTCCGGTACGCCCATAATTTCGCGGAAAAGCGCGAGCGCCTCGTTGTAGATGTCCATAAACATGGGGGTGCGGTGACTCATTTCCAGCACGCTCATGCCTTTGTCGCCATAGCAGAGCATTTCGCTGGCGGCTTTTTCCAATACGCTTGCATCGATCATCGCCGGGCCTGCCGAAAAGTTATAAACGCGTTCCATGGTTGGGGTTCCTCCTTTATGATGATAATATCATTCCCAAAATCGCATACGGCAAAGCAACAGTTCCATTTTGGGGGCATATGGGACGGTTTCTGCCCTATGGGCGCTTCTTGTACCGCGTGGACGTATCATACCGCAAGATGCGGAAAGATGCAAGTACAAATTTTGTCCCGCCGGGCATAATTCGTCCCGGTTAATCGGTTGGTTTCTGTGCTTCAAACCCTTATGGGCTCGGCTCCTGCGTAGGTTTCTCCTATTGCGGGCAAAAATCAGCCATCAAAATTCCAGCAAAACTGATGCCCTTTCGGTTGGGTTCATCGTGAATTCGCAGCAAAAAAGTGATTATCGTTTGCCCGTCAGCGGGCCGCCCCGGGTTGCGGGAAAACCCGCTGCAAACGATTGGAGGGCCTTGGGTTTTACCCCAAGGCCCTCTCAAACCGTTGACAAACCGGATTGAGTCCAAAAGCCGCACCACATTGTGCCTTCGGCACTCGTGGTGCTAACGCTGAATGTGTGGCCACATAAGGCCTCCGGCGGGCAAGGGCTTTGCCCCTGCACCCCACAAGGGCTTTGCCCTTGACCCATTTTCGCTGCGGCGACGGTTTTTCAGCAGGCTGGGAGGGCCTTGGGTTTTACCCCAAGGCCCTCTGAAGATTATGCTTATTCCCTGTCTCGGTTCACGGGTTTACCTCAGTTCGCGCGGTTACGGCCTCCGCCCATCCGACCCTGCTGGCCGCAGCCCACGCAGGTGGTGGCGCTGCCGTCGTACAGCGGGCAATCCTCCGAGCATACGCCGTTTTGAAGCGTCCCGTCGTTGTTACGGTTGCCGTTTCCGTTGCCATTGCCGCTACTTACGGTTCCGTCATCGCGGCGGTTGCCCATCATGCCAGTGCCGTATCTGCCGGTATTGCGGCTAAACGCGGTCAGGTGGTTCTGCGAAGCGTTTTCCAGCACGGTAAAGGCGCTGCGCACATCGTCGGGCACATCGGTTTGCGCAAGGAATGTCTGGTACATGGCGATGTTGGCGGTTTCCGCGGCAACGCCGACGGCGTACGCGTCCTCAAGCGTAGCGGGGGTGGTGACCTTGGCGGCCGCGGTGTTTTCCGGCGCCGTCAGGTTATAGGTGGCAAAGAGGGTTTGCAGCAGCGCAACGTGGGTATCCTCTGCCTTCTGGATGTTCGCAAAGGGAGCGTTCGCGCCATACGCGGTCTGGATCGCGCCATATTCCGCCTGCGCCATGTACTCGTCCTGCATCGCATAGGTCAGCATCTGTTCCAGGGTGTAGGTCTGTCCGGCGGTGACGGCGGCGGAGCCGAACGCGTCCTCCGCGAGGGTGGCCATGGGAAGGGCAACCATCAGGGTCAGGGTCAGGAGCATCGCGGCTATCTTGTTGGTTTTCATTTTCAGCACCTCGTTTTGTAAATTCAGCAATCCCTTGCTGTGGTTATAGCTTAACCGGGTTTTGTGGCAAAAGTATGTCGTGCGCGGTTCGTTCCTGTGGCATTTGCGGTACGGATGTTTGTTTTACGGCAAGGTATGCGTTTGCAGGTAGGCAGTCTGGTCCGCGTTCATGTGGCCGCTCGCCCCAAGCACATCCGCGGCGGTTTTCGGCAGCCAGGTATCCTCTGTGGGGGTGTAGGGCAAGCCGAGATAATCGGCCACAAACAGCCGCACGGAAGCCGTGCCGATTTCCTGCTCCGCGTCCGGGTAGCGGCTTTCCAGCGTTTTGGCCTGAAAACCTTCGGCTTGGGCGTACGTAAGCCCAAAAGCCTGCGCGATGTGCGTCAGCGGAACCCCGTACAGGTTGCTGATTTCGCCAAAAGTATACGAACCGCGGATATCCGCCGGATCATACTGCGCGGTTGAGCCAGCCTCGGCTGTGGGCTGAGTTTGGCCTGAGTTTTCAGCGTCCTCGGCTACCGTTAGCTTCCGGGGGATTTTGTCCGATTCGGTCTGCCACAGCCCGGTGGCCATGGTTGCCGCGATGCCGGCGATGACAAACAGCGAGGCCAGCAGGATCACGGTTTGCGGTTTCAGCTTCATTGCGCGTTTCCTCCTTTGGAAGTGGAGATCGTTACGGTATCGTTCACCGGGCAGGCGTTGCCGCTGACGCATTCATAACAGCTGATACAGCGGGGATCGCGCACAGCCGCCTTTTGGGATACCGGGATGTTCATCGGGCAGGCTTTGTCACACTTGCCGCAGTGAATGCAGGTGGACGCTTTGCGCCGAACCGGGAAGATGCGGATAAGGTTAAACAGCCCCAAAAGCGCGCCGTAGGGGCACAGGTACCGGCACCACGGCCGTTCCACAAACAGGGAAAGAACCATCACCAGCAGCAGAACAACCAGAGCCGTAACCGCAACCTCGCCGGTTAAAAAGTTAAACAGAGCGTAATAGGGGTCCACATCCTGAAACACCAATTTCCCCACGACCGCCGTCTGGTACACAACCGCGGCCAGCACCCCGTAGCGCAGGTAACCGAGAACGCGATCCACCTTTGGGGAAATCAGCTTACCGTAACGCTTGGGGAAAAGCTTGCGCCCCAGCTTGCCAATCCATTCCTGAAAACTGCCCAGCGGGCATATATAGCCGCAGAACAGCGGCCCGAAAAACAAAGCCACAAACAGCCCGAGGAACATCAAAATCAGCGCGGCGCTGTGCAGTTTAGGCAGCAACGCGCCGGTGGTCGCAAAATCGTACAGCGTCACCACCCCGCCAAAGGGGCATACGGCATGCAGCGAAATCTCCGGGAAAAACGGAATGGACACCCCCAGCTCCTTTAACCACTTGACCAGCGCCAAAATTTCCACCACGGCGAACGCGCCGATTTGCACCCACAGGCGGAGTTTTCCGCGATTTTTCAGCTTCTTTTGCATTGGAATCAACCTCCTTGCCTGAAAGCGTAACAGGCATTCGTGGCAAAAGTTTGTCATTTTTCGTGAAAAACTGTGGTGCTTTCCCAAATTCCTGCCAAAAACTCAAAGGGGGCCGGTGCTGTCAACACGGCAGTGGCCGGAAAACCATGCCCGCCCGGACAATTCTCCGCGGCGCAGGCTCCAGAATCCTCCCTTTTCCCGCAAAAAATGCCCGTCATGACACAGTTTTGACATGGATTGCGTTTATACTGAAACTAACCCATCCATTCATCCTGAAGGAGGCGCCTATGGCTACCATACTGGTTGCGGACGATCACCAACAAATTTCCAATGTGCTACAGGAATACTTAAAAAAAGAAGGCCATACGCCTGTTACGGCCGCCGATGGCGAGCAGGCGCTGGCGCTGTTTCAGAGCGTTAAGCCGGACGCGGTGCTTCTGGATGTGATGATGCCCAAGCTGGACGGTTTTGCCGTATGCCGGGAGATCCGCAAAACCTCCACGGTTCCGGTGATTATGATTACCGCGCGGGGCGAGGATTTTGAAAGAATCATGGGTCTGGATATCGGCGCGGACGATTACATTGTCAAACCGTTTTCCCCCGCCGAGGTGATGGCCCGCGTGCGGGCGGTGCTGCGCCGCATGAACAACGTTAAGCCCGAAGCCGCGCAAACGCTGAGCTACGGCAACCTGACCGTGCACGCGGACGATTATACCGCGCAGATTGGGGGCCAGCCGGTCCCGCTTACCAAAAAGGAGCTGGAAATTCTCTGGATGCTCGCCAGCCATCCAAGCAAGGTTTTTTCCCGTGACAATCTGCTGGAAAGCCTCTGGGGCTATGAATACTACGGCGATACCCGCACGGTGGATTCCCACATCAAACGCCTGCGCGCCAAGCTGGAAGCCGCAGGCCCCAAGGGCTGGGAGATTAAGACCATCTGGGGCGTCGGCTACAAATTTGAGGTGACGTCCGTTGAAAAATAGAATCGCGCTCAAGCTGTTCGCCTATTTCAGCATCGCCATCGTCGCGTTCGCGCTGGTCAGCGGGCTTTTGTTCCAAACGCTGTTTACCCAGCAGACCATTGAAACCAAAAAGGCGGAAATGCTGGCGCGGGCTACCTCCATCGCGGGCGCGCTCACCAAAGCCCTGAACGAAACGGGCAGCGGCGGCATGGGTTCCGGTCAGGGCATGGGCGGGTACGGCGCGTACGTACGCGCGGTGAGCGCGCTGGAAGCCAACATCTGGGTTTTGGATGAAAACCTGCAATTTTTAACCGCAGGCCATATGATGGGGCAAACCCTGCAATACGGCGACCTGCCCAGCGGGGCGGAAACGCTTGTGAAAGGCGTGTTTTCCGGGCAAACGCCATTCAGCGAGGGGTTCAGCGATTTGCTGGGCACGCCGACGCTCACGGTGGGCGCGCCGATTTATCAGGGGCAAACCGTTGCCGGCGCGCTTCTGTTGCACGATGCGGTTTCCGGCATCGAGGCCGCCAGCCTGCAAGGGATGCGCTTGCTTTTGTACAGCGGCGCGGCGGCGCTGCTGGTGGCGGTGCTGCTGTCCGTAGCGCTTTCGCTCTCCTTCGCCAAGCCCATCAACCGCATGAAAACCACCGCGCTGCTACTGACCGAGGGCGATTATGCCGCAAAAACCAATGTGCGGCAAAAAGACGAGATCGGCAAGCTGGCGCAGGCGATCGACGGCCTCAGCGACCGCCTGCTGGAAGCCAGAAAGGCTGCGGAACGGCAGGAACAGCTGCGGCGGAGTTTTCTGGCTAATGTATCCCATGAACTGAGAACGCCGGTTACCGTGCTACGCGCATCGCTGGAAGCGCTTTGCGACGGGGTGGTGGACAGCGCCGAGCAGGTGAGCGCGTACCATCGCCAAATGTTGGGGGAAACAGTTGGCCTGCAACGGCTGGTGAACGATCTGATGGATCTGGCGCGGTTGCAGAATGTGGACTTTCCCATGGAGCAAGCGCCCCTGATGCTCAACGAAGCTTTGGGGGATGCGCTCTACAGCGCCGGTCAAATTGCCCGGGACAAGCACATTCGGCTGCTGCGCGAGCTGCCCGCGGAGGGCGTTGCCTTCACGGGGGATTACGGCCGGCTGCGGCAGATGTTCCTGATTGTGCTGGACAACGCGGTTAAGTTTTCACCGGCAGGCGGGGCTGTCACGGCGACCCTGACCCGCGACAGCGTATCCATCCGCGACGAAGGCCCGGGCATTGCCCCGGAGGAGCTTTCGCTGATTTTCGACCGCTTTCACAAGGCACAAACCGCCGAAAACAAAAACGGCAGCGGGCTTGGGCTGGCCATCGCGCGGGAAATCGCCATGCGCCACGGTATGACCCTGACGGTGGAAAGCGAGCCGGGGCATGGCGCGACGTTCCGTTTCCAATGGAACGCCCAGACTGAAGTTCAAAACGAAACGGGTACCTGATGGCGCGCAGGGAAAAAAATTAGCGATGAAATTTGATCGTTTTTGCGTTATACTAAACAAGCGCCCCCGTCCCTCCACTCCGGCGGTTTTTGCGGGGTCGCGGCCAAACGATCGAAGGGAGTTCGCGCATGATTGAAAACGACGCCGTGAGGGCAGCTACGGAACAGCTGGCCCAGGCGATACAGACCAGTGAGGAATACCGTCAATACAGCGCCCTGAAGGAAACCGTCATGGCCAACGACGCCAACCGCGCGCTGCTCAAGGAATACCAGCGCACGCAAACCCGGTTGCAGATGGCGGCGGTCGCTGGCCAGCCTGCCGATGACGAGGATGTGCAGCGCTTTCAGAAGCTTTCGGCGCTTTTGTACATGAACGGCGAAATCGCGCAATATCTGGTGGCACAGCTTCGCGTTCGTCAACTGGCGGGCGAGGTTTTCCAGCGTGTGGCGGCCGTCGCCGAGCTGGAACTCGACCTGCCCGGGATGTAGGAGGCTTTGCATGGCAAAACACCGTCGGGATTACGATCACGAATCGCTGCGGGATGAGCGGCAGTATGGTTTTTACTGGTATAGCGGCCTGTGGAACGTGATCCGGCCCATTTTGATTGTGCTCACGGCGCTGGTGCTTGTGTTCGGCCTCGCGTCGGGCATATACCAGCAAATTGAGGAAAAATACATCAGCGCCGTTGCGCCGGACGATACCGCGCAGATCCCCTTTTCAGTGGAAAATGGCCAGAGCCTCACGCGCGTGGCCAATAACCTCATGAGCGCGGGGATCATTAAAAACCAGTCCGTTTTTAAATATTACTGCGATTTTGCCGGCCTTGGTCAAAAAATTCAGGCGGGCGATTACCAACTTTCCAAAAGCATGAATATTTTCCAGATTGCCGAAAAGCTCACCACAGGCGACGGCAAGCCGATGACGACCACCATCACCGTGATCCCGGGCTGGACGGTGGAGGATATCGCGGCCATGCTGGTGGAAAAAGGCGTTTTCAAAACCACCGACGCGTTTTTACAGCTCTGTCGCAGCGGCGAGGGCCTGAGCGACTATTACTTTATTCAGGATGAGCTGAAAACGGCGCGGGTGTCGGAGCGCAAGTATCTGCTGGAGGGTTACCTTGCCCCCAACACGTACGAAATCTATACCAACGCCTCCCCAACCGATATTCTTAAAAAACTTTTGGATCAGACGGACTCGGTGCTCAGCGTGGAGTGGCAGGAACGCGCGAGCGATATCGGGCTGAGCGTGGATCAGGTGCTCACGCTGGCCTCGCTGATCGAAAAAGAAGCTAAGACCGCCGACTTTGCCAAGGTTTCGGCCGTATTCCAAAACCGGTTAAAGAACAATATGAACCTGGGCAGCGACGTAACCATCCACTACATCACCGGCGAACGCCGCATGGCTTTGCGGGATAGCGATCTGGCGATCGATTCGCCCTACAACACGTATAAATATGCCGGGCTGCCGCTTGGCCCCATCTGCAACCCCTCCTCCAACGCCATTCAGGCCGCGCTGTACCCGGATGAATCCTTCATCGCCGAAAAGTACCTGTATTTCTGCAGCAAGGATCCCAACACCGGCGAGCTGGTGTTCAGCAAAACGCTGGAGGAGCATAACGCCGCGGTGGCCATCTACGCGCCGCTTTGGAAGCAGTACGATCAGGAGCGCGGCATTCAATGACAGCAGAAGTGAAAAAGACCGTCCTGCCTGAGCTTTTAGCCCCGGCGGGCGGAATGGAACAGCTGAAAGCCGCCCTGCGCTTTGGCGCGGACGCGGTTTACGGCGGTCTGCAAAATTACGGCCTGCGCGCCTCCGCAACCAATTTTACGCCGGAAACGCTCGCGCTTGCGGTGGAATGGACGCATCGGCAGGGCAAACGCTTCTATGTTACCATGAACCTGTTGCCGTTTGACCGCGATATGAGCGGATATCTGGAAACGGCGGAGCAGGCTGCCCGGGCTGGCGTGGACGCGGCGATCGTGAGCGATCTGGGCGCGGCGGTTTTGCTCCGGCAGACGCTTCCGAACCTGGCGCTGCACATCAGCACCCAGGCCAATGTGCTGAACACCCCGACCGCGCTGCAATTTCAAGCGGCTACTGGCTGCACGCGCATTGTGCTCTCCCGCGAAATGAGCCTTGAGGATATCCGCGCCATGCGCGAAAACCTGCCGCCCGCACTGGAGCTGGAAACTTTTGTGCACGGGGCCATGTGCGTGGCCTACAGCGGACGGTGTCTGCTTAGCGCGGCGCTCACGGGGCGCAGCGCTAACCGCGGCGAATGCGCGCAGCCCTGCCGCTGGCCTTTCCATGTGGTGGGCGAAAAGCGTTCAGGCGCCACAATGCCTGTGGATGAAGGCGAACGCGGCACCTACCTGTTTTCCGCGTACGACCTGTGCATGCTGGAACACCTGCCTGAGTTGATGAACGCGGGCGTGGCCAGTTTCAAAATCGAAGGGCGAATGAAAACCGCCTATTATGTGGCGACCGTGGTTTCGGCCTACCGACAGGCGATGGATTTGCTGGCGGCGCAGGGGGAAACCGCGTACCGGCAGGCATTGCCTGCGTTGAAGGCGGAACTGAATAAAGCAAGCCATAGGGTGAGCAACACGGGTTTCTTCTTTGGCGCGCCGCAACCGGCGGCCGGAGCGGAAGGCTTTGAGCAGACTATGGAATTTGTGGCGGAGATTGCAAGCGACGCGGCGGCGAACGAGCCGGCGGAGGTTATCGTGAAAAACCGGTTCTATGTGGGCGATAGGCTGGAAGCGTTAACCCCCGAAGGCAGCAAGGTATTTACCGTAGGCAGCATTACGCTGGCGGAAACCGGGGAATCAGCGCAGACGGTCAGCGTTGCCGGGCTGCGGCTGCGCATGGCGTTTCCGTTCGCCGTGGGAGCGGGGGATTTGCTGCGCGGGCCGAACCGGAACCATCAGAAACAACCCGCTCGCTGAAACCGATCACCATTTAAAGTGCGTCCTTCCCCGCCGCAGCGAAGATGGGTCAAGGGCGAAGCCCTTGTCAGGGTGCAGGGGCGAGGTCCCTGCCGGGGTTTGAGGCAGAGCCCCAAGCCTAACGCCGCAGCGTGCAGCCATCAAGCGAGCGAACAGCCCGCAGGGCTATAAGGCGAGCGGGTTTAACGAATTGCCGATGTTCACACGCAACCCGTCCTCCCCGCCGCCGCAGCGAAGATGGGTCAAGGGCGAAGCCCTTGGCAGGGTGTGCACTGCCCCAGGATAAACAGACAGACAGAAAAACCCCCTGGCGTAAAATAACGCGAGATTACGCGATCTTGCTCCGTTTTTCCAATGG
>Ga0116170_10001137_pt1 | contig 27395 bp, 22 predicted proteins | sample AD_JPNHW1_MetaG_FD_89797 | JGI IMG/M metagenome (GOLD analysis project Ga0116170, IMG submission 89797) | Active sludge microbial communities of municipal wastewater-treating anaerobic digesters from Japan - AD_JPNHW1_MetaG | ecosystem: Engineered > Bioreactor > Anaerobic > Digestate | place... | reverse complement strand
GCGCCCAAGCGTATACGCCATCACGGAAACGCCCGCCGCCGCGAGCGCGCCGGCCATGATAACCGTGGCGGCGGTCTGGCGGAGCCGTTTCATGTGCGCGCGATGCGAAAGGCCGTCATGCTCGGTCTTGAGCTCGCCGAGCATCCAACTGGTATACCCCTTAAGCTCGACGTCGGTTCCCGCGACGATCGTAACCGACTCCTCTCGCCCATATTTCCCGCTTATCGTAACCGCGTGCTCGCCGGGGGCGAGGAAACGGGAACGGTATATAGAGCTCCCTTCGGTCGACGCGTTTTCCATGAGAGAGCCATCGACGGACACCTCAGCGTCGCCGGGAAGCCAACAGAGATAAAATCGACCCATGGTGGCCGCGGAGGCCTTCTCGCCGCCGATCAACGGGATCGAGACCTCAGTCGCCTCGCCCTCGCGCACCGATACGGGCGCGTCGAGCGCCGTTCGGTCCTTGCCGCCGATCCGTTGCGTGACGACGACCCGATGCGAGCCCGCGACGACTCGGTCAATCCCAAAGCAATTCTCCCCGACCGAAACCCCGTCGAGCGCGACCGCATAGGATCCCTCGCCCTGCTTCGCGAACGCGATCGCGCCGAACCCGATATGCGCGCCGGTTACCGACTCAAGGACCGATGCGATGAGGGTATCGGATGCCTCGAACACGCCGAAAAGCGAAACGTCGTTTTCCGATCGGCTCACCGTCGTTTTTTGGCCCATGCGGCTAAACGAAGAAAGGCGGCAAATCAAGTTTCCGTTTTTTTTGTTCTCCATAGAGCCGTAGAGGGCATAGTCGGCGCGATTCGCGTCGCACCAGGCCGCAAGCTCGGCGTCGGAGGTTCCGCTTGGGGCCGTCCGCGCGACCTCATCCGGGGGGATGACGTCATACGCGTTAAGCCCCCGAAGGGTTAGGAACAGACTACCGGTCGCGCTCGCGGCGGCCGCGTCATAGGCTTCATTCTTGGTTTTGTTCGAGAATCCGAAAACCGCGACGCGTGCCTTTTCCCCCGACGGGGAAAGGGCCGGTCCGGTCGCATCCTCGGCCATCGTCGGCAACGCCAAAACGGCGACGATGACCAATGCGAAACGTCTTAGGAGGGCATTCATGAAGTATAACTCCGAAGTTTTTATTTCTCTATCTGTTTCTATTTGAGCGCGTCGAGCGAAACGATGCCAACGGATCCATTGGTAAGCGGCACGAAGAGCCGAACGCCGTCAAACGCGGGCTTTCCGGACGCCACGGCGGGAAGCGGAAGCTTCCCCGCGACCGCGCCCGTCGAGGGAACTATCTGGAGAAGCGCGGTTCCCGCGCCGCACCAGACATACCCCTTCGCGAGGCACGGCTGACTCGTTATCCCCTGGATGGCGGCGAAACGCGGCGAGCCGTCGGCGAGTGACAGCGCATACAGCGCGCCCTTGCCCATGACAAACGCGGAATCGCCGGTAAGGACGGGATCGGAGAAGACCTCGACGCTCTTCACGGGATCGAGCCGTTTTTGCCAGGCGACGGTCATCGAAGGAAGCGACACGGCGGTTACGAGGCCGCGGCGATCCGCGACAATCGCGAGATTGCCGGAGATGGCGGGCGCGCTCGCGACGGGCTGAACGGCGCCGGTCTGGACCGACGATTTTTCGGTCATCGTCGCCGCATCGATCGCGTGAAAGGCCCCTGACTTAGAGGCGATATAGAGAACGCCGCCCGACGAGGCGGGGCTCATGTCCGAGCCGTCGGTCATGGCGAAGCGCGCGGTCTCCGCGCCGGTCTTCGCGTCGAAGGCGACGATTCCGCCGTCGGAGCTCATCGCGAGGGCGGAACCTGCGAACGCGGGCTTTCGCCCGAAGAGGCCGGAGTCGCCCTTTCCGAGGGATTTCTGCCAAAGCTTCGCGCCCGTCGCCGCGTCGAAGACGGCGAGAACGCTATCGCCCGCGTACGCGACGGCGCCGTTCCCGATGACCGCGGGGCTGTTCCCGTTGGAGCCATTACCGGTTGACTGAGACCAGCGGACCTTGCCGTCCGGCCCCAGCGCGTATACCTTACCGGCCGCGTCGCTCGCCGCGATTACCGAACCGCCGTCCGCGGAAAGCGCGATAATCTTGACCGAGGAAACCGGGACGGGCTGAACGCTGAGCGCCCCGGAGGATTGCTTATCGCCGGCTTCGAGCTTGACGGCGCGCGTTACGGCATCTCCCGACGACAACGCCACCGTCTCGCGATAGTCCTTAAAGCCTTCTTTCGTAACGGCAAGCTCAATCGTCTCATCCTGCCCGAAAAGTCCCCGGAACGCGCCCTTCGAGAGGGTCGCGCCGTTTACCGAAACCGTCGCGTCCGCGGGATCGACGCTTACCGTAAGGCTTACGAGCCTTTTCGCGTCCACGTCGGCCGCCGCGCCGTCTTTTTCCTTTGACGAGCCCGAGTCGCTTGCGGCGGGGAGCTTGAGATCCCGGATCTCAAGATACGCCGCGGAGTCGAAGAATGATTGGGTCTCGGGCGCGATCGGCTTTCCGCTCACGCCCGCGTTTTTCATCGCGGTCCCCGCGCTCGCGATCTTCTCGAGGGTCGCCTGAGAGATCGCGTCGGTTGAGCCCGCGGCGTCGGCATAGATCTCGCGAACGAGGCGATCGGCTTCCTCCGCCGAGGCCCTCGTCACGGTTACCTCCTCGCCCTTGGCAAGGCACGGCATCGCCGAGACGATTTTCTCGGATACGTCGAGCGTCTTTCCCCGCGCGGACGAATCGGCACTCGCGCCGACGGCTTCCGCGACGGCGGTAACGGTCGAGACGGGAGACACGGCCACCGCGCCCTCGCTCACGGCGACCTTCGACGAGGTGGTGCCGTCCGTGCTTACGAGAAAGACGGTTCCGCGCACGCCGGCGACCATCTCTGAAGTTCGCACGTTAAAGCGGTCGTTGCCGGAAAGCTTGCGAACCTTGCACACGACGGCGCCGACGGAAAGTTTCATCTCCGCCTCGGTATGCGTCGCGTCGCGGAAAAGGCGCGATACGGAAAGTTTCGTGTTCGGGGAAAGGTGAACGCTGCCGTACTCGGCGAACTGAATTTCGCAGGTTGCGTCCGAACCGGTCGCGATCGTCGCGTCTACGGGCACGCTCATGCCGATATCGAGCGCTCCCGTGGCAGTCCCCTGGATGAGCTGCACCGGCCCACAGACGAAGGTCACGGTTCCCTGAATCGAAGGCTGCGCGTCTGCGGCGTCAGATGCTTTCTTTGCGCCGCATCCCGCGAACAAAAAGGCAATCGCGCAAACAACCACGATACATCGATAGGCATTGTTTCGTTTCATTTCACTGTGTCCTATTACGGAAAAGGAAGATAGTATCTATATATAAATATTTTATTTAATTTTATACCTACTTATTATAAAAGATCAATATCTCTATATCCGAGAACGGGTCGTTTGACACGCTCATTTTCACCGGCTTATACTTTCCCCAGGCGACTATCGTTCGCTTTCTTTGGGAGGAATCATGAAACATGCGATCAAGGCCATGGCGGCGCTTGCGTGCGTCTGCCTCGCGGCGGCGTGCGCGACAAGCGGCGCGGGCGCGAAGGGCGAAAAAACGCCTCAATACGCCAATGTCCAGATATGGGAGATCACGCGCGCGGAAACCGCGTATCCCGACGGGATGCTTTCCGGTATCGTCACCCGCGCGTTCGACGAGCGCGGAAATCAGGTTTCCGAGGAAACGTACTCGGGCACCAAGGCACTCGTTTCCCGAAAGTCCTATTCGATCGGGGATGACGGCGCGGTTTCCATCGTAACCTCGAGCGACACGGGAGACGTGCTCGGCAAGGCGACGCGAACGACGAAGGACGGCCTCATCGTCTCGGAAATACAGACGAACCCGAAGGGCGAGTTTGAGACCTCCGAGGAATACGCGTACGACGATAAGGGGAATAAGACCCGCTGGACGGTAAAAACCGCCTCGGGAAACACGATGGTCACCGAATACGCCTATGAACTCGGGCGACCCTCCGCGATCACGATCAAGGACGGCACCGGAGCCGTGGTCAAGAAATTCGTGAATGTGTATCCGGCGCCGAAGGTTCCCGCGGCGGATACCGCGGCCACGGCGGGCAAGGCGAAGGCTAAGGACGACGCGAAGGCGAAAGCCGCGGCGGCGAAGGCAGCCCTCGAGGCCGCTCAGGCGGCGGCGAACGCGAAACCCGAGGCAGAGGAAGAATACGACGGATCGGGCGCGCTCGTTTCGCGAACGCTCCTTACCTGGGACGGGAAATTCCTCACCCGCGAGGAAAAGAAAAACGCGTTTGGCGCGACCCTCTCCTCCACGAACTATAAAAACGACGCGAACGGCAACCCGGTCGAGATTACCTACCTTGACAGAAACGGCCGCGTCATCGAGATTAAGCGCCAGCAGTGGGTTTCATTCACTCATCAGGTATTAGTCCGGTAAAGGAATCGACGTATGAAAAGACTATGCAGCATGATTATGGCGCTCGCGGTTCTCTCCGCGTCGGCCTTCGCCCTCAACGACAAGGTCGCCGTCTGGGAAAAGATCTACCGCGACGCGAACACCGACGGTCAACGGATCGCGATCATATTGAAGATAATGGAATTCAAGGACCGGGAATTTGCCCCGATCCTGACGCAGGGGCTCGATCAGCTCGTAACCGGGGGAATCGAGACGGGAACGGTGATGGCCAGGAACGACAAGAACCTCCTCGCGCGCCTTCTCGTGCGCGAACTCGGCGACCTCAAGAGCCCGGAAGCGGCCGAGCTCGTGTTCCGCGTCTACACGGACGCGACCGAGTCCATCCTCAGGGGAGAGGCGGCGGTCGCGCTCGGGAAGATCCGCGCGACCGACTACGCGCCCCGCCTCGCGCTCGACCTCTCGGCGATCAACACGGGACCGAAGCCCGCGATCGCGCGCGATCAGGAGATCATCGCGCTAGGCCTCGTGCAGGGACTCAACGCGATGCGCGCGGCCGAAGGCTACGAGGCGGTGTTCCTCGCCTCGCTCGGCTGGTACCCTTCGAGCTCGCGCGTCAAGGAAACGGCGAAGGCCGCGACCCTCACGATGGTCGACGACCCGGGCGAGAGCCTCATGGCCATCATGACGAAGAACCCCTCGCTTGATATCAAGACGACCGCGCTCGAGACCGAGCTCGCCTCGAACGCCCCTGCCGATCGGAAGGCTGATTTCGCGAAAAAGGCCCTCAAGGCCGGCATCGACCGGGTCGCGAACGATCCGACGACGCGCGCCGCGCTTATCAAGCTCCGAACGACCGCGACGGTCGGCCTGACCGCGCTCAAGGATACCTCGCCCGACGCGGTTCCCCTGTACATCGAAGAAATCAAGATGGACAAGAAAAACGACCAGACCCTCGACGAGACCTTGAAGGCCTACGTCGCCCTCGGCGTGAACGGCTCCGACGCCGCGGCGGAATATCTCGCGGCGAAACTCTCGGAGTATAACGAGTATGAGATGAGCAAGGCCAACACCCCGCGCGACAAGTCGCTAATACGGCAGATCGTGGCGAGTATGGCGCTCACGAAGAACCCGAAGGTGCGCACTGCGCTCGAGGGCGCCTCGGTAGTCGATTACGACGCGAATATCATTCGCTTGATCAAGGACGCGCTCGCGCAAGTCCCCACGCAAGGCTAATTCAGGGGCGCGATAGGCGCTGTCGCTATCGCGCTCGCGAAAGGTCCGTGGCAAGGAGCCCATAGACGAGACGGTCCTTCCACGCACCCTCGTGCCACTGATGCAGGCGAAGCTCGCCCTCCTTCCGGAACCCGAGCTTTCGCATAACGCGCTCGCTCGCCGCGTTCTCCTTGAGGCACCCGGTCTGGAGCTTCCAGACCCCGGCCTCGGCGAATGCGAACGCAACGACGGATCGCCCCGCCTCGGTCGCGTACCCCTTCCCCCGAAACTCACGGAGAAGAAAATACCCCAAATCCGCGCGCGCGCCCGCGGGACGCCGCTCGACGACCGTAAAACCGATCTCGCCGACGTAGCGGCCCGAGGACTTCTCCTCGATCGCGAAGAAATACTTCTCTCGGTCGGCGCGATCCTGTTCGTCGATCGAGGCGGCGAGGTTGTCGCGCGCCGCGGCCCCATCGGCGCACAGCAATTCAGGAAGGTAGCGCATCTCCTCGGGCGAGGTCATGAGCGCGGTGAGGCCCGGAAGATCCTCCGGCAAGTGGTCGCGGACGATGAGCCGCTCGGTCTCTCGAACGATCACGGCAACCCCGCCGCTTCCCGCCGCTTTTCCGCGAGCCAGGCCATGAGCGGCTTCCCGTCCGAGAAGGCGCACGCATTGTTGAGGGCGTAGATCCAGGAAAAATGGCAATGATACGCGAAGGGCTTGCCGTCCGCGGTTTGATAGCGACCGAGGGGATCGACGACCGCCTCGGGGAAGAAGGCGTCGACGTCCCGAGCGCCCGCTTCCCTGAGGCGCCCGAAAAGCCGTTCGGTGTACGGCGCGAAGGGAACCGTGTTGTCTACCTTGCAGTGGACGAAGCGGAGCGGTATTTGCGCGAGCGCGCGAAGCTCGCGCTCGCCGATCCAGTCGTCGAGAAAGGCCTCGCACGCGGGGAACCCCGCGGCGAAAAAGCCGGGGTTGTCCAAGAGCAGCCGAATCGCCATGTAGCCGCCGTTCGAGCAGCCGCCGATGTATATTCGATCGAGGTCCACAGACGGATTGGCATGCGCGAACCGCCTGATCAGCGCCATGAGCGCGCGGGCGTACCGCGACGAGCCGTCGCTCGAGTAACCGCCCTTCCCGTCATCCATCCACATCGTCGGGCATTGGGGCGCGAGCACGAAGGCGCCGCCGAACGCCGCTTGAACGCGCTCGTGCGCGAGATGGGTCACCGGGTTTCCAAGAAGGGCGACGAGAGGATCCGTGCCAGCCTCGCCCGCCCCATGAAGCCAGATAATAAGCGGATAGCGCGCCTTCGGTCGAGCGGAGCCCTTCGGGTAGCGCCCCTCGGGAGACCAACTCGAATAGCGAAGCCGGACCGCGCCGTACTCGGGATCGCGAAACCGAAACGCGCCCGTCCGGTCGAACTCGTCGGTGACCGGCATGAGGGTCCGCATGAGTCGCTCGGGACCTATCACTTTTCCGCCGGGCAGGGTGATCGTGTGCTCGAGCTTAACCGGGAGGTTTCGAACCGCCATGACGTCGTATCGAAGGATCGACGAGCAGGCGACCTCGGGCCCGACCTCGAGCTCGAGGGTCAGGAAACTGCCCGAAGGGACTTCGGCGCCGCGCGCGTCCGATCGGTACGCCCTGACGACCTTCCGATACGCGCCAGAGTCTTCCGGGGTGACGCCCTCGACGGGAGAGCCGGGAAACCGGAGATTCAGGGAAGCCGCCGCCTCGCGGACCCCGGGAATAGATCGCTGATACGCCCAAACCCTGAAATTCTCTGGGGAAAAATCGCGCGGGAGGGGCTGTCCCCCAAGATCGAGAACGATGCGCGTGACGGCGGGCCCCCAGTTGAACCCCTCGACGACCATTGAATAGCGAACTTCCCGACGCCAAAAAAAAGGAACCATGAAAAACCCCTCAATGACGATAAATAAAAAACGCCGCGTGCGAGCTGAGTTCCCCGCGTTGCAGGCCCGCGCATCGATAGTAGCTTACCATAAAAAAGGGCCGTTTGCTTGAATTCCGCGGCCCGATGGTGCTATAACGTCTCAGCATTTCATCTTCAAGGAGTGAACACCCATGTTTTCGGGACTGACGCAGAACCTGTATTACGGAAACACCGCGCAAGACTGGCTAATCTCCCTCGCCTTCGTGGTGGGAAGCATTATCGCCGCGCGGATTTTTTACTTCATTACGACGAAGGGCATCAAGCGCCTTTTCGAGAAGCTCAAAAAACGCTTCATGTACATTCTCACCGACATGCTCGAGGAGCCGGTCGCGATGCTCATCTGCGTCGCGGGTATCTATTATGCCCAACGCCGACTCGCCCTTCCGGCGAACGTCGATCTCGGCGCCGACCACGTACTCACCTTTATCGTCATCCTGATAATCACCTGGACGATCGCGCGGCTTCTCGATGATCTCATCACGGAATACCTCGTGCCCATCGTCGAGAAGAGCGAATCGAAGCTCGACGATCAGCTCCTGCCGATCCTCCACAAGGCGTCGGGCATCGTCATCTGGATAATCGGCATCGTCGTCGCGCTCGATAACGCGGGATACAACGTCGGCACCATCGTCGCCGGCCTCGGCATCGGCGGCCTCGCCTTCGCCTTCGCCGCGCAGGAGACGATCGCGAACTTCTTCGGCGGCGTGACGATCTTTCTCGACGCGCCGTTCGTCATCGACGACCGCATCAAGATCAACGGCTATGAGGGATGGGTCCGCGAGGTGGGGCTTCGCACCGCGAAGATCGAAACCCTCGACGGCAGGCGCCTTACGATGCCGAACGCCATCTTCTCGAAAAACGTCATCGAGAACGTGAGCTCCGAGCCCGCGACCCGCGTGGTCGAGACCATCGGCGTCGCGTGCAACCAGAAAGTCGCCCTCGTCAAGAAAGGGCTCGATATCCTCGCCGACGTGCTCAAGGCGAACCCCAACCTGGAATCAAACTCGTCCGCGTGGTTTAAGGACTTCGGCGACTCGTCCTATAACGTCTGCGTGGTTCTGTGGATTAAGAAGGGCGCGGACTACTGCAAGACGATCTCCGATACCAACTGCGCGATCGTCGAGGCCTTCGAGAAGGCCGGCATCGAGTTCTCCCTCCCCATGCGCTACCTTACCGGGGACAAAAAGTAACGGCTATCGCGGGGACGCGGGCGGCGGCGCCGTGCGATCCCATGCATTGCGCGCCTCGAGCGCGCGCGTAAAAAAAAAGGGCCGATCCGCGATTGAATGCGGGTCGGCCCTTCGTTTTTTTTAAGTTACGCGGTCCTGACGCCTTGCGTCGCGTGCGCTTCGACCGGCAGGAAGATGCGGAACACGGTTCCCTTCCCTTCCTCGGACTGGAGCTTGATCGAGCCTTTGAGCTCCTTCACGCGCTCGCGCACGAGGTTAAGCCCGATGCCGCGACCCGCGTGCAAATCGACCGCTTTCGCGGTGCTGAAGCCCGGCATGAAAAGAACCTGCAAGAGCGCGTTCCGATCATCGAGCTGCTTTGGGTCGGAGAGGAGGTTCATCTCCTCGGCCTTCGCGCGGATCGCCGCGAAGTCGAGCCCACGCCCGTCGTCGGTCAGCTGCACGACGAGCTTATCCCCGATGATGTCGACCGAAACCTTGATGACGCCGGCCGAATCCTTTCCGAGCTCGAGCCGCTCGCCAGGGCTCTCGATCCCGTGGACCATCGAGTTCCTCACGAGCTGAGTGAGCACTTCCTTGATCGCGCGCCGGGGGCCGCACTCCATCGCGCGCGGGTTAATGCCCTTCACGACGAGCTTCGCCTTCTTGCCGAGATCCGCGGAGGTCTTCTCTATCACGCGCTCGAGGGTCTGCACGAGAACGTGCTCTTCCTGCATGCGCGTATCGCCCATATTGAACGAAAGGATCTTTCCGATGAGGTCCTTAAAGCCGTCCTTCACCTTCATGAGCTTGTCGAGTTCCACGGTGACGTGGAGGATTTCCTGGAAGGAGATGTCGTGCCGCTCGCGAAGGGCCTTTATCTCGTCCTCGAGCGCGTGCAGCTTCGTCGCGAAGCTCGCGAGCCCGAGGATCGCCGCGTTCGACTTGATCGCGTGCACGCCCTGGTATATCTCGACCATGACGCCCTGCGCCGAGCGCTCGTTGTCCTTGAGCACCTCGTTGATTCGGTTGAACTCGTACTCCGCGTCCTCGATGAAGTCGTTGAGGACGCGCGGCTCTACGTGGATGACCTCGAAAAGCGAGCGCATTTCCTCCTGACGCTTATTCTCCTCCTCGGAAAGCTGCATCTGAAGCGTCGCCTCGCGGGTGATATCCTCGACGGTCCCGAGGATATACACCTTGCCGTCCTCGCGGTCGACCGGGGCGAAGCCGCAGCGAAGGCGCTTTTCCTCGCCCGAGGTGACGCTCACGTAGGCGAGTTGGTTGAGGGGGTTGATGTCCTCGAGCATTTCCGCGTCGAACGACCGGTTCAGAACCATCGTGAAATAGTCCACGATCGTGTCGAGCTCCTTTTGCTGGAGCGAGTTTTTGAGTAAGTCGAGGAAGCGCCTGCCCGCGAGATCGGTCTCGGAGAGCACCGTCTCGAGCGCCCGCGAGTACTGGGGCTGGATGGCGAAGTCGCGGTCCATCATGAAAAGGCCGACCTTAAGGTTATCCTTCATCGCGGAGACCTCGTCGCGCTCGGCCTTGAGCGCGCGGGTAAGGCGCGCGACCCAGCGGTTTTTCGTGAGCTTGGTCTGCTCGTACACGATCGTGCACGCGAAGATCATCGTGTACACGCCGACCGCGCGATAGGCGAACGAAAGCGGATAGGTTCTCGCGGTGAAGCCGGGATTGAACACGGCGAGCGCGAGGTACACGAAGAGCGCGACCGAAAGCGCGGAGCCGAGCCGCATCCCGAGGAGGAAGACAGCCATCATGGGGAAGGAGAACGTCCAAAGGACGCCCGAGCCCTGGGCGCCGCCCGACTGGATAAAAAGCGCGCAGAGGATGCCGTACGGAATGACGGTGAGAAGCCCCGAAACGAAAAACGACGCGGGGGTCCTGAGCACGACGAACGCGACGATCGTCATGCAGCCCATCGCGAAGTCGACGAAGCCCTTCATGGCCTCGCCGTGCGAGGCGTTGTCGAAGCCAAAGAAGAAAAGGCACGTGCCGCCGGTGAAGATGAGCGCGTTGAGGAGCATGTAGCGGACGACGGTGTCCATCGCCCCCTCGTCCCGGCCGTCGAACGGCTTGCCGCTCGTCATGATATTGAGAAACAGGTTTTGCTTTTTTTTCTCGGCCATATCAGACCCCCTCGGAGGATTCGATCGCGACGGAGAGGCAGAACGATTCCGTTTCGAAGATCTTGAACGGGATGCAGATGATCCGCGCCTGCTCGTTCGGCCACATGATCGTGTGCTTCTTGCCGCGGACGATCGTCGGCAGCGAGATGACGAGGCGGAAGGATTCCTCGAGGCCGCGCTTCGCGTTGCCCGCGATGATGTTGATGATCTCGCCGATCGCGTCTATCACCTCGTCGTCCAGGTCCTCGTGCTCAGCGCCGGTAAGGACGTTGGTGAGCTTGAGCGCGAGCGGCTTTTTCATCGAGATGACGACGGCGCCGCGCGCCTCGCCGGTAAGCCCGATCACCGCCGAGATATCCCAGTCATGGGGATCGTTCTTGTCCGCGAAAAAAGGACGTTCGGTTATCAGTTCTGCCCCGATGAACTCCCGGAACACGCTCTCGCAAACATCCACGAAAGGCTGAATGTATTTTTCCACTTTTTTCTCCTAAAAGGTGATTTTCGAGAGCTTTTCCCTGAAACTCTTCTCGTTGACCGGCTTAATGATGTAGTCGGTGGCGCCGTTCTTGAGGGCCTCGATTACGTTATAGCGGGCGGCCTCGCTCGTGACCATGATGATCGGCAAGCTTTTATACCGATCGTTAGCGCGCACCGTTTTAAGAAAGTCGAGACCGGAAAGCTCTGGCATGTTCCAGTCAAGCAGGACAAGGTCAAACTTCTGCCCATCGAGAAGGGCAAGGGCCTGCTTGCCATTACTGGCCTCGACGAACTGGCACGGAATATTCATGCTTGAAAAGGTGTTTTTGACGATATTGCGCATGATGCGCGAATCGTCGACGACAAGAACGGTTTTCATTGATACGGATCCCCCGGCACATAGAATGAGCGTTATGCGAAGAGTATAGCCCGGAAAACCTCAAAAAACAAAGATATCTACATATTTTCCAGGCAAGATGTTACAAAAGCGGGAAGACTAACAGGCGAAACAGTTTCCTGAGCGATGCCTTCTTGAGTATTCGGTAGTGAAGGTAAAAAAAGAGTCCCGCGACCGGAAATACCGAAAACGCGACAACCAGCGACCAGGAAAGCCCCCATATTCCCGCGATGGCATAGTGGACGGGCACGTCGATCCCGACGCAGAGAACGCCCAAGCCCACTAGAATGACGGCGGGGATATTGAGACCGTGCGACTTCATTACATGAAGGAGGACTAGAACCGATATCGCCACCGATTCAAACGCGATGACGATCGGAAGCCCAACCGGCAAAAACCATGATAGGGAACCGATGCAAAGCCCCCAGGCGATTAACCCGAGCGGCAAGGCGGGCCCCAAAACGGAAAGCAGCAGCCAGGGATGCCCCCAGAACGCAAGCGGCATGAACGAGAAAATCCAAACTAACACGAGAATGACGGACACATAGAGCGACCATGAAAGCCCTGGAACGAAAAGCGCGTCAAGCGCGAGCGTTATCACCAAGGCAAAGGCAAAGCTGACGGTTAAAAGCTCCATGACGATCTTTCTCCGCTCGGCAAAACTGAGCCGCGAGCCATCCTCCGCGTTCCATATATCACGCGCGATCGAGACGCGAGCGCGGTCTTCGGGCGCGGCGGCAACTTCCCCGGAGCGATCCCCCAGCGTCTCGGCGCTCGGGCCGAGGCAGAGCGGACAGCGCGATGCGCCATCGGCGAGCGATACCTTGCATCTTTGACAATAGAGCATAAAATGCCTCCCTACCGTTATTCGTTCGACTCAACGCGTACCGAAAGCCCAAGACCGGAAAGCCTGCGAAAGAAGATTCGCTCAAACTCGCGGCTCGTCAGTATGTTCCCAACCGTAATCGAAAGCGCGTCGTTCCAGCTTATGACACCCATATTCGCGCCGATACCGCGGCTCCGCGATGGGAGTACGTCAAACCGCTTGATGTGGGCGGCAAAGGGCGCGGGCATCCTCACGGCTTGAAGGTTGGAAACGTTGCCGGAAAAAGGACGATCCGCGGACAGACTGGCTACGAGCTTCAGCACGGGGTTCTTGACGGCGAGGGGAACGAGGCGGGTATACAGACTCCGTTCCCATCGCCCGTTCCGCCTGATCTGCCGGCAGAGTTCCTTACGGGTGAGATTGAGCCTGAACTCGTCGCGAACGCGCTCGAGTATCTCGGGAAACACCCAGTGCCCAAGTCGGCGATCGATCGTCACCGTGATAAAAAGGAAAAAATTCCTGATCGTCTCCGAAGGAAAAAAACGCCGAATATTCACGGGAACCTGAACGCGAATCGGCCTCCATTCCGCGTGAGTTTCCGCTTCATGGATGTCCTGAAGCGCGGCGAGATAACAGGCGGCGAGCAGTTCGGTCAGGGTAACGCCATGCGCGCGCGCGACAGAAAGGGTTTCCGCGACGGAAAGCGTCCCGCTCGTCACGCGATACGCAAGGCCGCTGTAACGCTCGCCCGAAAGGTGGAAGGCGGGGGAAAGCGACTCGGGAAGCGGAGCCTTCCCGAGGGGGAGTTCGGCGTAGGAATCGGAGAGCTCGCCGGGGAGCACCGGGGAATCGGGTTTCTTGATTCCCTCCCAGTCCTCGCACGATACCCCGCGAAGGGTCAGGTACTCGGCGACGAGCGCCCGGAGGAATTCGAGCGCTCCGGTCCCGTCGGTGAGAAGATGATGGAATTCGCAGGATATCCGGCTCGCGTACGCCCGAACGCGCACAAGATGGCGACCTTGCTTCCGGAGCGAATGGTATTCGACCGGATAGCGCGTATCGACGGTAACGTGGAGCGGCTTTGAAAGCGGCTCGAGATAATACCAAAAGACCCCGACGCGAAGCTCGGTGGCGAAGGAAGGAAAGCGGGCCATGCACCGCGAAAGGGCCTCTTCGAGGGCGGGAAGGTGCACGATGTCATCAAGCTCGCACGACACGCGGAACATATACGGGGTCGAATGGTTCGATATCGACGCCATAAAGACCGCGCTGTTATCAAGCGGCCAGAATGAGTCTTTAGATCCAGAAGGAATTTTGATATTCGCCATTAACCTCTCCCCGCGCAATCTTAAGCATACACGTCCGCGTACGCAGGGGCAAGCGCGAATGAACCGCGCGAGACGAGGCGAAATATGCTAGAATCCTCGGTATGAACGAGCCAAAAAGCGAACCGAATCCCGAACCGACATTCTCGAGCCTGACGCCCGATCTCGTCCTCTCCGCCGTGGAAGGGCATCTCGGCGCGTTTCTCGACGGCTCGATCACCCCGTATAATAGCTACGTCAACCGAGTTTTCGGCATCGCCGACGAGGACGGGAACCATTACATCGTGAAATTTTACCGCCCAGGCCGCTGGTCGGACGAGGCGATCGCGGAGGAACACGCGTTTCTCGCCGACTGCGCCGAAGCCGAGGTTCCCGTCGTTCCGCCGATCCCCGCAAAGGACGGCGCGACGCTCGCGCGCGCGGAAGGCTTCCGGTTCGCCGTCTTCCCCCGCGTCCGCGCGCGGACCTTCGACATCGCGGGCGACGAGGACTGGCTCAGGATCGGGCGCGCCGTCGGGCGCCTCCACCGCGCGGGATCCGTGCGAGCCGCCCCATCGCGCCTCCGCCTGACGCCCGAGGACACGACCGCGCGCTACCTCGCCCGGTTCGCCCAAGACGGGCTCGTCCATCCCGACTGCCGCGCGGAGTTCTCCTCGTGCTGCGCCGAGGCCCTCGAGATCATCGAGTCCCGGTTCGCCGAGCTTGCTCAGAAACCGGCGCACCGGATTCACGGAGACCTCCACCGCGGGAACATCCTCGAGAACGGCGCGCTCACGATCCTCGATTTCGACGACATGATGACCGGACCCGCGGTCCAGGACCTGTGGCTCCTCCTCCCCGGCCACCGCGCCGAGTCGACGAAGGAGATTAACCTCCTTCTCGAGGGATATGAGGAGTTCAGCGAGTTTGACCGCGCGTCCCTTGGGCTCATCGAGCCCCTGCGCTTCATGCGGCACGTGTACTTCCTCGCCTGGTGCGCCATCCAGCGCCGCGACGAGGGATTCGCCGGCCGATTCCCCGGCTGGGGCGAGCGCGCGTTTTGGATCGCCGAGACCGAGGACCTCCTCACCCAACTCGGTTTTCTCCGCGCGGAACGGGGCTAAGGCCTTGCCGCCGGGCGCCTTCCGTCAGTATAGTTTAGGGCAATGAAGTCACCAAAAGAAATTTCGATCGAAAAAAAGATCCTCGACGAACTCGAGGCCGGCTCCCGCGCCCGCGCCATTGCGGAAACGCTCATGAACGACGGCGAGGTGCAGGAAATGCAGGAGTACGCGAACACCGTCTCGATCGTCCGGCTCGGATACAACGACCACGGCCCCGTCCACATGCGCAAGGTCACCCAGAACGCCCTTCACATGATGAACCTTCTCCACCAGGCCGGGGTCAAGACGAGCCTTGAGACCGAAAACGCCGGGAACCTCGACGACAGCCTTTCCGCGATCATCTTCGCGTCCTTTCTCCACGACCTCGGCATGTCGATGGGCCGGAGCGACCACGAGCTATTCAGCATGACACTCGCGATGCCCATCATCGAGCGGACACTCGGCGCGGTCTACCCCGACGACCTGAAAAAGCGCATCGTCATCCGCTCGCTCGCCCTCGAGGGAATCATCGGGCACATGGCGACCCGCAGGATCAACTCGATCGAGGCGGGCCTCATCCTGATCGCCGACGGCTGCGACATGGAAAAGGGCCGCGCGCGCATCCCGATGGTCTTGAGCACCGAGGCGAAGGTCGGCGACATCCACAAATACTCGGCGAACTCCATCGAGAAGGTGAAAATCGGGAAGGGAGAGCTGAAGCCGATCAAGATCGAGGTCGAGATGTCCACCGACGTCGGCTTTTTCCAAATCGAGGAGGTGCTCCTCCCGAAGGTGAACATGAGCCCGGCGAAGCAGTTCATCGAGCTCTACGCGGGCGTGAGCGGGCAGGAAACCAAGAAGTATCTCTGAGCGATCGCGTACCCCCGGCGGCGCGCGCTATCCGCGCAGCAAGCGCATGGCGGCGCGGGGATCACCGGCGCATTCACGCGAGACGCGAGCGGTAAAGAATCATCGGCTTAAAAATAAAAACGGGAATGGCATCAGTGGCCCGACATTCGTCCGCACTAGGGCAGACGGCGTCAAAATGGCATCACTGATCCTTCCCGCATCGTTCCGTTACGGCAGCGCATCGGCTGAGTTGGCTCAGCCGGGGAAAAATCCGGCGCTGAATGTAACCTCGGGCGAGGCGAAAACCGACCATCGGTCAGGTCAAAGCCCCGCGTAACAATTTAAAGTATATCCCGTCCCTGAAAAAAAGCAAATTTATTCGCGATGAATTTACGTCGCGAAAAAAAACTTACTACAGAAAGAAAGCCCCAAATACCGCGCCAAGCGCGATAAACACAATCGGATGCCATTTAAATTTCACGTACAGAACGTAGGTCACGGCGAAAAGCCCCAGGCATTTCCAATCGGCGATGTCCGCCGCGCGCTTAGTTCTCATGAATTCCGGTATCGTCAGGATCGCGATCGTTAGCACTTGCCAGGCCGCGACGGCGATCATCCCGGTCGTGCCGGCGCGAAGCCCGTAAAACGCGGCCTTGACCCCGCGCTTTTCCTGGAACTTGCCAAAGAACATCGCTATCGCCAGGATCACGATGAGCGAGGGCAACACGGTGCCGGCGGTCGTGACGATCCCGCCGATAACCCCGTGCGTCTCGTACCCGATGTAGGTCGCCATGTTGACACCGATAGGCCCCGGCGTCGATTCGGATATCGCGACCATGTTATAGAAACGCTCGGGGGTAATGAGGCCGCGCCCGAGGATCTCCTGCTGCATCAGGGTTATCGCGACGAGTCCCCCGCCGATCGTAAACGCGCCGACGTAAAAGAAAATCCAAAAAAGCTCGAATAGGCTGATCATGGTCACTCCTCGATTCCGGCGGGACCTAAGCTTTCGTCGTCGGAGGCACCGCCCTTTCCGCCGCGTGCCGGGCGATAGCGAATCGCGACGCCAAGGAGGGCAGCCGCGAGCACGATGATGACGCCCGATACGTTAAAGACGGCCATCGCGAGAAAGGAGGCGACGCCGATGGCAACGGTAATCCAGTCGATGAAGGTCTTCTTGCCGACGGACCAAACCGCCGAGATAAGGAGCACGGCGACGACGACGTTGATGCCCCGGAGCGCCTTCTGGACCCAGACGATGTCGGCGAAGTTATTGAGGAACATCGCGAGAAGCGTGATCACGACGATCGAGGGCGCGACGATCGCGACAGTGGTGACGATGGAGCCCCAGATTCCCTTACGCTTGTACCCGACGAAGGTCGCGACGTTTACCGCGATGATCCCGGGCGTCGATTGCCCGATCGCGTAATAGTCGATGAGTTCGTCCAGGGTAACCCACGAGCGGCTCTTCGCGAGATCGCGCTCGAGGATCGGCAGCATCGCGAGCCCACCGCCGAAGGTGACCGCCCCAATGCGGAAAAAAACCCAAAACAATTCTGCGTATTCACGAAATGCGGACATAGTGAGGCAAGTATAGGGAAACGAAACGGGGTGGGCAAGGCGCGCGAGGATGACGCCCGGTAAAAAAAAAGCCCGACTTCGAAAAGTCGGGCCATTGAGTCGCTTGAAAAAACGTGAGTTAGAAATCGATGCCGGGGACGGGGAACTTCGCGCAGACGGCCTCGACTTCCTTGCAGGTCTTCGCGAGGAAGGCCTCGTCGCCGATCTTGCCCGCGACGGCGTCCATCCACGCGGCGATCTTCTTCATCTCCTCGGGGCCGAAGCCGCGGCTCGTGACCGACGGGGTGCCGAGGCGGATGCCCGAGGGATCGGAGGCCTTGCGGGTCTCGCCGGGGACGGTGTTGTAGTTGAGCACGATGCCCGCCTTCTCGAGGGCGACCGCCATCTCCTTGCCGGTGACGCCCTTGTTCGTGAGGTCGATGAGCATGAGGTGGTTGTCGGTGCCGCCGGAGACGAGGTTGAAGCCGCGCGCGACGAGCTCGGAAGCGAGCACCTTCGCGTTCGCGCAGATGTTCTTGGCGTAGGTCGCGAACTCGGGCTTCATCGCCTCGCCGAGGGCGACCGCGATGCCGGCGGTGGTCGCGTTGTGCGGTCCGCCCTGGAGCCCGGGGAACACCGCCTTGTCGATCGCCTTCGCGTGAATCTCCTTGCAGAGAATGAGCGCGCCGCGCGGCCCGCGGAGGGTCTTGTGGGTGGTCGTCGTCACGACGTCGGCGTAGGGAACGGGATTCGGGTGCATGCCGCCCGCGACGAGTCCGGCGAAGTGCGCCATGTCGACGAAGAGAATGCAGCCCGCCTCGTCGGCGATCGCGCGGAACTTCGCGAAATCGAGCTGGCGGGGATAGGCGGAGTGGCCGGCGATGAGGATTTTCGGCTTATGCTCGAGGGCGAGCTTGCGGATCTCGTCGTAGTCGAGAAGTCCGGTTTCGGGATTGAGGTTGTAGTGGACGGCGTTGAACCACTTGCCCGTCGCGCTCGCCTTGGAGCCGTGGGTGAGGTGACCGCCGTGGGAAAGGTTGAGCCCGAGGACGGTGTCGCCGGGCTTGGCGAAGGCGAGGTAGACGGCGAGGTTCGCGGGCGAGCCCGAGTAGGGCTGGACGTTCGCGTGCTCGGCGCCGAAGAGTTTCTTCGCGCGCTCGATGGCGACGGTCTCAAGGGCGTCACAGTTCACCTGGCCCTGGTAGAAGCGGGCTCCCGGATACCCCTCGGAGTACTTGTTCTGGAACACCGAGCCGCAGGCCTCGAGGACGGCCTTGGAGGTGTAGTTCTCGCTCGCGATCAGGCGGATCGTCGCGCGCTGATAGGCCTCTTCGGACTTGATCAGCTTGTAAATTTCGGAATCGTTTTTCTCGAGTGCGCTCATGTCTTCGCTCCTTGTTCCGGAATGCCGTTCGACCGTCGGGAGACGCGCAGGCTCATCGGCTTTACAAGCCGAAAACCGATCCGTTTCCGTTCGCGCAAAAGAACCATTCCGGTACGTTAGTGGATTTGCCCAGACGCGCGGCAGGCGGCGATCCGCACTTCCCCGGGGTTATCCCCGTTCGCGTCAGTCATGCGGATAGCCCAATAATAGCGCGACAAGCGAAAAATGACCAGCCCTCGAGGCCCATATTTACGGCCCAACTATTAGCGACCGGGCGCGAAGCTTATGGACGAAACCTGCGGGTACAGGATCAACGCGTTAAAGGTTTTGGCCGGCACGAAAACGTCGCTATAGATACCTATCGCGTTCGTCAAAAAAGGTTCGGCGACGAAGGGAAGGTACGCGAGCTTTCCCGGATAGGAATCGGAGACGATCTTGATAAGATCGTTGTCGTCCGCGTTCTGGAGCACATCGAATTTATAACACGTCGAGTTACTTCCTTCATTCGGCAGGGACCCGCGCACGGGAAGGAAAAGCCCGGACCAGAGCGCGTCCCCGTATTTTGCCGCGAGCCTCACCCCAAGCCACGCTCCCCCATTATCCCCTGTCGTGTAGTAAGCCGTCTTCTGGGCGTGCGCCGTTCCGCACATAACGATAATCTTCCCCCAGCCGGCGACGTAGGTTTCAACGTCATCGACGATGATATCCTCGCGGGCAAGGTCGCTATCCGTATGCCGGGCTTCCCAGGAAGCGAGCTCGACCTTCGTAAGGCGCACAGCGCGATCATACCAAAGGTCACCCCACGAGGCCCGATATGCCCGCTCGTTTGCCGCGAGCGAGTCGCCAATGGCGCGCACGGCGTCGCGATAGGTCTCGCTCGAGAAATTATAATGGGTATTCACAAGCGTCGAGACGCGCGGATCGGTCTGGAAGGCCGCATGGTCGTAGAGCGCCCACGAGTACAGGCTCGGGTCGTGGTTCATGTCGAAGTTGACGAGGTGCATACGATCCGGTTTTGGAAGGGTGAGGTTGAACGCGCGAAACCCGGCGATAACCTCCCGCTCGATATAGCCTGCCCAAGAAGGAAGGTCGTCGCGCTCACCGGTCACGTAGTCGTCGATGGCGTAGCTTTCGGCTTGATCCATCTCGAAGGCGAGCGCGCGAAACCCGCGACTTTGGAGCTCGCGCGCGAGGGCAAGGGCGGTCCGATGATGCTCGAGCATGTAGTGCCGTTCCCCGAAAAGGGCGATCGAATGGCCCGCTATCGCGTCCGCGAGACCGGGGGGAAGAGCCGCGTCCGTCGCGGCGACGCCGTAATCGGGCTCGATGGCGACGGCGGAGGCGCGAACGGCCGCGGTAAGCGACTCGACGTCGGTATACGCTCCCTTCCAGGACACCGGCGCATTTACCGGGTCGATCGAACCCGAGGCGGGAATGAGGGCCCCGGAACAGGAGGAAAAAGCGAGCGCGAGCGAAAGGAACGCGGCAAGGAAAACCGCGGTTTGGCTGAGGGAAACGAAAAAACTTTTCATAAGGCGACCCCCAGTCCGAGGCGGGCGACCCACCCCGAGGCGTGGCTCGACGATTCGTTCCAGTACATCGTGGTTGTCTTTTCGGCCTCTTTCCCGTCGGACGAAACCGTTGTGGGAATCGTCCCGTCAAAAAAGGCGATGCCATACCCGCCCTCGGCCGAGATGGTCAGCCGGCGCACGATCCAACGCCACCCGAGACGCGCCTCGACGCTTTGGTAGGAGAAGTCTCCCAACACCGAGTACGGCACCGGGTTGATCGAATCCGTATCGGCAATGTCGGCGTTAAGCCGGTACCAGGTATAGTCATAACCAAGCGCGACGAAGGGTCCATCGCGGGAATCCCTGAAATAGGCGACCGCCGACGCGCCGAGGCCGAGGCTTCGCTTGAGGGAGACGTCGGTAACGCTCCCCGTGAAGGTCAGGGGCGGGAACATCCCCGCATGCACCTCGATCGCAGGGCGGATAATCCCCGCGCGCACGGGAGGCGCGTACTCGACTTCAAGGCCGATGCCGGAAGGAATGCCCGCGAACGCCGAAACCCTCCAGGGAAGGGTCTCGGCCGAAAGGGGACGCGACGAAAAAAACGCGATTGCGAGGAAGGCATACAGCGATAGCCTCGCGCCGGCGCGCGTAAGAAGGCGCGCGAACAATACTTTTTGTGAGTTCATTTACTTTGTAACACCTGAAATCGCGGGTTTGTTACTTAGTGCTAAGGTTTTTTTTACGAAACGACTTCGGATTCGGGAAACCCTTGCCTTGTGCCGACGGGAAGATCGCGGGCAAGAAGGCCCAACTCGCGGATCTTCGCGTCGGTTCCCGGTTCCCATACCCCGGCGTTCAGCCTGAAGCACGACTCAAAGCGGTCGCGCAGGCTGAATACCCTGCCGGGGGCGATCATGATCTTCCGCGCGAGCGCCCGCCGATAGAGCTCCATGGAGCTCGCGCCCTCGGGCAAGGTTACCCACAGGACGAGCCCGCCGGGCGGGTCAGTGACCGTCGTTCCCCCGGGGAAATGATCGAGCACCGAGGCGCGCATCGAGGCGACGCTTTCCGCGAGGGTCGAGCGCAGCTTCCGGAGATGGCGGGGAAAGCCGCCTTCCTGGAGATAGAGCGCGACCGTGACCTGCGCGAGCGAGGACGCGCCGAGGTTCATGAGGGTCTTGAGCTTCTCGACGCCCGCGCGCCACCGTCCCGGCTCGATCCAGCCGATCCTGAGGCCGGGGGAAAGCGTCTTCGAGAACGAGGAGCAATAGAGCACGGTCCCGTCGCGGTCGAAGGACTTGCAGGTAATCGGCCTATCGGAGCCGTCCGCGCCGAAATGGAGGTCGCCGTAGACGTCGTCCTCGATGAGGGGGATGCCCCGCGCCGAAAGAAGGCCGACGAGCGCGGCCTTCTTCGCCTCCGGCATGCAGCTGCCCGTCGGATTGTTGAAGTTCGCGATCGTCAGGACGGCTGATACGGCGTATTGGTCGAGCGCGAAGGATAGGGCCTCGAGGCTCATACCCTCCTCAGGCGAGCAGGGAATCTCGAGGACGCGGACGCCGAGGCGCGCGAGCATGTCGAGCAGGTTAAAGTACACAGGGCTCTCGATGGCGACCGTGTCGCCCGGGGAGACGACCGCCGATAGCGCGAGATAGAGCGCTTCCTGGCAGCCGGAGGTGACGACGATGTTCTCGGGGAGGAGGCGCGTCCCGCTCGTCAGCCCGTGGATGGCGATCTGCTCGCGCAAAAGCCCATATCCCGGTGACATCTGGTAGTCGAACGCGTCGACCGGCCTCAGGCGAACGGCGTCGACGGCGTGCTTCTGGAGACGCTCGGTCGGCCACAGGCGGCGCGAGAGCGTCGCGATCGCGAGTCCCGAGGCGTCCTCGTCGACCGCCCCGCCTTTTTGGAGCGCGCTATAGATACTGCAGATGCTGAACGATCCCGGATTCATCGAGGAGGGATCTTGCGCCTGAATGGGCGCGACGGTCTCGCGGTTCGAGACGAAGTATCCGCGCTGCGGGACGGCCTCGACGTAGCGCCCGCGCTCAAGGAGGGAATAGGCGTCCCGGACGGTGTTCACGCTCACGCGAAAGTCCGCGGCGAGGTCGCGTATCGACGGGAGGCGTTCCCCCCGCTTATACGCGCCGCTCGCGATCAGCTCGATCATCCGTCGCGCGAGATCCTCATACTGCGTGATGCGCCCTTCGCCCATGGATTAAGCATACCATCAGGGGATTCGCCGGGGCAAGACACACTTCCCGCCCTAAAACGGGGACACAGCCTTGCCGGGGAAAAGCGCTGTCACCCGAAAATACCGGATTCCTGAAGCTGTTCCCCGCAGGCGGGCCGACGCTAGACTACGGGCAAACGTCGGAGGAATGCTATATGGAGACACCGCTTATCGCGATGAGGCGAAACGAAACGATGACGAGAAAGGGCGGGATTTCCCGCGTCGAGTGCGCGCGCGGAACGGTATGGATCACGACCCATGAATCCGCGGAGGACATCATCCTCAGGCCCGGGACCGCACGGGATTTTTCCGGCATGACGGGGCTCTGCCTTCAGGCCCTTTCCGACGCGGAGGTCAGCATCGCCACGCACGTATAAGCCCCAACCACGCCGATGTGGCATCAGCTTATTGCTTGGTTAACACATATTCAGGGGAAAGGGAGTTTCCTCGCCCGGCAAGGGCGCTCTGGGCGGGGGCTCCGCCGTTAGCGCGTTCGCGCCATCGTTACGCCTTCGGCCTCGCGGCCGCAAGGCCGCATTCGTTTTCCCGAATCGCCTGAATCCTTGCTTAAAGGCCTGCATTTATATAGAATAAAACAATAATTTTCGAGGAGCTCAAACGATGGCGAAATATCCTTTTGACACGATCGAACCCAAATGGCAGAACTTTTGGGAAACACATAAAACCTTTAAGGCGGTCGAGGATCCGACCAAGCCGAAGGACAAGCGCGCGTACGTCCTCGACATGTTCCCCTACCCTTCGGGCGCCGGGCTCCACGTCGGCCATCCGGAAGGCTACACGGCGACCGATATCTGGTGCCGCTACCTCCGCATGAAGGGTTTTTCGGTGCTCCATCCGATGGGCTTCGACTCCTTCGGGCTCCCCGCCGAGAACTACGCGATCAAGACCGGCACGCACCCGCGCGCGACGACCGTCAAGAACATCAATAAATTCCGCGAGCAGATCAAGGCGTTCGGCTTCAGCTACGACTGGGACCGCGAGATCTCGACCTGCGAGGACGACTACTATCACTGGACGCAGTGGATTTTCCTCCAGCTCTTCAAGCGCGGGCTCGCGTACGAGTCGCACATGCCGATCAACTGGTGCCCGACCTGCAAGACGGGACTGGCGAACGAGGAAGTGAAGGAAGGCAAGTGCGACCGCTGCGGCTCGCAGACGACGCGCAAGAATATCCGCCAGTGGGTGCTCAAGATCACCGCGTACGCCGAGCGCCTCCTCGAGGACCTCGACGGGCTCGACTGGCCCGAGTCGGTCAAGCTCATGCAGAAGAACTGGATCGGCAAGAGCGAGGGCGCCGAGGTCATTTTCAAGATCGACGGGTTCTCCGACGAGCTCCTGATTTACACGACGCGCGCGGACACGCTCTTCGGCGCGACGTACATGGTGCTCGCGCCCGAGCATCCGCTCGTCGGCAAGATCTCGAGCGCGGGGCAGAAGACAGCCGTCGCCGCGTACATCGACGCCGCGGCGAAGAAGAGCGACCTCGAGCGCACCGACCTTGCGAAGGACAAGACCGGCGTGTTCACCGGCGCCTACGCGATCAACCCGGTGAACGGGAAGAAGATCCCGATCTGTATTTCAGACTACGTTCTCATATCCTACGGTACCGGCGCGATCATGGCCGTTCCCGCGCACGACGACCGCGACTGGGCGTTTGCTAAGCAGTTTGATCTGCCGATCATCCAAGTCGTCGCGAGCGAGGCCGAGTGGAACGAGAAGGGCCCGAACGGTGACTACTCCGCGACGCCGACCGAATGCACGCCCGCCGACGGCAAGAGCGTGAACTCCCCCGGCTTTAACGGGCTCGGGACACAGGACTGTATCGATAAAATGATCGCATGGCTCGGAGAGAAAGGGATCGGCAAGAAGGCCGTGAACTACAAGCTCCGCGACTGGGTATTCAGCCGCCAGCGCTACTGGGGCGAGCCGATTCCGCTCGTGCATTGCGCGAAGTGCGGCATCGTGCCGCTCGACGAAAAGGACCTGCCGCTCAAGCTCCCCGAGGTCACGAGCTACCAGCCGACCGGCACCGGGGAAAGCCCGCTCGCGGGGATCGACTCTTGGGTCAACTGCAAATGCCCGAAGTGCGGCGGCGCGGCGAAGCGCGAGACGAACACGATGCCCCAGTGGGCGGGCTCGTGCTGGTACTACATCCGCTACCTCGACCCGAAGAACGCGCGCGCGTTCGCGGATAAGGCGAAGATCGACTACTGGCTTCCCGTCGACCTCTACGTCGGCGGCGCCGAGCACGCGGTTCTCCACCTCCTCTACTCGCGCTTCTGGCACAAGGTGCTCTTCGACCTCGGGCTCGTGGGCTCGAAGGAGCCGTTCCAGCGGCTCATCAACCAGGGCATGATTACCTCGTTCGCGTTCCAGCGCAAGAACAAGACCCTCGTGCCGACCGACGAGGTACGTCCCGTCGCGGGCAAGACCGACGAGTTCGAGGAGATCGCCACGGGCGAACGGCTCGAGCGCGTCATCGCGAAGATGTCGAAGTCCCTCAAGAACGTCATCAACCCCGACGACGTGATCAAGGAATACGGCGCGGACAGCTGCCGCATGTACGAGATGTTCATGGGCCCGCTCGAGGTGTCGAAGCCGTGGAGCACCCAGGGGCTTATCGGCGTGAGCCGCTTCCTCGAGCGCGTGTGGGCGCTCTCCGAGAAGCCGATGACCGCCGCGCCGCGCGACGACGTCTCGACCCCCGAGGCCGCGGAGATCACGAAGCTCCTCCACAAGACGATCAAGAAGGTCTCGGACGACACGGCAACCATCAACTTCAACACCGCGATCGCGCAGATGATGATCTTCACGAACGAGCTTTCTAAATACGAGACCTTCCCGAAGGCCGCGTGGGCCGACTTCGTGAAGCTCCTCGCACCCTACGCGCCGCACCTCGGCGAGGAACTCTGGGCAAAGCTCGGGAACAAGAACACGATCGCCTACGAGAGCTGGCCGACGTACGAGGAAAAGCTCTGCGCGGACAATAGCTGCACGATCGTCGTTCAGGTGAACGGCAAGATCCGCGACAAGTTCGAGGTTGCCGTCGGCACCGCGAAGGCTGAGCTCGAGAAAGCCGCACTCGCGACCGCGGGCGCCGTCAAGTTCATGGAAGGCAAGGCGCCGAAAAAGGTGATCGTCGTCCAGGATAAATTAGTCAATATCGTCGTGTGACGAATGACCGGGGCCCAGCTTTTGAAAACCACCAAGGAACTTGGTCCTCGGTTCAAGGGCTGGCGCCCTTGTCCCTGCGGAATCGTTCCTCGTTGGTTTTCAAGACGTCCCGATCATTCGTCACACGATCCTTTCCACCAAGGAAAAACGCATGATACGGATTTCACGCATTCTAAATAGGGATCTCGCGATTGAGGTGCCGCCTTCGAAGGCGCATACGCTCAGGTCGCTCATACTCGCCGCGCTCGCCGACGGGACCTCGGTCGTGCGGAATCCGTTACTTGGAGAGGACCAGCTTCATCTCCTCGAATGCCTTTCACGCCTCGGCGTCGCGATCACGCGGCGCGAGGGGGAGATCGGGATCGTCGGAACCGGCGGCAGGTTCAAACCCGTCGCGGACACGCTCGACTGCGGGGAATCGGGGGTCGCGATGAACTTCCTCTCGGCGCTCGCGTGCCTCGCATCGAGGCCCGTCGTGCTCACCGGAAAGGAAGGGCTTCTCAAGCGCCCCGTCGACGAGATCGTCTCGGGCATTCGCCAACTCGGCGGCTCCGTCGAGTACCTCGATAATGAGGGCTTGCCCCCGCTCCGCGCGAATCCCTCCGGGCTCTCGGGCGGCGTCGCGCGCATGAAGGGAGCGAAAACCTCGCAGTACTTCAGCTCGCTTTCGATCGCGGCGGCCTGCGCGAAAGCCGACGTCACGATCGAGTGCGCGGATGAGATGTCGGAAAAACCCTACCTCGACATCACGCTTGCCATGATGCGCCGCTTCGGCGTCGAGGCGACGAACGACGGGTACCGGACGATCGCGGTAAAATCAGGGCAGCGCTACCGCGCCGCGGACGTGACCGTCGAGGGCGACTACTCGAGCGCGTCCTACTTCATCGAGGCAGCGGCTGTTACCGGCGCAACGGTATTCCTCAAGGGTCTCGAGCGCGAGTCCGCGCAGGGAGACCGACGGATCGTCGATTACGCGCGCACCATGGGATGCGCGGTCGAGTTCCGCGAGGGAGGGCTCACCGTCTCGGGCGGACCCCTCAGGCCCATCGATGAAAGCTTTTTCGACACCCCAGATCTCGTGCCGACCGTCGCGGTCATGGCGGCCTTCGCGGCGGGGACGAGCAGAATCCGCGACGTCGCACATCTCCGGTTCAAGGAATGCGACCGGATCGCCGCGGTCATCGAGGGCCTTTCGAGAATGGGAATAACCGCCTTCGTCGAGGGTAATGACCTTGTCGTGCAAGGCGATCCCACGGGCGCGCACGGCGGCGCGATATCGTCCTGGAACGACCACCGAATCGCAATGTGCTTCGCGGTAGCCGGCCTCGTCCTCGACGGCCAGACGATCGACGACGGCGCGTGCGTGAAAAAATCTTTCCCAAATTTCTGGGAAACCTTCGCGGCCTTCGGCCGGTAGAGTCATGCCTCGCATGCGTGAGGCGGTTATTTCGCGAGATCGACCGAGCAGATGAACTGATGCACCATTTTATTCGATTTCCACGCCGATCCGCTCACGTCAGAGTAATTTCCCTGAACGAATACCACGTAGAAGGGTTTTTTACACGACCGACGAAGCGAGGCAAGGCTGATGCGCGCCTCGAACCAGTCGTCCTCATCGTGAATCGTGACCGGATCCAGACTT
>Ga0116170_10001135_pt1 | contig 27430 bp, 24 predicted proteins | sample AD_JPNHW1_MetaG_FD_89797 | JGI IMG/M metagenome (GOLD analysis project Ga0116170, IMG submission 89797) | Active sludge microbial communities of municipal wastewater-treating anaerobic digesters from Japan - AD_JPNHW1_MetaG | ecosystem: Engineered > Bioreactor > Anaerobic > Digestate | place... | reverse complement strand
ATATCTGGCTAAAATTTTATAATGAGAAACGACCTCACCAAGGATATAGAAACATGGGAAAAACTCCAATAGAAAGGTTCTTAGAGTACAGTAAAAATGTTATGTAAGGAACTTAAGAATACATTTGATGCAATGAGTTATAATGTGACATTCGCTGCTGGAAGCCGAACGGACTGGCATTCTCATCCGGGTGGACAAATACTTTATTGTATCACAGGAGAAGGGCGTTACCAGGAAAAAGGTAAACCTGCTCAGCGTCTGAAAGTCGGTGATGTGGTTGAAATAAAGCCAGATGTTGTTCATTGGCATGGTGCAGCACCAGACAAAGAATTTGTTCATTTAGGCATCAGCACCCAACTTTCAAAAGGGCCTGCAACCTGGTATGGTGCAGTAACCGATGAAGAATATATGGTGTTGGATAAGTAAAAAATTCAAGGATTTCCTCCAGTACTAGCCGCTTCAATAATTTAAACCTCGTGAATGTAATTACTTAGCAATTCACAAGGTTTCTACTTGAATTAAAATTTCGATTGAATAAAACACCTGGATTGAACATTCATCGCCGGAATTTATAACCAGGTGGTTAAATTGAATAATACTTATCAGAACTTTATCTAACTCATAATGCGGCAATTACACGATAAAAATAAAAACCCCTGTAACCCTGAGATTTACAGGGGTTTTTCCTTTTCAGTACCCTGGAGTACCCAATTATCTAACTTTTACCTAATACATGATTTCACCAAAGTAGTTGATTTTATTGAGGAATTGTCAGATCCAATCGCCGTATAATACCTGTCCGATCCGAACGATATTCAGGGAATTGGTTGTTAGTTAAGAATCCTGTACTCATTCGGGGTATACCCGGTTTCATTCTTGAACAACCGGGTGAAGTGCTGAGGATATTTGAATCCCAGTTCAAATGAAATTTCGCTGATCGATTTGCTGGTATCAAATATCTTTTCTTTGGCAATATTGATCAGTTTTAAATGAATGTACTCCAACGCTGATTTTCCTGTTTCCCTTTTTATCAGATCACCAAAATAATTTGAAGATAAGTGCAGCTTTTCTGCAAAATACCCGACTGAAGGAAGTCCATCCGTTGATGGTTTTTCTGAACTGAAATAATCTTCCAGTTCACTTTCAAATTTCTCTATGATTCCTTTGTTTGGGGTTACGCGTGTCAGAAATTGCCGGTCGTAGAATCGGATACAATAGTCAAGAAACAAATGAATATTACTGACTATCAGTTTTCTGCTGTGTTTATCAATCCGTTGCTCAATTTCGTAGGCTATTTTTGAAAAGCATTCAGTAACAATTTTTCTTTCCCGTTCAGAGATATGCAGTGCTTCATTCGTGTCGTAAGAAAAGAAAGAATAATCCCTGATTGATCTGCCCAGTGAAGTTCCATGAATTAAATCCGGATGAAACAACAATACCCAGCCTTTTCCTTGCTCTCCCGGTTCTCTTCTTGTTATTTGGACGACTTGTCCGGGTGCAATAAATACTAAAGTACCCTCCTGGTAATCATAAGTACCCCTTCCATATCCCAATTCACCGCAAACCAGATCTTTTAAAAAAATAGCATAGATGCCAAAATTCAAATGAGTGTGAGGCCGATCAGAGTTTATTGTCTTTGACAAATCAATAACACTCACCAAGGGATGTAATGTTTCCACATCCACGAGCTTGTTATAGTCAGAAACATTATCCAATTTGAATATCTTGTTCATTTTCGTTTTTTATAAAATGTTCTGTGCAAAATTAACTGTTTCATATAGACTATGTTAATACTGTCCCAAAGAACAGTTAAAATGGTAAGAGAACCCGTAATCCGTATAAGAGTTACCACACTAAATCGCCGGTAATTTGCTGTGCCAAAATGAAAACCCGTAAACATGAAGAAGATAGAATTAAATAATGGTATTTCCATGCCCCTCCTGGGGTTTGGCGTTTATCAGATTGATGACGCAAAGGAATGTGAAAGAAGTGTATCGGATGCTCTGGAAGTTGGTTATCGTTCCATTGATACAGCGGCTGCATATAACAATGAATTGGCTGTTGGCAATGCTATTAAAAACAGTGGGATTCCCCGTAATGACCTTTTTTTAACCACAAAAATCTGGGTATCCGATACAGGATATGAGCGGACGCTACGGGCATTCGAAAGGTCAATAAAAAAGCTTCAAACCGATTATCTGGATTTGTTCCTGATCCATCAGCCTTATGGAGATGTTTATGGTTCATGGCGTGCCATGGAAGAACTGAACAGAAAAGGAATGGTGAAGGCAATAGGTATCAGTAACTTTCAAACAGACAGAGTCATTGATTTGATCATTCACAATACCATAACCCCCGCAGTGAACCAGATCGAAACCCACCCGTTCAACCAACAAATTGAAGCACAAAAATTCTTACAAGAAAACAAGGTTCAGGTCGAATCATGGGGGCCATTTGCGGAAGGTCGTAATAATCTTTTCACAAATGAACTATTGGTCTCGATTGCAAAAAAATATGATAAATCTGTCGCACAGGTAACTTTAAGATGGCTGATCCAGATAGGTATTGTCGTTATCCCCAAGACCGTTCATAAACAACGAATGATCGAGAACTTGTTAGTTTTCGATTTCGAAATAAGCCCTGAAGATATGAGCAAAATAGTCAGATTAGATACGAAAACAAGTTCATTTTTTGATCATCGTGATCCTGAAATGGTCAAACGGTTGAGCGGTTATGTTCTCCCTGAATGAAATAAAGCCAGTAGAATGAGTAAGTGTTTGATTGCATACTATTCCCGGAGGGGGAACAACTATGTGGAAGGTAAAATCATCAATCTTTCCGTTGGGAATACCGAGGTTGTCGCTAAAAAATTACAGGAGCTGACGGGTGCTGATTTATATGAAATTAAAACAGTCATACCATACCCCGAAGATTATTCCAAGACGACAGAAGTAACCCAGAAAGAGCTGAGAAACAATTTGAGACCAGAACTTTCAACAATCCTGCCGAATTTGGTTTCATACGAGTTGATATTTTTAGGTTATCCCAACTGGTGGGGAACCATGCCTATGGCTGTGTTTACTTTTCTTGAATCGTATGATTTCACAGGGAAAACGATAATTCCATTCTGCACCCATGAAGGAAGCGGAATGGGTGAAAGTATAAACGATATCAAACGCATATGTAAGGATACCTCAGTACATTCCGGGTTTTCAATGCGGGGAGGTTCTGTTGGAAATGCAGAGGATTACATCCGAAAATGGTCAATAAATCAACAAATAAAATTAATCAAATGAAAACAAGAAGATTAGGAAATCAGGGGCTTGAAGTCTCTGCATTAGGACTGGGTTGCATGGGTTTGAATTTTTCTTATGGTAAACCCATTGAGAAAAAAGAAGCCATTGCTCTCATAAGGAGAGCAGTAGAACTGGGGATAAACTTTTTCGATACGGCGGAAGTTTATGGCCCCTTCACGAACGAAGAAATAGTCGGCGAAGCCTTAGCGCCTTTTCGAAAAAATGTTGTAATCGCCACAAAATTCGGATTTGATTACCGGAATGGAGCATCCATTGGGTTAAACAGCAAGCCTGACCACATTAAAAAGGCTGTGGAAGGTTCGTTAAAAAGGCTTAAGGTTGATGTTATTGACTTGTTGTATCAACACCGTGTCGATCCGGGTACTCCGATTGAAGATGTTGCAGGAACTGTTAAAGACCTGATTAAACAGGGGAAGGTCAAATATTTTGGACTTTCTGAAGCCAGTGCCAGGACCATCCGTAAAGCTCATGCCGTTCATCCGGTATCAGCAGTTCAGAGTGAATATTCTATGTGGTGGCGGGAACCTGAAACTAAAATCATTGAAACGCTTGAAGAACTGGGAATAGGACTTGTTCCATACAGTCCTCTTGGAAAAGGATTCCTGACCGGTAAGATCGATGAAAATACTGAATTCGAAAAAGGTGATTTTCGCACTACCGTTCCCCGTTTTTCTCATGAGAATCGGATCGCCAACAAACAATTAGTCAATCTTATTGAAACGATTGCTGAAAGGAAAAACGCAACCCCTGCACAGATTGCTCTTGGCTGGTTGCTTTCACAAAAAACCTGGATTGTTCCAATTCCGGGAACAACAAAGCTTTCCCGGCTCGAAGAAAACGCTGGAGCTATAAAAGTCGATCTTTCCCCGGAGGATCTTGCCGGGATCGATACTTTGGCATCGAAAATCAATATTCAGGGACAACGGTATGCTGAATTCAGCCAAAAAATGATTAATGAATAAGCAATTCGTTTAATGCCATTTTTAAACATGAAGAAATATTTGTTAATCTCTGCATTGGCATTATTATGCGCAACGCTAAAAGCACAAGCCCCCTTGGATACCCTCTTTGAAAAAAGATTAAGCGAATTAGAGAATAAAAGCCGGTTAAAGGAACTGGTTGATACCTTTTCAATCCTGGCGGATAAAAAACAGGCTCAAAGCCAAACAATGCTTTTCACCGAAAATGCAACCGTTGAGACATATCAGAATAGCAAGTTGATTTCAAAATTATCGGGCAGAAAGGAAATCGGTGAAGCATTCGAGCGTTTCCTGAAAAATTTTGAAACCGTATACCATTTCAATGGTCAATATACGGTATCAATCACCGGAAACAAAGCTCAAGGCATCCTTTACTGCATGGTATATTTGATAAACACCGAAAACGGGAAGAAAATGAGAACTACCATCGGTGTATTCTACGATGATGAATATGTTTTTGAGAACGGTCATTGGTTGATTTCAAACAGAACCTCGACCTTTGATTGGCAGGATAGAAATGAACTATTTGAGTAGATTAAGGGGAGGTAAACCAGAAAAACCGGCATGTGTAATGATTACGACGATGCCGGGGGAGTGGCAAGGTGTACAAGTGCCTGATAATAAGTGTAAGATCTAAAACGAAAAGTGCAAAGTGCAACTTATTACACTTTGCACCTTGCACTTTGTATTTGGGGGTGTACCCGGAGCCGGAATCGAACCGGCACGAGTGTTACCTCATTGGTTTTTGAGACCAACGCGTCTACCTATTCCGCCATCCGGGCAAATGGGGACTGGTTTTGAAATTGAGCCGCAAAGGTACAAATTCTCTTCCAACTGACAAACATCGTTCTGACGATTGGAAAAGACAAAAGAGCTGGTCCGCCTGTTCATATTTTAATTTGCATCGATTTCTTTAATAAATTATCTTCGCAGCACAAAATCCCCCCCGTTTTATGGCAGCAAAGATTAACATCTTTTCAGGTTCGGCTACCGCGTACCTGGCTGAGAAAATTGCGCAAAGTTATGGTATCGAACTCGGTAAAGTTACAGTGGTTCGGTTTGCCGATGGCGAATTCCAGCCCTCCTACGAAGAAAATATCCGGGGGTCCGATGTCTTCCTGATCCAGTCGACCTATGCTCCCTCCGACAACCTGATGGAACTGCTCATGCTCATTGATGCCGCCCGCAGAGCATCTGCCAAGTCGATCGTGGCTGTTATCCCCTATTTCGGTTATGCCCGCCAGGACCGTAAGGACAAGCCCCGTGTATCGATTGCTTCCAAACTGGTGGCCAACCTGCTTTCGGCAGCCGGCGTACACCGCATCATCGCCCTCGACCTGCATGCAGACCAGATTCAGGGATTCTTCGACGTTCCGGTCGACCACCTCTATGCCTCTTCGGTCTTCATTCCTTACCTCAAATCATTACACCTGCCCGAACTTATATTTGCCTCCCCCGACACCGGCGGAACCCGCAGGGCCGGCTCGTATGCTAAATTCTTCCATACCAACTTCGTCATCTGCTATAAGCACCGGTCAAAACCCAACGAAGTGGCCAAAATGAGACTGGTCGGCGATGTCAAAGGGAAAGATGTAGTACTGCTCGACGATATCGTCGACACCGGCGGGACCCTTTGTAAAGCCGCAGAGATCATCATGCAACAGGGAGCTTCTTCCGTCCGCGCCATGGTGACCCACCCCCTGCTGTCGGGGAAAGCCTATGAAAATATCGAGTCCTCGGCCCTGACTGAACTCGCCGTCACCGATACCATCCCGCTCCATCACGAAAGTCAGAAAATAAAGGTGCTCAGCACGGCCGACCTCTTCGCAGAGGTCATCCGGCGTTTAAAAAGGAAAGAATCCATCTCCTCCCTTTTCCAATTCTGACAATCCCACCATCTGGTTTGATTGGATTGCTGTTTTCGGTTTTCGATTTATACCTCGGAATATAAATTATTGAATATCTACGATTAAACCGGTTGTCGAAATTTATCCCGACTCAGTATAAAAATGTATACCGCTGATTACAAGGATATTTCACTTGCCTTGAGTCTGGTTTTTGTGAAAATGACTTTCCGAAGTAGTAACAGTTGTTGATTTGCATCGGATGTTCGATTTTTTCTTACCTTTGCAGGCCTGAAAAAGCCGGGTATGGCCCGACGGCCTTTAAGGTACCAGCTAACAGGATTTATTTATTAACCAATACTTTTAAAAATGAAAACGGTATCATTGAGCGGTTCTCTTCGTGAGAACGTAGGGAAAAAAGATGCCAAACTGAATCGCAGATCGGGGATGGTTCCCTGTGTGATTTATGGCGGAAAAGAACAGGTTCACTTTGTAGCGGATGAAAAAATGCTGGCTAAGGTCATGCATACTCCCGTCACTTACATCTTCAACCTGAATATCAACGGAAAAGAATACAGCACGATTATCCAGGATGTCCAGTATCACCCGGTAACCGACCGGATGCTGCATGTCGTCTTCAAAGAGATCGTTCCGGAAAAGCCGGTTACACTCAGCATTCCCATCAAGATCACGGGAACAGCGCCGGGCGTGCTCCGGGGCGGAAGACTCCTGAAAAAGATGCGTAAACTCGCCATCAAAGCGTTGGTACAGCATCTTCCGGATGATGTGACCGTATCGATCGACAATCTCGAAATCGGTGATTCTATCAAAGTCAGCGATATGAAGGCTGAAAACGTGACCTTCCTCGATCCGGCCAGCAATGTGATCGTGGGCGTACGCACCGCGCGTGCCGTGGTTGAAGAGGCTGCTCCGGGCACGGAAGCCGCTGCCGAAACTGCTCCCGCCGAACCGGAAAAGAAATAATCAGCAGGACCCGCCGGGTTCTTCAATGAGGAGGTGTAGGGCGCGTGGCTTTACACCTTCTTTTTTATTGACGGATTGACTTATTGACTGATTGATTGACTGAATTTGATTTCTAACTTTACATTTTGATTTATTTCATTTTATGAAATATCTCATTGTTGGTTTGGGTAATATGGGCGGTGAATATGCCGATACCCGTCATAACATCGGGTTCCTTGTGGCCGATGCGCTTGTCGGTGAGGGAAATGTGGCTTTTAAGTCAGACCGTCATGCTGCCGTCACCAGAGTCACGCTGAAAGGGAGAACCCTCGTAGTGATTAAGCCTTCAACTTTCATGAACCTGAGCGGGAAAGCCGTCAGGTATTGGATGCAGAAAGAGGAAATCGCGCTTGAGAATATCCTGGTGATCGTTGATGACCTGGCCCTGCCGCTGGGGGCGCTGCGTATGCGCACCAAAGGCAGCGACGGCGGGCACAACGGACTGATCAGCATCATCGAATATCTGGAATCGACCGATTTTACCCGCATCCGGTTCGGTATCGGTAACGATTTCGCCAAAGGATACCAGATCGATTATGTTCTGGGCAGATGGACCGATGAAGAGACGAAAATCCTGATTCCGAAGGTGAAGGAGGCAGTTGAAATGATTAAAAGTTTTGTGTTGATCGGCCCGGAGCGGACCATGAATTTTTTTAATAAGAGGGGAGTGGGGGAAAAACCCGGATGATTTTCCGGTTTACCACCGACTGGTCGCGGGTGAATTGCAGGATGTAGAAACCTGCAGCGATCCGGCCAAAATCGATGGACGACTTCCGGGGAAGATCCCTGACCTCTAAAACCTTCTGTCCTAAATGATCAAATATTGCCAGGTCGAAATGCTCGACCAGGGCATCCACAGTCAGTCGTTCGGTTACGGGTACGGGGTAGGTTTTGATCAGGCTGCCCGGGTCATCCACAGGCTCCGGTTTCCGTTCAAAGGCAAATTCCTTAACGGTAAATGAAAGAGAAGTTACGTTAGCCAGGCTGATCCATCCATACAGGGTATCGTTTGGGCTTATCCTTCTTACAGCTAAAAAATTACCTCCGGGATTTGTATAGAATGAACAAACATTGCATTGAAAACTGTAAACCAGATAGCTGACATATGCGAGATAAGCCGACGGCACCTTACACCAGTTTAACCGTCGGTCGATGGTATCGTTCAAATGCAGGGAAGCGGCCATCAGGCGGGTGTTGTAATTACTGGAATCAAAATAATAACAAGTATCGATATATCCCGCTGCCATTTCCCACCGATCCTTCTCTAAAGGACTTAAGATCAGTCGGGAGTCTCCTGTTCCATTGATATAATCACCCAGTCCGTTAAGATACAGGTCGTACATGTAATCCCCATCGAGGTCAAAATAAAATCCGGCGACCTTGGCAGCAACGGTGTATGGACAACCAACCAGGGTTGTATCGGGGTCAATATCCACGAAATAGTTTTCGGCGGTGTACCGGCCCGCAATCATGCTTTGCGCCGGCAGGTCTGTTAGTACCGCCAGCAGAAACAACCCGGTAAAACAAGCAAACACAGTCATTCTCCGCCAATCAGGAGCACCGTTTCCACCCCTTTTTGATACTTTGAATATTGACATCTGCACTTTGCATTTTGAAATATTTTTCCCCTATTCGCTAATCGCTAATATCTCATCCCTTCTTTGAATTTTGAACTCCCCTTATAACCACCCCATCAGCCAGTAGTAGCCGATCGCAACATATTCGCGCAGGAGTTCGAGTTCATATTCCAGGTAGTTCCAGAATTTATAACGGAGGACCACGTTGTCGCCCACGTCGGGAACATACCGCTTCCCGCCAAGTAATCCTGAGTTGAATGAAAGATCAGTCTCAATGTCCTTCTCAAATGCGGGAAGTCCGTCCACTTTGAGAAATCCGGCTTTTTTGAAGGTAAGAACGGCACGGTACAGATGCTCGGGAGATGTCACAAGGAGAATTGACAAATAATTGATTGATTGATTGACTGATTGATTGATTGACTGATATTGCATTTTACATTTTGCATTCTGCATCTTGAATTTTCCATCTTGCATCCTGCATTCTGCATTCTGCATCTTGAATTTTGAATTTTGACATTTGAACTTTGTATTTTGAATTCTTGATATTAAAGATTTTACCAGTAGTGCCTCTGCCCTGGTATTGGTTCCGGAGTCTTCGAACAGGATCCGTTCCGGGGCAACTCCCCGCAGGATCAACTCATCTTTCATCCCGTTGATGGAACTTTGGGGATCGGTGGTATCTCCCGGAAGGGCCACTATGACCAGGGAACGGGGGAACCGGTCAGCCGCCTTTGCCGCGTACCAGCAGCGCATGAGTCCCGACTCGCTCGGCATACCTCCGCCGCCCAGCACCACAATATAATCGGGCGGACGATGGATGCCCGCTCTCTTCATTCCCATGTTATAGCGAATCCAGAAAGGCGCCGAGGTCATGGCAAGGATGGCAGTTATCAGGGCTACCACGCCGATCGATATCAACAGAATTTTTACAATTTTTTTTAACCTCTTCATTGTTAAGCCTGAGCGGTTTGTCAAAGATAGCGAATTCTTTCCAGTCATCTTTTTCCATAAGTAGAGATAAAATCAGGAAATTATCTGTCAATTATACTCCTGTCACTTGCCGTTGACACTAAATATGCAGTATTGAATCCGGGGAAAAACCAAGCCCGTATTTCACCCCATAGGACCGGAAAATAATCCGCAGATTATAAATGTATTCGTGAAATCAGCCTGTAAGCAAAAGCGGTATCACAAGTTGAAAAATCGCTTTATGGATAAATAAACATTCACCCCGGGGTGCCGTCAGAAAAAGAAGACTGTAATGAAGCGCAGAGAAAGCAAATCTTATCCAATTTTTGACCGCACCCTTGCCGAGATCTCATTCACCGGTACACGTTCCTGCTGCATGGTATCGCGGTCGCGGATGGTTACCGTGTCGTCCTGCAGGGTCTGGTGGTCGATGGTGATGGCGAAGGGGGTTCCCAAGGCGTCCATGCGGCGGTAGCGGCGGCCGATGGTGTCTTTTTCCTCGTAGAAACACCGGTAGTCGTACTTCAGCACATCCATGATCGCGCGTGCCTTTTCAGGCAGCCCGTCTTTCTTGATAAGCGGGAGAACCGCCACCTTGATGGGCGCCAGGCGGGCCGGTATTCCAAGTACCACCCGTTCGCTACCGTCGTCGAGTTTTTCTTCCCGGTAGGCCTGGCTGAGCACGGCGAGGAAGGTACGGTCGAGGCCGATGGAGGTTTCAACAACGTACGGGGTAAAGCTTTCATTCGATTCCGTGTCGAAATACTGGATCTTTCGTCCCGAAAATTTCTGGTGGGCGCCCAGGTCGAAATCGGTACGCGAGTGGATCCCTTCAATTTCTTTGAAGCCAATGGGAAATTCGAATTCGATGTCGGCCGCGGCGTTGGCGTAATGGGCCAGCTTCTCATGGTTGTGGAAGCGGTATTTCGAGGCAGGGATGCCCAGTGAAAGGTGCCAGTTCATGCGTTCATTCTTCCAGAATTCGTACCATTGAAGCTCTTCGCCAGGTTTGACGAAGAACTGCATCTCCATCTGTTCGAACTCACGCATGCGGAACAGGAATTGCCGCGCCACAATCTCGTTGCGAAACGCTTTCCCGGTCTGGGCGATGCCGAAAGGGATCTTCATGCGGGCCGACTTCTGCACATTCAGGAAGTTGACGAAAATACCCTGGGCCGTTTCCGGGCGCAGAAAAATTTCGTTCGAATCCTCGTTCACGGATCCCATCTGGGTACTAAACATCAGGTTGAACTGCCGTACCTCTGTCCAGTTCTTGGTTCCGGAGATGGGACATACGATGCCGGTCTCTTCGATCAGGGCCTTGACATCGGCCAGGTCGTTACGCTCCAGTGCGGGATAAAAACGGTTCTTGATGGTGTTGATTTTCTCCTGGTATTCCTTCACCCTCGGGTTGGTTTCCCGGTACATTTTTTCATCGAAGGTTTCGCCGAATCTTCCGCGGGCCTTGTCAACCTCCTTCTGTATCTTGTCTTCTATTTTCTGAATGTGATCTTCGATCAGTACATCGGCACGATACCTCTTTTTCGAATCCTTGTTGTCGATCATCGGGTCGTTGAAGGCATCCACATGTCCCGAAGCCTTCCAAACCGTTGGATGCATAAAGATGGCCGCATCGATACCGACGATATTTTCATGGTACTGGGTCATTGATTTCCACCAGTACTCCCTGATGTTGTTCTTGAGCTCCACACCGAAGGGTCCGTAGTCGTAAACAGCGCTCAACCCGTCGTAAATTTCGCTGGATGGAAATACAAACCCGTATTCTTTCGCGTGGGAGATGATTTTTTTAAAGAGTTCTTCGTTTGCAGCCATATCTCTTGTTTTTCAGGGCTGCAAAGGTAGGAAAAGATTTGAATTGGTTGGGTGGGGAGACCCCGACAGGGTCCATTTCAAAAGCCTAATCGTTCCGGATGCAACGGACCGATAAAGCGCTGGGGCGGTACTCCTCGTAACGTGAAACGATGGTATTCCTGAAGCTCAGGTACATGGCTTCGGCGGTTCCCGACGACATCATTTCGGAGGTCCAGTAATACCCGGAACGGTGCTGGTCGTACCATTTCTGGGCCATGTAGTCCAGATATCCGCCGGGATACGCTGTAAATCCGCTGCTGTTCGAAGCTCCCACGTTGGGTATCTGCCAGTCGCGCGAACCGGTCGACTTCATCTTTCCCCCGGCGAGGTTCTCCCCGCCAAGAAAACCGATCAGTGTTTTCAGTTCCAACGCTGTGGGGATATGCCATCCCGCCGGACAAATCCCTTGCGCTCCGGAGGTTTCGACATATTGCATCATCTCATCCCACTGGTACAAACCACCCCAGAGATCGCATTGAATAAAATCGTTCCCGAAACAGTATTTCTCGACGATCCCGTTATTGCCCTGCTTCTGCAGGATCGCCTGGTCAGTCCATTTCCCGATATTCAGGTTTTCCCGCATCCAGCATTGCTTACCAATCATTATCGTGTGATAGATCATTCCGCCATACTCAACACGGCCGCACCCGAGGCTGTCGGCAGTCGAAGTCGTATCATTGGTTTTCGATCCCATATTCGGCTGACTTGCTGAAATCAGGGAGATTCCAAAAAACAGGATTCCGGTAAGCAGATACTTTATTTTCATTTTCAGGGTTATTTTCAGATTGGTTTGATCAAATGTAATACTTTTCTATCGAATCGGAACGAGTTTGTAAATGTGAAATGCTGATTAACCCGATTTAACTGCATCTGAAAAGGAAATGCATTTCTGAACCACAAAGACCAACTGCCAAGGAACATATTGATCTCAGTAAATTCACCCTGGTGGTAGCCGAAGAGAATGACCAGCGTTACCGGCACATCGAAGCAGTGATGAAAAATACAGGAATTAAGTTGCTGTGGGCATGAACGCCTAGATCCATCAGGCCGTCAGTTCCGGTTGCAACGATTATCCCGCCAAGCCGATCGGTTACGGGGAGCTCATGTCGGTTGTGAGGAAGTGGTTATATGTCTGACTGATTCGTGTTCCAATTCTAACCCGGAATTTTCAACAGGAATTCAGTAAACTCTCAGGAACGGGAATTTGTTTTGCTGTATGGAACTCAAATTTCAGGCCCGAAAGATCAACAACAATGGAATTTCCATGATGGGACATTTTCCAGTGAATCTTTCTTGATTTTAGCAGGTGCAGAAAAAGGATGGCTTTTTCAAGTCCGTCGCCCCGTTTGAAATTCACCACCTCATCGGGGAGCGCCAGCCTGTTTCCATCGTAAATCGATTCTCCGGGCCAGGCGTTCATTTCCCGGTAAGCCGTGTCAAGGTCCATCTCCCTGAAATATTCCAGGGCTACCGGATTGCGTTCAAAAACGGCTTTGAGGAAGGGCGTCCAGTTGCATGAATCCATGTATCTGCCTGCGTAAAAGGCAAGGTCGGCGACAACGGATGCCGGTCCTGGAACGCCGGATTGCGTCTGATTCTGGTCAGCCTGTCTTCGGAGTTCCGAGAGCCTGCCGATGATCTCTTCGCGCGACATGGAGGGTTGCAGGAACAGCCTGTCGGATGGAACCGTGTCGGCTTCGCAATCGTGTGAGCCGGAATGATGATGCAATGGTTGACCAATAAAGGTTTTGTTGAGTGAGGGGAGCCGGGGAACGGTATGGACAAATTTTTTGAAGTCCTGAAAGAAATCCGGATGATTTTCCAGCGCTGGAAATTGAGATTTAAGGGCAGAAATGAACCCGGGAAATGGTTTCAGGTTAAATAACGGATCCTCGTGATCGATGTTCAGCCGGTGGTCGAAAGGTTGGAGGGAAAGATCTTCTTCATCCATTTCACAGAACAGTTTTCGACTGGTCTTGTCTCCCAGCCGGTTCTTGCTGCCGTGCTCATATCCGAAAGCCTTTTCCAGCCTGATGTACCGGTGTGTTCCCTGGCAAAGGAAATGAATCTGGAAGAGCTTCTGGTGCCAGCTGTAGTCGCGAAGGAAATTCATGAAGATCTCAAAATCGACACCGGTTTCAAGAAACCGGGTGATCTTGTCGCGGAATTTACCATAGCATTCGCGGCTGATGGTGGCTTCGGGATATATGGCATGAATGTACCCGGAAAGGTGTGACACGTAAGTTACCTGTTCGTTTTCCAGCGCACGGCGCGCCAGTGCGGATAGTTCTGTTCCGTTAAACCACATGGCTTTGGTAACGATCCGGCGGTTGTTGGTGAGAACTCCTTCATCGATCATGATAAAATTCTGGGAATGAAGGGGGGTCCCCATCAGGAAGATCTTTTCCAACGGCACCTCGGCGACCACGAACAGGGCTGCGGCATACAGGCAGGCCAATGAAACGCATTCTCCGGCTCCGGTTTCATATCCCTGCTTGTATCGGAATGCATTCATGGCTTCCACCGTTTCGGTCTTCCAGTAAGGAATGATCTCAGAATCGTACTTGTCGAGCCCGAAATGACGCCGGATGTCCATGTCAAAATAATATTTATCACCTTCGTATCCGAAAAGGGCATTGGAACGTGCCAGCATTTCCATGTCGATAAACTCGCTGAACCGGCCGATCTCGGTTTGTTTATCGGTTAACCCCCAGGTATCGAGATCGAGGTTGAAATTGTAATGATCCATAATGAATTGCTTCACCCGGTGGATCTTTTTCATCGGTCCCATCTTTTTGATCCCGGCAAACCAGGGATCCTGACGCCATTTCCAGATCTCGGGCGACATGATATTTGCCAATACCAGTGCGTGCAGTAATTCCGGGAAGAGGAATATCTCCATATCACTGAGGGTGAAGGCCGAGCTATATTTTTCAAGTGTCTTCTTATCCATAAACAAAATCAGGTATTAGGCATTGGGCGTTGGGAATTTGGGAAAAAGATTCAATTCAAAATTTTCGCATTTTCAAATCCTCAAATCGTTTTCCGTTTTCAATTGTCAATGTCCATTGTCAATTCTTGTCCGCTCTTCGTCCGCCAATTCCCGGTTGCAAAGGTACCAAAAAAAGAAAAAGGCTGTCCGCTTGCACGGAACAGCCTTTCCTTTATCATGTTCAAAGGGTTATTCAACAATGAGTTTGGTGACCTGGTACGTTTCATCCGCATCGATCCGGAGGAAATATACGCCTGCTTTTAAGGTCGAAATATCCAGTTGGGTAGCGCCGTTGAAGGACCTCTTATCGTTTTTAATAACCACGTTACCAAGTGCATTGAGAATGGTGATATCCGCGGTTATATTCTTTGCGGGAATGATTGTGACACTGGAGCGTGCCGGATTCGGGAACAGTCTGAAAAGCTTGTTGTTGGCTTGTTCGGCAATCCCTACGCCGACATCTACGGTCACATTAAATTCGACAGAGTAGGATCCGCCGCCGCAGGAGTTGATTCCCTGGACTTTGATGGTTGCAGGACCGCTGTAAACAGGGTTCCAGGTAGCTGTTCCGGTTGTCGAAACCCCGGTGATCGTACCGGCATTCTGTGGGGTCAGTTCCCAACTGTACGAGGTGGCATACGTTCCGCCGGTGGTGAGGTAGTCGGCTACCGGTGTGGCGCCTGAATAAATCTGTGCCGGGCCTACCGGTGCACCGGGTGCCATCGGAGCTTGAGGGTCAATGGTGATGGAGGCTGATCCGGTCATGGGGCTGGTGCAGAGACCTGCAGCGGCGCTGACCGTGTATGTGCCGGCGCTCATCTGATTCCCGAAGGAGATGGAACTCCCGGTTCCGGGAATCGTTTGGGTAGTGGCCGTTCCGTCAAGGTAAAGGGTATAATTTGCCGTGGTTTGTGAACCGTTCAGCTCAACAGGTAACCCGGTGCCGCCGGTAGCGCAGTAAACACCGCCACCCGAAACGGTAAACGCGGCCGGGCCTTCGGTGATGGTTATATTCAGCGCATTTGACCACAACCCTTCACAGCTTCCGTTGACGCCCTTGACTTTCAAAGTCGCGGATCCGGAGAAATTACTGGTCCAGTTTACCGTAACGTTGGTGCCATTTGGCATGATCGAGCCTGCCGTGTAGGGCAAAAGTTCCCAGTTATAGGTGGTGGCGCCGGTAGCGCCGGTAGTCGTGTAACTGCTGCTACCCGGGTTCATGCAAAGGCTCGTCGGGCCTGTTGGATCGGCGGCCTGTCCCGGATAGGGATTAATGGTCACATTGAGATAGGGCGACCAGGAACTGTTGCCGCAACCATTCAGTGCGCGGACCCGAAGCTGGGCAATCCCGGTGAACACTGCATCCCAGTCAATAATACAATTTGCGCCATTATTGGTGATAACGCCCGCGGAGGCAGGGATCACTTCCCAGGTATATCCGGTGGTATTGGCTACAGGCAGGATAGAATAGGTTTCATTCATCGGATCCTGGCAAAGCCCGTTGTTTCCCTGCGGGGTGCCGGGTGTCGTCGGGATCGCGTTCACGGTAATATATGCCGATTTGGTAAGACTGCCGTACTGGTTGGCCGAAGGATTTGTGGCCACCAGCGTCACATCATAGGTCCCGGCAGTGCTGTAAACGACAGATGGGTTCTGTAAAGTAGAGGTGGCGGGGCTTCCACCGGGGAAAGTCCAATTCCAGTTTGTGGCGCCGACCGACTGATCCGTGTACTGAACCGTGAGCGGGGTACAACCGGTTGTGGGGGTACCGGAATAAGCAACAGGCAGGGGCAGGTAAAGGCCGTTGAGGGGGACTTTCGATCCGTTGTAAATTTCTTTTGTGGTGTTGTCCTGTACGAAGGCGATCAACTCACAATTGTTGGTGATCCAGGTAGGGTCCTTGGTGAATTGAAGGTTGATCACCACCGTATTGCCGGAAGAGAAATTGATGCTCGTGCCGTTGGCATTGGGAACCATGGTCCGTTCCACATCATTGACTTCGGTTTGGTTAAACCAGGTATAGGGAATGTCGGACTCGGTAAGTACGAGATGGGCTCTGAGGTCGGTTCCGGGGACTGTTGCCAGTTTGGTTATGGACAGGGTGATATTGTATAAGTCGCCGGTGTTGGTCCCTGAGATATCGATGGTAAGCGGCGACGGGACGGCATAACGCTGATTGTACATCGGGAGGTAAGTGGGGTAGAGACTTGCAGAAGAGCTTCCACCGACGTGGCTTAAAACACCGTCGAAAAAAGAGGTAGGATACCCGGTAATGCCGTAGTAACCGGTACGGGCTGCAGCATAGGCATTGGAGAACGGGTCGGAGGAAGCCGAATAGTTGTGGTATTCAATCACGCCAACATGGCATCCGTTGGCGAGCAGGTCGGCGGCTCCCATGGCTGCGCCGGGGCAATAGGTACAGGTCACACCCGTACCGATCTCGAGGATCACGATGTTGCGCTGAACCTGGGCCCACGCGAACACCACCGAAAACAACAATGTAACAAGCAGTAACGTTTTTTTCATAATCATAAATTTTTTGGATAAGGATTGCAGAGATGAAAGGAATTTCTCTTCAAAAATAAAAAGATTTTTTGTATGTTTGTCATGAAAATTAAGCACCATGTACTATTCCGGACAAGAAATTATTGACATTGCCGTCAGGATTGAGGAAAACGGCAATGCTTTTTACAAAGCGGCCGCCGAACTGATTCACGACCAATCCGACATCAGGGGATTGTTTTTCGACCTAGCTGAAAAGGAAGTCATGCATATAGCCGTCTTTCAGAAATTAGCCGAAAAATTCGATGCAGAGAGTTTTGATTTCGGAGTTCAGGATGCCACCGATTATATAAACCATCTTGCCGAATCACATATTTTCGGGAAACCTGAAGCAGGCAAGAAACTTGCCGGGTCTATCAAGACCCCGAAAGAGGGACTCGAGATCGCCTATCAATTTGAAAACGACAGCGTTGCTTTTTATACCGAGTTGTTGAAGTTCACCCGGAGCAATTCAAAGGCCCTGGTACAGCAGATCATCGATGAAGAGAAAGAGCATGCAGCAGAAATAAAGCGGTTTCTGTAGTTTTTCTCTCCGCTTATCAAAGAATTCCGTTCAGAAACACCGGGAGCAACCCGATTATGACCAATATCAGGGTCATGAAGATTAAATTGATTCTGTAAGGAGTGTCCGGATTCAACCGGATGCCGGTCGGTTCTTTCAGGTACATGGCGATGATGGGTTTGAAATAATACCCCACGCTGATGGCCGACCCTGCAATGGCGATAATGACCAGCCATAGCCACCCTTCCCCAAGCGCCGTGGCGAACAACAGGTACTTCGCAAAAAAACCTGCCAATGGCGGAATTCCCGTCAACGAAAGGAGGGCAATGGTAAGGCAAAATGCTTCGAGCGGATTTTTCCTGGCCATACCGTTCATCGACGAAAAATAGTCATTCCCATGGGCTTCCCGAACCAGGATCAGAACCCCGAAGGCAAGGATGGTTGCAACTGAATACGACAGGGTGTATAAAAGCAAGGCATTGGCCGAAGAGGAGGCGAATGCAACAATGGCCAGCATCATGTAACCCGAATGACTGATGCTCGAATAGGCCAGCATCCGCTTCAGGTTTGGCTGATATATCCCGGTAAGATTGCCGAGCAGGATGGTCAGTACTGCCAATACCCAAAGGGTTTGTTCCCATATACCGTGAATCCCGTACATGGTCTGCGAAAAAAACCTGAACATTGCCACAATGGAAGCAGTCTTTACCACCGATGCCATGAACGCGGTGAGAAGTGTGGGGGTTCCTTCATAAACATCCGGAGCCCAGAAATGAAAAGGAACGATCGCGATCTTGAAAGCCAGTCCGGCTATGAGCAGAAACAGTCCGGCCCGGAACAGCGGAGGCAAGCCTTCACGGGCATGTTCCGCGACAAAAAGGTAGATCGAGTGAAGATCAAAAGAACCGCTGGAACCATAAATCAGCGCAATCCCGAACAGAAGAAATCCGGATAAAAAAGATCCCAGCAGGAAATATTTTAAGGTTGCCTCATTGGAGGTGATCGCCTCTTTGTGGCTTCCTGCCAGCACGTACAAGGCAATCGACAGGGTTTCGATCCCGAGGAACAAAATGATCAGGTTGCCGAAAGAGGTCATCATCACGGCCCCGACCAGGGCGAAGATCATAACGCCGAAAATATCATCGAGCGGACGCTGAACTCCCTGGTAATAGTGTGCAGCAAAAGAGAAGATCAGGAAACAGGAAAAAATCAGGACAGCGCTGAAGGCAACTGCAACATTGTCGAACACCAGCATCTGGGAGTAATATGAACGTGCCGTGTTCCAATCGGCCAGTGTGAACCCCAGCGAGACCAGCAAGCCAACCAGGATCAAGGGTAACAAAAACCGCTTCTGTTTTAAAATCCCGAGAAATAAAACCAGGATTCCCAAAAGGGTCAGTGAAATTATGGTCGACATACCGGAAAAGTCAAAATTTAAAAGTCAAAAGTAAGCAGTCAATAGGAAAATTCAAAATAGGGATTAGTTATTAGCGAATAGCGATTAGGGGAAAAGGGGCTCATTTTCCGTTTTCAATTTTCAATTTTCCATTGTCATTCCTCCACCTTCCACTCATAGATCCCGGATGAAAATTCTTTTTGCAGTCTGACCTCGAGTTTGAGGGAGGTCGTTGTCACGGGGCTGAACCGGATCTTGTTCAACTGATCTTTAACGACAGGGTAATTCCCTTTTGTTTCGACCGGGATCCATGCGTCACCCGACCGGTAGAGGATCTGCCACGATTGAGGGATCCGGCAACCGCCCTGCGGACCGTCGTCGAACCAGTATACCGAACATGCGGAAACGCGCGACTCCTTTTCAAAATCATACCGGATCCAGACGGTGGTATCTTTTTGCGGCCACCAGTGATGATAAGAAACTTCAGAGTCGCCGGAAGCCGTAGGCAGGTCCTGGTCTTGAACAGCCCTGAGGGAACGGCCCTGTTTGGAACCGCTGACCCTGCTTGTGCTTGCAAGGGTCGGCGATGGTGCGGGACGCGCTGCCGATGGTTTTATGGCCATCCAGACCCCCATTTCGCCCGGGCCGCGGTTTGCCCATGCATAATAGGGAATAGCGGTAAAATCGCGAACCCCTGCAATTTTATGACCCTCTTTCGTTGCCACTGCGACCCTTGCCTTTCCCTTGATCACCATAACCCCGTCGAGCAATTGTGGTTCAAAAGCCACAGAAACACCGGAATCCTTGTCCATAACCAGATCGAGCACATGTCCATCCCGGTTATCGGCGCCTTCGAGACAGTACACGATCGGTCCGCGCTGCAGGGCAATTTTATCGCGGTCGGCCGTTACCCTGGCATTCGCTTCAATTTTCCTGACTGGCATGGGAAGGTTCAGTTCGATTCTGTCACCCTTTTTCCAACGGTTTGCGATCAGGGCATATCCGTTTTTCATCGTATAACCGGCCGGTTGATCATTGACCCGGATCATGAATGGATTTTCGATGTCCGGAACAAAATGGTACAGGTCACCCGGGACAACCTCTCCCCTTGCCCATCCCGGAATCCGCAGAGCCACTGTGAAATCGCGGTCCTCCGCCGGATCAACGGTAATAATGATCGTTCCTTCCCTGGGATATCGGGTCGTTTGGGTAAACAAGACTTTACCACCGTTGAAATCTATTTCTGCCCGGTTCTGTATGTACAAATTCACATAAATCGATGATGGATCCGTGGCATAGATATACCCCGGAACCGATGGAATGAAACGACAAATGTTGGCCGGACAGCAGGCACATCCGAACCATTCGGACCGCTCGTGCTGGCCGTGCGATTCCAACGGATTGGGATAGAAAAAACGGTCGCCGCTGAGCGAGATTCCCGACAAGAGTGCATTATAAAGCGTACGTTCCACTACATCCATGTATTTTGAATCACCCTGAAGCAGGAACATCCGGTAGTTCCAGAAAACATTTCCGATCGAAGCACAGGTTTCGCAATAAGCCGACAGGTTGGGTAAATAGTAAGGGTCTCCGAACCCTTCATTATCACTTCCGGAACCGATTCCGCCCGTGATGTAAAACTTGGTGTAAACAAGATCCTTCCAGATCCGGTCGAGCGCATCCGTATAGGCTTTGTTCCCCGTTATGGATGCCACATCGGCCATCCCTGAATACATATAGGTTGCCCTTACGGCATGTCCCACAATCTGATCCTGCCCGGCTACCGGCTTATGGGCCTGGTTGTACACTTCCCCTCCGTGACGAATATCAAGCAGGTACTGCGCCAGCTCAATGTATTTTTTCTCACCGGTAATCCCGTACAACTTTACCAATCCCATCTCAATAACCTGGTGACCCGGGTAATATTCCAGGCGTTTTCCGATGAAATCGTCATAAACCAGATTGGCGCTTTTCAGGGCAATATCAAGGAGGGTTCGCTTGCCGGTTGCCTGGTAATGCGCCACGGCAGCCTCATAAAGATGACCAAGGTTGTAGAGTTCATGGCTGAGTTCCGGGTCTTTTTCCCACCGTTTTTTCCCTACCCAGGCATGCATGTGATTTGAATCGATCGTCCGGTTGGTATACAGATATCCATCGGGTTCCTGAGCAAGACGGATATAATCGATTAGCGTATCAAGAGTCTGCGATAATTCCGGGTCGGGAAAAGTCTGCAGGGAATAACTGGCCCCTTCGATGATCTTGTAAACATCGGAATCATCGAATGGATAGAGCGAGCAGAAGGCGCCCTTCTCCACTTTTCCGGCAATCATGAAGTTTCGGATCCGGCCGGTCTCCCTGCTTTTCCGGATGGCAATCGGAATCGTGACATCGTGGTTTTTCCGGATCCTGGGGGCCCAGAAGGAATCGCCAACATGCACGGAAGTGAATGGAACAGCTGAAATTGCATAGGATCCGGCGCTCTGTCCCTTTGCTTCAAAGGCAAGAATGCAAAGGATCAGGGTCATGATTGAAAAGTATCTCATAGGCGAATAAATCCCGTGATTACAGTTATTTTGATCCTATCGGTCCACACTTCAGGTCGCCGGGTTGATACCCGTTTGGGCGGAGTGGCTACCCGATCCAAACCATTGGCCCATCACTTTTCATGGCATAGATCGATGACAGATGAATCGACCTCCTCCTCCAGGATCCGGATCCCGTCGCCGGTCCTTCTGAGGTGATACCAGGTTCCCCCGTAACGAAGGATGAGCACCTTTGGCGCCTGGTGAAGCGACAGGATTTTGGCAGGATCGAAATCGCCAAGCAGAATGAGGGTGTCGGACGACACCAGGTAATGATGACTGAAAAGGTTATGGCGGAGGGTAATGACCGTGAGTTCGTGCGGCGTAACAGGTTGTTTTGCATCGTAACCATACTGTTCCGATTTCAGTAATGAGGGCCTAAAAACCATTCCCTTGCCGTTGCGTGCCATGAAAAGAACCTCCTCAACCAGGGCGGCATCGGGAACGGGCTTTCCCTTTGTCGGATAAGTTTGAGTGCCTGAATATTTCGGAATGACGGTCATGAAAAAGAACAGAAGTAACAGCAGCACCAAGACAGTCAGAACCAGGGAAATCCACAGAACAGTCTGCATGCGGTAAAAGGGAGTTCGTTTTCGAACCTGCAGATGGGTTGGAATCGTTGAATAGTTGTCGGAGATCCTTTCGGACGGGTCAGGCGGGCGGGTCATTGAAAATCATTTACAGTTCGGTCACTCAAATTCCTGAAGCAACATACAAGATTTTAGTTCACATGTCACAAAAATACAAAACCCTGATTACTTTTGCAGATGAAATCAAAAAGAGATCCTTATGAAGCTTAAATCACTCCTGATTGCCTTGTTTATCCTTTTTTCCCTGAACGGTTCCGGACAACAGAATCGGGGTTGGGAGCCGTGGAATTTTCTGATCGGAACCTGGGAAGGCACCGGGAAAGGAGAACCCGGAAAAGGCAGGGGGACCTTCTCCTTTTCGTATGATCTGGATCAAAACATCCTGGTCAGAAAAAGCCATTCCGAATACCCTGCAACCGTACAAAAGCCGAAGACCGTGCACGATGATCTGATCATCATTTATCCTGATTCGACCGGTGTACCTTCCAAGGCAATCTATTTCGACAACGAAAAACATGTGATCCACTATTCAGTAACCTACCACGACGAATCCATCATCTTTACCAGTAAGAAATCCGGAAACACGCCCATTTTCCGTCTCACGTACACTCCGCTGAAAGAGGGAAAGATCAACACCCTCTTCGAATGGTCTCAAAACGGGACTACCTTCATGACTTATGTCGAGGGAAATAGCACGAGGGTTGAGTGACCGCAGAACCCTTAAACAACGTGATTCATCACCGGCAACGGGGAAGCCGGGTTGCGGAATTTGAGCTGCCCTGTCTGAAAAAAAGTGAATTCAAGTTCTACCTGAAATATTGCAGCAAACGGATCACATCGGGAAACGCGGTGTCGAGGAAGAAGGAGGGGAAGATGCCGATCCAGAAAATCAATACAACGATCGGAATGAGCGCCGCAAGTTCAGCCGGGGTCAGATCCCTGATTTCGCTGTATGATACCTGCTCAGGCCCCAGCATGGTACGTTGATACATCCACAGCATGTAAACTGCACTGAAGATGATGGTCAGACCGGCAATTGCCGCCATCACCGGATGGGTTCCGAATATACCGATCAGTAGCAGGAATTCTCCTACGAATCCGTTGGTGAGCGGAAGGGCGATGCTGCCCAGGAGGATGATCATAAAGAAAGCTGCCAATAAGGGAACCCTGTTTGCCAATCCCCCGAGTTCACCTATTACGCGTGTTCCGGTCCTTCTTTCAATAATATCGAGGATGATGAACAATCCCACGACGTTGATCCCATGCGATACCATCTGGATTACGGCTCCCTGCATGGCTTGCTGCGAAAATGCAAATACCCCGGCCGCAATCAGTCCGACATGGGCAATGGAGCTATATGCCACGAGCCTTTTCAGGTCGGATTGCCGGATGGCAATTACGGAAGCGTAAACGATGCCGGTCACTGCCAGGATCAGGACCACCGGCGCCCACTGTTGCATAGCCAGCGGAGTCAGGGGCAGCATCCACCGGATCATTCCGAAAATGCCCATTTTGAGCATGATCCCGGCAAGGAGCATGCTGCCGGCGGGCGGCGATTCGGTATAGGTGTCGGGTTGCCAGGTATGGAACGGAAATACCGGGATCTTTATAGCAAAGGCCAGGAAAAAGGCGGCAAAGATCCAGGATTGTTCAGCGGGGGAAAGCATGGCCCGGGTAAGCGCCCCGAAACTAAAGGAGTGTGGTTCCGGGGTTTTCAGGAATAGCCAGATCAGGGCCAGCAGCATGAACAGACTTCCCGTAAAGGTGTAAACAAAAAATTTAAAGGTGATCCTGATCCGGTCGGTTCCGCCCCAGAGGGCACAGATGAACCAGGCCGGGATCAACGCCAGCTCCCAGAAGATGTAAAAAATGAGTCCGTCGTAAGCGGAAAAAACTCCCGTCAGCGCCATCTCCATCAGAAAGATCAAGCTGTAGAACGCCTGCGGGTTTTCGTAATGATGGCTGAAAGTCGAAAGAATGATAAGCGGAATCAGGAAGGCGGTCATCGCGACCAGCAGCAGGCTGATGCCGTCAAGGCCTAATCTCAGACTGAACATGGTCATGGAAAACCATTCCGCGTTGAAAAGCAAATTACAGTGACAGGATGTTTTAAATTGAATGAAGGCGGCTACCACCACTCCGAATTCAACCAGTGATCCGGCCAGCGCCAGCATCCGGACATTTTTTTCTGTCCTGGCACCGAAAACGGCCAGTGAGAGGACCAGGGGAACCAATATGATTACAAGGGTCAGCATGGGTCAGATCAGAATATTGAGAAATAACATCAGGATGATCCCCAGGATCATGATGAACATATAAAAGCCCACATTGCCGGTCTGAATGAACCGCAGGGTGTTGCCGGTCCGGATCACCAGGTTCCCGAAACTGTTGACGATGCGGTCGATGAATCCCACTTCGATAATCCGGTGAAGGATCGTCGACAGCCAGAGAAGGGGTTTTACAATGATCAGTTCGTACAATTCATCCACATAATATTTTTGCGAAATAAGGTTTACCAGGAAGTTCCGGTGTACCTGATCCGGTAAAAATCCTTTTTCACGTTTTACGAAATGGTGATACGACCACGCAATTACCGCAATTACCGCGACCAACGTTATCCCCATGATCATCCATTCGGTGGCATGCGAAATCCCGGTTACCGGCATCGGGTGGTACTTTGATCCGGCGAACACGGGGGCCAGGAACTGAGCAAGCAGGCTGTTTCCGCCAAAAATACCAGGAATGTTCATGAAACCGCCGAAAGCAGTCAGAATCGCCAGCAGGATCAGTGGAACCGTCATCACACCGGGCGATTCGTGCAGGTGATGGCGCTGATCGTCGGTTCCTCTGAATGCCCCGAAAAAAGTGAGCCAGAGCAGGCGGAACATGTAAAAGGCGGTCATCAGGGCGCCGATGAACAGTATGAACCACATCCAGGCGCTGTGATCCAGGGCATGGATAAGAATCTCATCTTTGGAGAAAAATCCCGACAGGGGCGGAATCCCGCTTATGGCAAGGGTTGCAATCAGAAAAGTCCACCAGGTCGCAGGCATGTTTTTCCGCAATCCGCCCATCTTTCTGATATCCTGTTCACCGCCCAGGGCATGGATCACACTGCCGGCTCCCAGGAACAACAGGGCTTTAAAAAAGGCATGCGTAGTAAGGTGAAACATCGCACCGGTGAAAGCCCCGACGCTGAGGGCGGCAAACATGTAACCCAGTTGACTGATGGTCGAATAAGCCAGGATCTTTTTGATATCGTTCTGGAACAGTGCAATCGAGGCAGCAAAGATCGCAGTGGCAAGGGCCACGCTTCCCATCACGATCTGGGTGACGGGTGACAGCACGTAGAGAATGTTTGAGCGGGCAACCATATAAACCCCGGCAGTTACCATGGTTGCCGCATGAATAAGCGCGGAAACCGGCGTCGGACCTGCCATGGCATCGGGCAGCCAGGTGTATAACGGAATCTGGGCGCTTTTCCCCACAGCCCCGATGAATAATAAGAGGGTGATGGCTACCATCACCGGTTCGCCGGCCTCCATGGGAGTAGCTTTCTCAAAGATCTCCCTGAAATTCAGGCTCCCAAAAGTGGTGAAGAGCAGGAACATCCCCAGCAGGAATCCAAGGTCGCCGATACGGTTCATGATAAAGGCCTTTTTTGCCGCATTGTTGTAATCCTGGTTACGAAACCAAAAACCGATAAGCAGGTAAGAACACAGCCCGACACCCTCCCAGCCGATGAACATGATCAGATAGTTGGCGCCCATCACCAGCAGCAACATGAAGAAAACAAAGAGGTTCATATGGGCGAAAAAACGGTTGTAACCGGGATCATCCTTCATATAGCCCACCGAATACCAGTGAATAAGAAATCCCACTCCTGTTACAATCAACATCATCAGCAGAGAAAGAGGATCGGTGAGAAATTCAAATCCGATCGCGAGCGGACCCACCGTAAGCCAGTTAAAAATCAGATGAATTTGCGGAATGCCATTTCTTTGAAAATCAAAAAACAGGATCAGGGTCAACAGGAAGGATGCAAGGATGGTTCCGGGTCCGGTCACGGAGACGATCCGCCGGGGCAATGAACGGAATCCGGCCCCGAGAAAAAGGAATCCGAAGAGCGGAAAGAGCGGGATCAGGGTTATGAGTATTTTCACCATTTCAGTTTATTCAGAACATGGATATCGATTGAATGCGTGGTCCGGTAGATCAGCACGATGATGGCCAACCCGATGGCCACCTCTGCGGCGGCCACTACCATGATGAAAAAAACAAATATCTGTCCGGCCGGATCGTTGGTATAAGCAGCGAAAGCCGCCAGCAACAGGTTGATCGAGTTGATCATCAGCTCGATCGACATGAGGATCACCAGGGCATTCCTTTTGATCAGAACCCCGATCACCCCCGTACAAAAGAGGATCGAGCAAAAGATGAGGTAGTAGTCAATTGGAATGGCAGTCATCGTTGTCATGCATTTTCGGTTTCATCCGTTAATAATTTTACATTTCATTGATCAGATTTGTTCTTTTTTCCCTAACAGTACAGCGCCGACCATGGCGGTGAGAAACAGGATCGACGACAGTTCAAAAGGCAACAGGTAGTCGTGATAAAGAACCCTCCCCAGGTTTTTGACCAGTCCGATCTGCGTCAGGGAGGGGTCGGCCGTAGTCATCCCCTCGTATCCCCTGAAGACACCGATCAGGGTGAGCATCAACATTCCACCGGCAATTACCGCCATGATCTTGACCCATGCCGGTTTTGGTGACCGCTCATCCTTATTCAGGTTCAGGAGCATTACCGTGAAGAGGAACAGTACCATGATGGCCCCGGCGTAAACGATGATGTGAACCACCGCCAGAAACTGGGCGTTTAAGAGGATATAATGTCCTGCAATGGCAAAAAAGGTCAGGGTAAGAAACAACACCGAATGGATGGGTTTCCTTGACGCCAGTACCATTGTTGAACTGAACAGGGCCAGGATCGTCAGAAAGTAGAACAGATATCGGGTGAAAAGCATGATATTAATTTAAAATTCAAATTAGTGATTAGGGAACAGCGATTAGCGAATAGGGAAAAGAGGACTCATTTTCCGTTTTCAATTTTCATCTGTATATTTATAACGTTAGCTAATCCGAAAAACATAATGGTTAAGAGAGTAAAGTTTCATCTTCGTGCTTCCGAAGCGGATTACGGCTTCTTTGCGACAGCGGTTTGTGCT
>Ga0116170_10001134_pt1 | contig 27456 bp, 34 predicted proteins | sample AD_JPNHW1_MetaG_FD_89797 | JGI IMG/M metagenome (GOLD analysis project Ga0116170, IMG submission 89797) | Active sludge microbial communities of municipal wastewater-treating anaerobic digesters from Japan - AD_JPNHW1_MetaG | ecosystem: Engineered > Bioreactor > Anaerobic > Digestate | place... | reverse complement strand
TTGTTTCTTTTGTTTCTTTTGTTTCTTTTGTTTATAGTCTATTGCAAAACTACAGACAAAAGAAAAGGGGCCACTTGGCCCCAATTCTCTCGGCAATCAAAGATTACAGAACAGACAGATGCGCTACGCGCATTACAGAACAGACAGATCGACAGCCTTCTCCGGCTCTTCGGCCCACTTGGCGAACTTGCCACGAATGCGAGCAGCACATGCAGCAGTATCTTCCAGGTTTGCAGAGCTTGCCAGATAAATGTCCAGTTGGTCAATCAGAACCAGCAGCACTTCACGGTTGGCCTTAGCCTTGGCAGGCTTCTTGAACAGGTTGATGTGGTTCTTGATACGGGCTTCTTCTTTGCCAGTAGCAGCAACCATAACAGCCAGATAGTCCTCGAAGAAAACAGTCCAATCTTCTTCGGTCAGGGCAGTGGTGCCACGTTGCGACGGCGGGATGCTTGCAACATAAGTCAGCGACAGCTTGTCATAATCAAGCATGGAAGCATTGACTTCCTTTTCTTGATCGTCGCCGAAGGACTCGATGACTTCATCAAACTGTTGGCGTGCAGCTTGATAGATAATGTCACTGACAGCAGAGACAACAAGCTCGGCTTCTTTGCCGCCAGTCATCAGAACTTCAACAAGCTCATCAGAATTCAGGATGGGCAGATCGACTTCAACAGAGGGTTGCTTCTTGGTGCGTGCAATCTCTTTGCCGTTCTCATCCTTGATAGCACGGCTCTTGAAATTGAACTTGAAAGTTTTTGCGGTAGGCATGATGTTTTCCTAAGTTTGCAACTATGTTGCGAGATGTTAGCAGCGATTGGCTGGTGCTGCGTCCCAGTGATATGAACTATACATGGGGCACCGAGGCGTGTCAAGGGGTGCCCACATATAATCATTAGCTATTAAATATCTGACTTGTAAAATGTGAAGAGTTCAGTGATGCTTCCATCTGCTTGCTTTGTCAGATGAATAGTAATAGCTTTTGTGTTGTCCTCAATGCACACAGTTACTGTTGCATGCGTAGTATTATCAGAGCATTCAAGCATACCGCGTGTGTAACTAAGTACATTATGCAGTCCAATGTTGTCTTTGTCAGAGATAGTTACAGAAATCATGATGCTTGCCCTTTCAGAGTGTTGCGTTCAAAACGCTGTTGAGAAATCTTGCCAAGTTGCAGCTTGCGCTGCGTCACGCAGTCTATGCAAGCATAGCGCGCATGAATATAGACTGAAGTCTTGAGTGCATATAAGTCTGCAATAGTTACATGCTTGCCACACATGTCACAAGATTGTGAACTTTGACTCCATAGTCCTGTTAATGGAGAAGGTGTACGTACAGGATCACTACGATGGATGCTCATAACATTTCATTATTACGGTTGCAGCTCAAAGTTAAGAATTGCTACTGCAAAGTCATCAATTGCAGGACTGCATCGAAGTTCTACACGAATCAGGAATTCATCAGTCTTGCCATTCCATTCTAGTTCCGTAGGGATGTTATTGTATGCCCAGACAATCTTGAAGTCTTTGTTTTTGTATGTAAAAACTTCAAAGCCTGGCATGCAAGCTGCAAGTATCTCACGCTTACGCATGTAAACCATCTTGTGCCAGCAGATAAGCTCTTTTGCAGCGTCAGATAGCTCAGCTTTAGGCCAGTATTTTACACGATATGCAAGCTGTGTCTGCTTGCGGTCAGGGATGGAAAGAAATTTAAAGAGTGCCATGTCTATACTCCAAAGTTATTAGATTTTGTTGCGCATCTCAAAGCGCCTAGCAAGAATACGATGTTGAGCTTCAGCTTTCAGGAACAGTGCCATGCTTGCAAACTGCTCACGCTTGGGCGCAGGCGGTAGAGATTCTAGATTAGATGCTCTGCGATCAAAGTCTAGGAAGAACTCATCCTGTTTAGCTTTCTCTGCTTCGCTGAGATCCAGCCCATTGCCAGCTACATCCTTAGCAGCGCCAAGAAGTGTAAAGCTAGAGTAGAAGTCTACAATTAGTGTTCTGATGTGGTTAAGTCTTGTTTGAATGAAATGTGTGATCTCATTGCCACAATCGCAGCAAGTCAAGATAGCTTCAACAAGATCATCAACATCATCTGTTGTCCAATCCTCTGGAGACAAGTCTCCACGCATGAATAGTTCTTTAAGCGTAGCTCTTCTCCCTTCAGGATAGTTAGGAGATTCTGCCAGCTGAATATCTATCCAACGCCACACTTTGTTAAAGTCAATGCGCTTGTAGATATGTTCTGCTTTGACAGTTAGCAACGCTGCTTCGCGCCGGCGCTGTTCTTCATCACGTTCACGTCGTGCATGTCCAGACTCCCAATCTTCACGAATGTCTTCAGCAACATCAAGCCAGCCTTTGAAGTTATCCCAGCCCATGTTGTCATTGCACTTGTCTATGTTATAGAGTGGAAATGCAATGCTAGAGGAATTGACTTCATCGTACCAACTGGAGAGTGCAAGCAATCTAGCAGCACTGCCCACAGCTACGCTGTTAGATGGCAGTGATGACACATGCAGTTTGCTATCTTGTGGCGCCTCCCAAATTGCCTTCATGCCATACATGATAGCAGACATACATAGTCTCATATCTTGCAGTTCATGATCTTCCATTGCCCACTCGGAAGCATGGCCCGCTTTGATGTGCTCATACAGTTTGATGTTGAGCTTAGACAGTGGCATCTGATAGATAGGATGCAACAGTGCTGCTTGAAAAGATGACAACAATGGCCATCCTTGCGTACAGATTGCAGTCACGCTTGCCAGCGGTACGCCACTGCGATAGCAGCAAATGATTTTAGTAGGAAGTGTTGCCATGATATCAGGAGGTTGTTGGAATAAATTAGTTACTGTCTACAATGCTACGCATGCTATTTGCTTTGTCTGCAAAGTATGCAATCTTTTCTTGCAGTGTTATGCCTGGAATGATGGGCCGCTGTGCAGCACGCTCCAAAGAATTCATCTTACCAGATGTGTTGCCTTCACATACGATATATAAGGAGTGGCGACTTCTAGTCACAGCAGTGTAGATAAGCTCTCTGCTTATCATGGTTGCATGGCTATCATGCAGAAACAGGAACACACGTTGCCATTCTGAGCCTTGCGATTTATGAATGGTAAGGCAATAGCCAAGAAGCATGGAGTTGATTTCACCAGCAGTATTCAAGTCTCTGGATTCATCAAGATCAGGGAAGTAGACTGTGATAGTGTGAGATGCCAAATTCTTAGCTTCGTCATCTTCACTGCCTCCCAACGTATCAAGCACGTTGAGAATCTGATCAGCAGTAAGTTCGTTAGTGGGCGTGTCACTTTCAGGATCAAAGCCCCAGCGGTCCAGAGTCTTGGATTCTGTTCTTGGCAGCTTGCCAATGTAACCAACAGTGTTAGTGATCTTTGTAATGACTGCTTCATGCCTGTCAACAAGAACACGGTCACCCACTGCCCAATAGGATTTAGTATATCGAGCAATGACCTCAAAGACTGTTGCGCCGGAATCCTTGGCCAGCTTGTCAGCAATGATCTTGTTCAGTTCAATGGTGCCAAATGATTTGTTGAAGGGGCAAAGTATCATGTCCTCTTTGGGATCATAGTCTTTGCTATCAATCATCTTGTTCAGGAAGTTCTTCATGACAATGATGGCACTGTCTTTGTCAATGCGCTTCTTCCAAGGATGAATAGTAAGGTTGCCATGTTCGCCCTTGTCAATCTTGACAGTAGTCAGTAGATTGATTGGAACATCACTAGATGCAGTGCGAATAGCAGTAGCAAGAGAGATGATGGGAGACTCAAGGGCTTGACGATAGACATGCGTCAGTTCCACTGTCAGAAATTCTGCAAGCTTGAAGCCAAGAATGCTAGGGCCAAAGACAGGAGGAATCTGATTCAAGTCACCTAGAAATATGAATTGCGTGGCAGCAGGTCGCGGCAGCGCCTCAAGGACTTGCTTATAAAGATCAGTACCAATCATACTTGATTCTTCAAAGATGATTGTTGAGATGTGCGGCAGGGGGTTGCCAGCAAAGCGACTAGGCTCAAAGCGCATAGTAGTTCGCATCTGGCCTTCATCATCCACAACTTCATAATATGTCGGTGCATATTCCAAAAGTTTGTGAATAGTGATGCAATGCCCTTGCAAGTTAGCTGGTAACTTCTTGCGAATGTTGTTGACAGCCTTATTAGTAAAGCCACAAATGACAATGCCAGGCGCGCCACTGGTAAGGTGTTTTGTAGAGTCTGCAAGTGGCCTCATATGTGCAGCACGTTGCAGTCTAGCAATAAGTTCTTGAGTAACAGTAGTTTTGCCAGTACCTGCTGCACCAATCAAGCAGAAAGACTTGCCTTGCAGGCCAAGCTCAATAGCTGCAAGCTGTTCAGGATTGAATTCCATTCTGCTGGATTGTGCATGCTTAGCAGTATCAGACAGCACTGTGTTGATAGCTGCAACAATGTTGTTAGTTTGCAAGATTGCTGGCGCAGACTCTACAGTTTGTGCTGCTTGTTTTGCAGCAATAGATGCCGCATGTTTGGCGCGCGCAGCTTGAACAAGTGCAAGAAGATGTGGATTCATGATGCTTTATACCTATGAAAAGAGGCCAGCAAGCTGGCCCATGATTGTTAATGATTAAAAGAGTTTAGTATGTCTTGGCAAAGCCGCCAGCCTTGGAATCCATGAGTTCCTCGCGTAAGATAAACCAAACGGGTTTCATGCGCTTCTTCCAAGTAGCGAAGCTACGCTTATCGCGTACATAGTAGTCTCTATATGTATCAAGTGCAAGCAGATGATCTGCTGCAATGCTTCGCTTGTTAACATTCTTGACTGCTATTGCAAACTGTGTAGGTAGGTCCGCTTCGGGCCCAAGGCCAAGCCTTGTAAGCTCAGTTACTAATGCTTGCAGCCAAGGCATATAAGCATGTTCCGCTGAAAGCGGATAGCGGTATCGGTGTTCATGACAAAGTTGCAATGCCAAGCATGCAAGATAGTTAAAATGTTCAATGCTTGCACATGCCCACTGTGTACATGGATGCTTTGTCATAGATGCAGACAGTGGCTTGCAAGGCATGCTATTCGCAATCTGCGGTGCAGCAGCCAGCTTGCCAGCGTTGTATGTAGTAACTAAGGATGTAACAAGCATCTGTGTGCTTTCTGCAATCATCTTAACAACGTGGCGATCCAAGTGAAACATAGCCTGTTGCTTGTAATGCAGCAAAGGTTCTCTTTCCTCTGACAAGATAAAAATGTTCATATCAATGGCTCCAGTTAGGGCAGTTAGGGCAGTTAGGGTTACAAGAACAGGATAAGGCGCATGTGCGCCCCACCTGAGATATATTATGACACAGCTTCATGAGATTATGACATGGGATTTCTTATAATCTTAGTCTTGTACTATTTGCTCGCGCTTCTTTATACCATAGCGCATCCATAGGATGCAATACATGCTCAATCTGCTTCATTGTTATCTCCATTCAGCGCATTAAGATACAGCTTTACAAATTTGGCCGGTATGGTGACAATCTCACCTTCTTCATTAAATGTCTGATATTCTTTATCTGAACTAAGCTTGAACAATGGTGCATCCTGCAAAAGAAAGAAGTATTTTTCTTTCTCTGCTTCTATTCTTTGATTTTCTATCTTTTGCTTTTGTGCTACGTAGTCTTGCAATCTTCCATATTGATACTGTGTGATTGCTTTAATAGCATCATCCAGGGTTAAGAATGTGCCAAGACTTTGGCGCTTACCAAATTTGCTTGTGCGTACACGATAGCGAATAGCTCCATTGACGATGACAGCAGATATACCACGAGGAAGATTAGTTGGAATGTCAATTGATTGCATGTTTACTCCATTGAATTGTGGAATAGGTATATTATACGAGCGGTGTGGGTATGTCAAGGGGGTATTAAGTGGCATAAATAAGTCAATTGTTTAGGCTTGATGTTTATTGTCTTTGTAGATAAGTGGCAAAAACGGCATGGCAAAAGTGCCATAGGGGCATGGAGGGGGTCCCCCCTAGGCCCATGGGGCCGCTGTGGCGAATAGAGTAGACAGCTATGTTGTGGCGAAGCCAGTAGTTTGCAGCGTAGCTGCAAGAGAAGTAGTTTGGAAGAAGGTGTTTGTCTTTGGGTTATATAGGGGTATTTTAATTTTTTATAAAAAACATATATCCCCTATCATCTATATCTATTCATACCATACCATCTATCTGCTATTGTGTGTATGTGTATTGTTATCTACTGGACTGCTCGGATATGGGCGCATGCCCGCAGGGGGGTATAGGACAGTGTGGCGTTTTTGCCATGGCAGTTTTGCCACTTGTTTATTGCCACTACTGCCACTTGTTTATAGATTTATATCTATCTACAAATAAACTGTGTTAAGTTTTCTTAGCTATCTTGTGGAAATTGACAATTTCAAACTGGCAAGAATTATATTTCTCAAATCAAGAACAAATAATACTTGTCAAAAATACAATGAATAATACTTGTCAAATCAACTATGAAATATCAATAGTAAACAGGAGAATTGATTTTGTTACAAATTATTACACTTGCAGGCTTGCCAGTGGCTGCATTGCTGGCATAATTGAGCTTGTCAGGATGTTCTGACATTCTTCTACGGAGTCATCATGATTGATCTTTCTATCTACACCAGCGCGGACAGTGCGGCACTGACTGCAACTGAGAATCAGCGAACCATTCTTGCGCGCTTCAGGAATCCGGCTAGGACATTTGCAGTGAATATCAGCAATGATGCCTGGCAACGCATTGCACATATTGATGCAACGTACAAGCCTTTGCTTGAAGCAGTCCTGTACAGTGCTGCTCAAGCAATCCTTGCCCGCTATATCAATAACTTCAACAGCGGAACACCGAGCACTGTTCCTGCTAATCTCTTCAGCAACGATGCAATTCTCGAAGAGGCCAACGGAAGCAACAGCGAATGGCTCACGAAAGAGGAGCTGACTGAGGCATGGAAAGTCAGCGCAACTCGCGCCGCCATCTACAATCAGCAGCGGTACGCAAATGAGCCCGCATACCGCAGGGCATTCACGCGCTTTGAAGAAATGATTCTGAAGCTGGCAGGCAAAACCAGCACATACGAAGAAAAGGAATTAGACGCCATGCTGGCAAAAATTGCAGATGCTGACCTCGGCACTGCATTCGGGATGTTCATTGTTCGGCGCATTGAAGCATTGCAGAACAAGCCACAGAAAGCAGAAATTGACCTTGACGTGCTTTGATGCTTTGATGCTTTGATGCACATTAACCCGCTTCGGCGGGTTTTTTCATGCCCAGACTATTTGCCGAAGGCAGTGCAAATGAGAATTATTTCATGCCCAGACTATTCTACGCGGGGGAGGAGGCTTTTTTGGAGGCGAGGTGATCTTTTTATCCTATGAACTTCAAAGAAATTTTCTAAAATTTTCTAAAATTTTTTGCAACAAGATTCGCTATTAACAATCTACATCCTTCTACCTCATACTAATAACTATAAACTTTTCAAAGGACTCATACTAGTAGCTACAGACTTTTCAAAATACTAGTAGCTATAAACTTTTCAAAGGAGAATTGAAGATGGCAGAGTCGGAACTGCGGCCTACGCCGCGCAACAAATTGCTGGGCATAATTGCAGATGTACTGTCTGCAGCTTCTAGTCCGCAGCGGACGCAACAAATGCAGGGCATATCTCAGATGCTTGGAATCCCGGCACTAGCAAAGACTGCAAATACTCTAAGCTATGGAGGCAGTCTGACAAGTGGTAAAGGAATGACCACACAAATGACACCTGAAACCAAAGATGCACTCAGCGTGTTGCTGGAGAATATTCCAGTTCCCAGTGGAAAGGCCGCTGCAGCAATCGGAGGTGCTGGTATCATAGCTCCAGCAACAAAAGAGATCGCAAGCACACTCAATATAGAAAAGATTGTTGATCGTGTCATGAACATGGCAGCTGAAGGCAAATCGTGGTGGAAGATTGGAACAGAATCTGAAAAGGCTTTGAGAGAGGCTAGAAATCCAGGAGGCGCATTGACAGTATTTATTGGGCCTGAAGGCATTCCACGCATTAAGCTTGATCCAGCAGTGGCAAGAATTGCAAAATCTGCACCATTCAAGGAGTTCACCAATCCGGGAGATAACTATGTACGGCTTGGCAAAGAACTCACAAGTGGCGGAGAAGTGCCATTAAGCGATGCTCTACTGCATCCCAGCCTGTATGAAATCTCGCCTGGGGCGCGCAATGCTGTGATTAGGCATAACCCAATGCTAGATCTTAGTGGGCCTGGACAGGCAGCTGTTTCTACAGACGCTGCTGGACGCAGCATTATAAATCTAGGGGTAGAACAGTCTGGGCCGGCACGTATAAGCAATGATCCTATGGGATATCTACTGGAAACTCTCCTACATGAGCCTACTCACATCATACAAAAAGAGAATATGCTGCGCGGTGGTGGTGGTCCGACTGTAAACTCAGTCCGCAGCATGATAGACGAAGCAATTGCAAAAGGCAGCTACAGAACTCCTGTAGAACTTGAAAGCCTAAAAAAATATCTTACACAGGTTGAAACTATGTCTGATCCAATCCGTAAGCAGGCTGCGCTGGATAATCTCTACATGTCCAGTTACGGAGAGTGGGAGGCGCGCCAGGCATCACAATATGGTCGCAGCCTGCCTATGGCAAATGAGCGTGGAGCTACATATTAAGGAATACTGCCATGACCCCAAAAGAGCATGCCATCAATCTACTTGCGCAGGGCATACCTACATCTCAGGTGGCCGCAGCAGTAGGAGTTTCTGACAGCTACATTAGCCAACTCAAGGCAGATGAAGAAGTGCAGCGCCAGATTGCTGAAAAGCAGGCGGCCCATAGTATTGCAGACAGCAATTTTGACTCAACTCTTGAACGTGCCGAGGCAATGGCACTAGAAAAGATTGAAAAGAATTTGCCCTTTGCAAACATGGGCCAAGCACTTGCGGCATTTCGCATTCTCAATGGCGCCCGCCGTCGTAAGGATGAATTCGTTCAAAAGGATACTGCTGTCAGTGTTACGGTGAATTTGACACTGCCTGCCAACAACATACCGAAGTATATTACTAACCAGGCCAATGAAATCATTGAAGTGGAGGGCAAGACCATGATTAGCGCTAGTGCTAAAACACTTGATCAGATTCTTGCTGCCCGCAGCGGCACAGATCACAAACAGCTTCCGCAAACCACAGCGGCAGAGAAGGCTGCACAGATGCTTGGAAGTTTGGCTCCATTGCCGCGCAGGCAAGCTGTCAAGAGTCCGATACCGCTGAGTGCAGACATCTTGTGAAGCACTAGACCCGTAGACTGCGAACCTAGGGCCGCTGCTGTGTGCGAAGCGTAGCGACAGGCCTTGGCCCCATGGCGAAGCTACGAGGAAGCGCAGGGTTCCCTGTCAAGTACGAAGCTAGAAAATACCGCAGCGAAGCGAGGATGATTTTCGTAGCTGAGAGCGCAGCGGTGCTTGATAGGGATTAGCGACGAAGTAAGCTAGACATGGCGGCAAAGCGCCAGAGCGAAGCGGAGCACGTAAATGTAAAGGAAACCTATAAACATGGCAGATATATACAGTCCATGGATGGCAGCATCTGAAGAAGATGTCACAACTATGGGACTTGCAACTCCTGAATACATGGAAATGTATGCAGAAGCTCAAGCAGGTCCTGGAAGTGAAGCATCTGTTGAGATGAAAACTGAGCCAGAAGTCAAAGATCCAGAAATGGAGCAACAAGATGGAATGCACGAGGCTATGCAAATGGCGCTGCAAACTATCAATCAGCAATCTAACGTCATCAATAAGCTGATGACGCAACTCAAAGGAGAATGACATGAGCAACGTAAGTGATCCCGTAAAATTTGGTACTGCTGTAACTCCTAGCAATTCTACAGTTTTGACTCCTACGCGCGCCTTGTATATTGGCACTACAGGGGATGTGTCAGTTCTTATGATGAACGATGAAACTATTCTGTTTAAAGCTGTAGCTGTAGGCATTCTTCCTGTACAAGTGACTAAAGTATTTGCTACAAACACTACAGCTACAAACATTGTGGCGCTGTGGTAAACGTATAAATTGGAGGGACTATGCGGCTATCTAACATAGCACTGGCAGTTAGTGCACAGTATGGAGGGCTGTTTAAACCCTCTAGTTTATTTACTACTGACGTCAACGGCGCATGGTACGACCCGTCGGACTTCAGCACGATGTTCCAAGACGTAGCAGGCACCAAGCCTGTGACGGCTGTCGAGCAGCCTGTGGGGTTGATGCTGGACAAGTCGAAGGAGCATGTGCTTGGGCCGGAGTTGGTGACGAATGGTACCTTTGATAGCAATGTCAATGGGTGGACTCCGCAGGTTAGTGTTACCGCTTCTAGAGATACCTCGATATTCCCAAGCGGCGCTTTAAAGATACAAGTCACTTCTGCCGGTGGTTCTACGTACGTAGAGCAAAGCCTTGGTAGCAACTTTATTGTTGGAAGGGCGTATAAAGCTACAGCTACTGTATATACCGCAAGCTCTACACCGTCAATAGCCGGAGCAGCTATTAGCTTCGTTAGTGGGTCGTTTACTGGAGCAACATCTGTAGCGCAATCGCAAAAGGACATTGCACAAACTCTAACAATTTATTTCACCGCAACAAGCACAACTCATAGTATTTACTTGACTATTTGTACGTTGGACTTTATGTCTTGGGGAAGTGTAGGGAGTGTAGCGTATTTCGACAACATTTCCGTCCGCGAACTGTCCGGCAACCGCGCCTTCAACCCCAGCGGCAACAGCGCGAACTTCCCGGTGCTATCGGCTAGGTATAACCTGCTGACGAAGACTGAGCAACTGTCAGATGCGGTTTGGTCGAAGCAAAACCTCTCAGTGGCTGAAGTTGCAGGCGCCGGCCCTGACGGTACAGCCGCGTCTTTGCTGACGGAAAATTCAGCAAGTGCATGTCACCTTGTTGATTCCGCGTCAAACACGGTATCTGCGGGAGATTATTCGGTAGTTGCTTACCTGAAACCCAATGGTCGAACGCTGCCATTGATTCAGATTAAAGGGGTGACACCTGAAGGCAATGCTACATTTAACTTGACCGGAAGTGGCTCAGTTCAAGCTCAATCAAACGCGACGGCAAGCATTGAACCGGCCAGCAACGGTTTTTACAAATGTACCGTCAACGTCACAGCAACGGCAGGTGGTTCGGCGTACTTACGGGTGTTCCTAGATTCAAACACTTATCAGGGCGACGGAGTAAAAGGGTTGTATGTCTGGCACCCAGACCTCCGCGTAGCCAACGACGCCCTAAACCAGCCAGCATATCAGCGAGTCAACACCGCCACAGACTACGACACAGTTGGCTTCAAGCCCTATCTGAGTTTTAACGGCGTGAACCAGTGGCTGCAAACCAACGGCATCAACTTCACCTACGGCGACAAGATGTTTGTCAGCGCGGGGGTTCGACGGCTTATTGATAGTGTCGGTGTCATTTGTGAACTATCCGCTAACTGTAACAACTATAGTGGTTCATTTTTGTGTCTTGGTGGCTCAAACCCTGCCGGAACTGGTAATGCGTTTGCCTCTTGCAGTCGCGGCACTTCTCCAGCTAGTGCCGACCAGTTCGGATACACCCAATCCGCATTTGCGCCACCCGTTACCGCTGTGGTTTCCGCAACGCACGATATTGCAGGCTCTTTGACGGTGGTGTACGGGAACGGAACTGCGGGCGCAAACGGCACCGGAAGCAAAGGCATCGGCAACTTCGGCAACTACCCACTCTACATCGGCGCTCGCAATGGCAGCAGCTTGTGGTTCAACGGTCGCTTGTACGGCCTAGTCGTCGCAGGCAAGGCAGCCAGCGCCAGCGAGATCGCCAGCACTGAAGCGTGGCTCAACCAGAAGACAGGAGCTTATTAGATGACCTATACAAATGCAACCGTAATCATCGCAGCCTCTGATAAAGAAGCTGCACAAGCAGACTTTCCTGAAAGTTTTGTTTCAGGACTTTATGTAGCAACTGAAAATGCAGATTCCACAGTCGCTACTAACTATGTCTGTTCTGGCCTTTGGACTGATTCAGATCTATCCAAGGTTGTGAACGACGTATCTTGGCCACGTAAGGTCTATTTCGGAGATGTGCAAGTCGTACTAACAACTCTCAACCTACTTCCAATAACTATTCCTATGGAATAAATAATAGGACTGTCAACATGTCAGAAACTACAGAGATTAGCGCCAGCGGCGCAGAAGCTGCAGAACTTACGCGCCAAGATCTAAACTTTCTTGGCATGTTGGCAGCTCCGGAAGAATTCACCTACAATTTTCCACTATTCTATATAACGCTCTTTGGAATGCTAACAGCGTTCAAGGCAAAGATTGAACGTTACGCCATTGGTATTCCTCGGGGCTTTGCAAAGACTACATTCATCAAACTCCTTTGTCTGTGGTACATACTATTCTCTCATAAACAATTTATCCTTATCGTTGGGGCCTCAGAGGATCTAGCTGTCAACACATTGTCTGACATATGCGATCTTCTAGCGGGGCCTAACATTCGTAAACTATTTGGGAACTATCGTGCAAATATTGAAGTGGATACTCAGGCACTTAAAGTCTTTCATTTTCGCGGTAGAGATATTATTCTACGTGCTATTGGTGCCGGCACTGCTGTTCGTGGTATTAACCGTAAAAATAAGCGTCCAGATGTTATTATCATGGATGACATCCAGAAGCGCGAAACTTCTGAAAACAAAGAGCTCAGTGACCAACTTCTAAAGTGGGTACTCGGTACTCTGATGAAAGCACGTTCCAATGATGGATGTACTTACATCTACGTTGGTAACATGTATCCACAAAACTGCATTCTGGAAAAGCTGAAGCACAATACTCAGTGGACTTCTTTTATCGTTGGCGGTATTCTTGCAGATGGCACATCTCTCTGGGAAGAGCTGCGACCTATTGAAGAACTTCTATCGGAATACCAGGCAGACTCAGAAATGGGTCATGCAGATATTTTCATTTCAGAAATTCTCAATAGCACCGATATTGCCTCTGCCTCTGGTATAGATATCTCCAAGATTCCAGTACTTCCTCCATATTTTGAGGATGCAGATCCGGAAGGATCTTTCATTATCATTGACCCATCATCAGGAAAGAAACAAGGCGATGACTGCACTATTAACCATTATTCCGTTGTGGATGGGATACCGATTTTTGACGAATTGGTTACTGGAACCTTTAGTCCACTTGAGACAATCAAGCATGCTATTTCCTTGGGACTTCAACATAACACCAGACTGATTGCTGTTGAAGGTGTTGCATACCAATCCACACTGTTATTTTGGTTTGAACAATACTGTGAACAAGAAGGTATCAGCGGTTTTGAGTTTGTAGAATTGAGTCCTAAAGGTCAAGCCAAAAATAACCGTATCAAGCGCGGACTGCTGCAAGTTTTGAAGTCAGAAATATATTTAGGACCTGCTGTACGTTCTCGTGTTCTGAGTCAGATAGTGGATTGGAACCCACTAAAGATCAACAACACTGACGATATAATAGATCCAATCGGCTATGTAGAAGAAGTAATGCGAGAGTATGGACATCTCGTTGTGAAGAATATCTTCGATATAGATGCAGAGGCTGTAAGTGCCTCTCACCATTCCAACTTAGCTCTACCCTTTTAAGGACAGGCATGGCTACTTCCAACATTTCAATCATCAATACGCTGAATTTGCAACAGCGGCGTGAGCTCCTACATTATGCGCGAGATTGCGCAGATCGCACTGGAAGCTCTCTGTCAGACTTCCGCAGCCTGCTACGCTATCGTGATCGGGCATATCAGCGTCAGCTGGATACCACTGATGAGCACATCAAAGCAGTGCGTGCTAACATGAGTGGTGATGCGCGCAAGATTCAGAACATGACTGTGCCCATTGTGATGCCTCAGATTGAGTCCGCAGTGGCATATCAAGCTGGTGTCTATCTGACTAGTCATCCTGTCTTTGGCGTTGTCAGCTATCCTGCAAACCAAGATAAGGCAATGCAGTTTGAGACTGCCCTTGGCGACCAGTCTATTCGGTATGGTTGGCCTCGTGAACTTCTCAAAGTTTTCCGCGATGGCTTCAAATATAATTTTGGCGCCGCAGTGGTCCAGTGGAAAAAGACTCCACTGAAATCCATCGTAACAGACACTAGCATCACTAAAGCAGGGCTTGCTGCAATCCGTGAGTACAGCTATGGAGGCAACTACATTAAGCGAGTTGATCCATACAACTGCTTCATGGATATGACAGTTGCTCCTGCTGATCTGCATGCTGAAGGAGAATATTTTGGGTGGAATGAGATTATATCTCGTGTACAGCTCAAACGTCTATTCTCAATGCTGGACGCACAAAAGACTACCAGTGCAGCAGAAGCATTCGCTAGTAGCTTTGCAGGAAGTGGACAGGACGAAACCAGTGCACTCCACTACTACACTCCAGAAATCAACAAGTATCTTAATCTATCCAGTGCCAATTACGGCGGCCAGAACTGGGGCCAATGGATGGGACTGCCTGGAAGCAACACGCAGAAACTGTCCTACAAAGACAATTATGTACTGACGCATTTCTACTGCCGCGCATTGCCTTCTGATTTTGGTGCCCGTGGAAATCATGTAAAGATTTATCACGCCATCATTGTGAATTGGCAGGAAGTGATCTTTGCAGAGGAGCTCAATGTAGGTTACGATACGCTGCCCTGTTTCATCATGCAGCCGTATGAAGATGGCCTTGGTTATCAGACGCAATCCATGCTGGATAACTCGCTGCCGTTCCAGGACATGAGCAGTGCCCTGTGGAATATTTCCCTGGAATCTAAACGCCGTCTGATCTTTGATCGCCTGATTTACAACCCGCGTCTCATTGACAAGAAGGACATTGATCCTGTCAGTAGCGTATCTCGTATTCCTCTGCGAAATGCCTCTATTGCCAAAGATGGCAATCCTATGGCCGCAGCAGTCTACCAGATACCGTACCGCGAAGATAACTCAGGCACCAACATTCAAATGTCTGAGATGATTTCTGCTATGGCTGACCAAGCAACTGGACAGAATAAGGTGGATCGTGGACAATTCCAAAAAGGTAACAAGACCAAGACGGAATTCCAGGAAACTATGTCCAATAGCAACAGTCGCCAACAGTTGGCATCTCTGTGCATTGAGCATCAGTTCATGACTCCTCTCAAGGAAGTCATTAAGTCCAATACGCTGCAATATCAGACTGCTGGTAAGATTCTCAACCGCGAACTGCGGCAAGAAGTTGAAGTTGATCCTGTGGCGCTGCGACAAGCTATCCTTGAATTCAAACTCACAGATGGTCAGTTGCCAGCAGAGAAGATGCTCAACTCTGAATTGTTGACTGTGTTCATGCAGACTGCTCAAGCAATTCCGTCAATTCAAACTGAATATGATGTACTGTCTATGTTCACTTACTGGGCGCGACTGCGTGGCGCATACTGGTTAGACGATTTTAAACGCGATCCGCAAGCTCAGCAGCAAGCATTGCAAACTATGGCCGCCACCGCCGCAGCTCAGAACACTCAACCTCCTGAGCAAGCTGCAATGCAGCCTGGAACTTAATCATGCACACCGTTCAACAAGATACTGCCAGCCAATTCATGCGTTTTAATCTGACGCCTGAAGATGAAAAGCTGGCAACCAAAGTTTCTCCGCTGTTTCTGGCATATCTGCAAAACAAAATTGAAGCGTATGCCAGCGCACTGGTAGAAAAGCAGTTACCTTACAGTCCTAATCCAGCGGAACAGGTGACTGCAATCATTGCCCATGAGAGGATCCGTAATTTTGTGGAAGCATATACGGAACTTCTTCATGAGCTACTCCAAGCTGCTCAAGATGAGCAAACCAACGCGCATGGCGCATAAGCAACTGAGGTTAGTATGAAAACATATTTGGGCGCTAAAATAGTACGTGCAACGCCTATGACCAGGCAAGAGTACAATGACTTTAGGAATTGGAAACTTCCTGCAAATGAGTGCGGTAGTGATGCAGGATACCTGGTGGAGTACGTTGATGGTGGAGCTCCAAACACTACAGAGTATAAAGGTTACATCTCGTGGAGTCCTGCAAAGCAGTTTGAGACTGCTTACAATGAACTTCCATCCACCGTCTCTATCACCTTCTAACTTGGAGCACAATCATGGCATTCCTTCCTGGCATCTTTGGCAATAAGCAACAAACAGCTCCTGCTCCCGCACCAGTAACTCCGGCTGCTGCCGCAGGGGGTGGTGCTGGCCCAGCAACTCAGCAACAAGCTCCAGCAAATCAATCTGCTGATCCGGCTGCTATGCTGAATACCCCTGCAACTACTGCTGCAGGTGGTCCGCAGAATCCGCTGGATGCTTTCGCTGATATGTTCAAGCCGAAAGCTCCAAATCCTAATACGCCTAAGCAAGCTACTTTGGCAGACCCTATTCTCGGTCAGCTTGATCCTGCCGCTTTCAAGCAGCAAGTCTCTCAGGCTAACTTTGCTGCTGCTATTCCGCAAGAGACTATGCAGAAGGCAATCAGTGGCGATCCGCAGGCATTTGCCGAAGCGATCAATACTGCTGCTCGTGAAGCATTTGCCGCAGCTGCACAACTTTCTCACGGTCTTGTTGAGCACGGCGCCCGCACTGCTGCTGAACGTGTGAACAGTTCGCTGGATTCGCGTATCCGCAACTTCCAGATCAAGAGTCAAAATACTAGTCATGAAGCACTTGCCCATCCTGCTGTGGCTCCCATGCTGAATGCAGTGAAGATGCAGATTGCCCAATCCAATCCACAACTTACGCCGGAAGCGGTGCAACGACAGGCCGAACAGTACTTCACGCAGATGGCTGATGTGCTCGTGGCTCCCAAACAACAAGCAGCTGCCGCTGCTGCCAAACCTTCTCAGAACGATTTCTCTTACCTGCTCGATTGATTGAGCACAATTTAAAGGATTTATCATGGCCGTTGGTCTGCTTACCTCTGCTTCTGCTCCGCAGAACCTGAATGCTATCTCGTTCGCTCAAGCTATTACTCGCCTGATGCCGAACGGTACTGCTCCCCTGTTTGGTCTTACCAGCCTGCTGAAAGACGAAACTGCCAGCAACATTGAACATGGTTACTTCACCAAGACCATGATCTTCCCCAGCGTCACTCTGATTTCTGCTGTTGCTGATGGTGCTGCAACTATCTTCAATGTTGGCTCTACCTCTGACATCGTTCCTGGCGACCTGCTGATGGCAGAAAGCACTCAGGAAATTGTGCAGGTTCTGACTGTTCCTACCAGCACTTCGATTACTGTCACTCGCGCTGTTGGTTCTGTCTCTGCTGCTGCTATTGCTTACGGCGTATCGCTGCGCACTGTTGGTAACGCCTTTGAAGAAGGCTCTGTTCGCCCGAGCGCTGTTAACATCATTGCTACTCGCTACGTCAACAACACTCAGATCTTCCGTAATAGCTGGGCCGTCACCAAGACCGCTGCTGCTATTCCGCAGATTGCAGGTGCTGGTTACGTTAGCGAAAGCAAGCAAGATTGTGCTGCTCTGCACGCGATGGCCATTGAGAAGGCTCTGTTCTTCGGCCAGAAGTTCATGGGCACCAAGAATGGTCAGCCGTTTCACACCATGGAAGGTATTGTTCGCCGTGTGACTGATGCTGCTCCTGGCAACATTACCACTCTGGGCGCTACTACCAACTGGACTCAGCTGGAAGCTGCTCTTGATCCGACGCTGCAAACTGTTACTGACCCGAAGGGCGGCAACATTCGCACCGTGTTTGCTGGTGGTACTGCTCGACGTGTTCTGCACAACATTGCACGTCTGAACTCTGCATATCAGATCACTACTGCTGAGACTGCCTGGGGCCTGCAGATTGATACCATCAAGACACCGCGTGGCACTTTCGAGATCATCGAGCATCCGCTGTTCAACGCTTATGGTGCTTCGAGTGCTTGGGCTAAGATGGCAGTTATCTGTGATCTGAACGCATTCAGCGTGGCCTATCTGCGTAAGACCAGCGACGCCGCTTACAACAGCTCTGGCGCGCTGGTTGACAACGGTGTCGATGCTGAAGGTGGTACGCTGACTACCGAACTGACCTGCACGATCAAGAACCCTGCAGCTTTCGGTATTATTTACAACTTTACCGCAGCTGCGGCCGGTTAATTTGTTGGGGGACGTACGCTGCGGGAAGGTAGCGTACTTTGTGTAGAGGGCCAGACACCAATCTGGCTCTCTTTTTTTAACTTGCAAAAACTGAGGTAAATAAAATGGCAACTGGAATGGTATCTTCTGCGCATGCTTTGCAAAACACTGCATCTGTGCTTCGTGTAGGCGAACGCTTGGCATCTAGCCCTCGCGCGCTTGCAGACAAGAACTCTCGCGTATTTCATCACATGGTTCCTGGTGCGCGCTTCGTCATGCCTGATGGCCTTGAAATCGTATTTCTTGGTGGGCAATTTGTGACCAATGATTCTGAAATCATTGCAGAGCTTGACAAAGTCTCTAACAAGTCCTCTAGTATGATCTACACTGCTGCAGAAGTTGTTGAATCTGTCAAGGCAAACGCAAACAAGCTGGCAGCTGATGCTGCTGACACCGCCGGCAAGGCATAACTATTTAGTGGTGAGCACGCATGACTACATTTGCCGAACTAGAATCACTCGTTGTTGAGCAAACTCGGCGCCCCGAGATTCCAGCTGTTACTCAGGCTGCAATCCGTACGGCTACTATGCGTGCTCACCACACCGATTTCTTCCCTAAAGATGTTGCAGTAGGCACTATTACGTATTCGCCTAACTCTGCAATCTTTAGAGACTTCGCTGATGTGAGCAGTACGTTGACGCGGCTACGATCTATCAAATCTCTGCAGGGCCTAGAAGCTGTAAGTATGGCGCCTGTAGAATCTTTTGAATACCGCGAACTTGATGATGTATATGATGCTGATGGCAATAGGCGCCCAAGCATTTATAACATCATTGGTGATACTCTGCGTATTTACCTGCAGACTCAAACTGGACTTGTTCAAGTCTACTATTATCAGAATCCGTCTGTCACAGAAGACATCTATTATAGCTGGATCGCAGACATGTATCCAGATGAATTGGCCGCCTGGGCCGCAGCAATCGTATTTGCACGTACAGGATTTGCCGAAATGGCACAAGAATTTCAACGAAATCACATTGCACCGTTCAAGGAGATGTTGATTTCTTCGCATCTGCTAGGTAATACCAACTGAGGAATAGCTATGGCATATGTACCAAACGCAACGACTGTCACAGAGCCTGTTGAATCAAGATCTGTTGAGAGTGCAGCTCTTGAGTTTAGAACTCTTAAAGAGAAGGTGGTAGAGAACTCTAATGCAATTCTGACAGCTTTACGAGATTCATCTACTGCTATTGGTGTGCTACCCTCTGCAGCTTTGCGTGCAGGCAAAGCGTTAGTCTTTGACGGCGCAGGTAATCCAACGGCTGCTGCCATTGGGAATGCAGCTGATCCAGGACTTCGCAGTGATTTAGCAGCAAGCACTGGCGCTGCTCTCGTTGGTTATAATGGAAGCTCTGTCAAGGATGCTTTGGATTCTACTGTTCGACTGGCAGGTGCTCAGTCTATAGCAGGCGTAAAGACATTTAATACTGGCATTGTACTTGGTGTTGACCTTCCCATCTCTGATGGGGGCACTGGAGCAAGCACTGCAGCAGCTGCGTTTGATAATTTGAAGCAGTCTGCAACTGACATCTATACTGGCGTAGTGGAGCTTGCTACAGCAGCAGAGGCCGCAGCGGGTACGGATACCACTCGACCGATCACGCCGTCCACGTTGCGCTCCGGTCTGAATTCAACTGGCGCAGCCCCTATTTATGCTGCCCGCGCCTGGGTGAACTTCAACGGCGCCGGCGCCACGGTAGCAATTCGGGCGGCTGGCAACGTGTCGAGCATCACCGACAATGGAGTTGGCAACTACACGGTGAACTTCACAACTGCAATGCCGGACGCAAACTACGTAGTAGTCGGGACTGGATCAGGAGGATCCGGAACAGCGCCGGCAGGCCTTGTAGTGGTGCTTGCGGAGGCCCTTGCGACAACTAATTCTTATTCATCCAAAACCGCATCTGCAGTTCAGGTTGTGTGCATAGACAATAACATCGACGCCTTGAACGACGCGTTTTCGGTAAATATCGTCATCTTCCGCTGAGATCACACAATGAACCAACGCATCATCTACCCCACTGACGACGGCGGCGTAGCCGTCATCATCCCGGCGCCTGACTGCGGCCTGACCATCGAGCAGATCGCAGAAAAGGATGTGCCTCATGGCAAGCAGTTTAAAATCGTAGACGTTGCCGACATCCCCACAGACCGCACGTTCCGCGCAGCATGGGAGTACCAAGAATGATTGTCATCAATATCAACAAGGCCAAATCTATTGCCCATGAAATGCGTAGAGCTGCTCGGGCTGCTGAATTTGCTCCGCTAGACTTTGCTATTTCAGCTCGGGTTCCGGGTCAGGACGAAACAGCATTGGAACAAATGCGCCAAGAAATTCGCACTAAATATGCTGATATTCAAGTTCGCATAGATACTGCAGATACAGTAGAGGCTATAAAGGAAGCATTGACGTGAACGTAGACCCAATAGAATATGGACGTCTAATCTCAACAGTAGAATCTCTTGAAAAGAAGGTGGATGCAATGGAGGCAGATATAAAAGCTCTGCTTGCATTGGCCAACAAATCAAAGGGAGGTTTCTGGATGGGAATGACAATCGCAAGTTTTGTGGGAGGCTTCATTACTTGGGCCTCAGGGCAGTTTCTGAAATAATATCATGGCAATACAGCGCTTCAAACTTGCATTTAACAATGCACGCATTCCCCTCGTGTCTACGCAAGCCAGTCGCGCTGTATTTGTGCCTGGCATTGAAGCTAGCACGCGAGCAATACAAGGAGCTGTTGGCAGCAGAGAATCCACTATGGATTATCAAGCAGCTCAACTAATCTACGCAGAGAATGTTATGCCAGTGCCTACTGGTATTCGATCTGTTGGATATGCTCAGCGAATTGCGCCTACGGTCAATGATGACTTTGACAGTATCTTTGCACTGCGGGATGCAGATGAAAACACTGTCCTCTACAGTCCGTCTGCAGGTAAAAACTACATCTATGATGACGTAGCTGGTGCTTGGAGCACTACCACTCACAATGCAATCTTTGCGCCACGCACCGTAAAAACTGGATATAGTCCAGCCAACAGTAGAGTCACGTACGCGTATGTAGATGGCTTTACGTTTGTGTGCTTTAGTCGCCTTGTTGCAAGTGACAACAGCGACATGAGTATCATGGTGTGGGATACTACTACAAAGACACTGCAGCCTGCAAATAGACTGCTTGCAAATGTCCCATATCCTGCAGGAGAAATTGATGGCATCTCCAGCTCCAACGGCTATCTGCTTCTATTCTCTGGGCTATCTGTTGCGTGGGCAGGATTTAATGGCACTGCATTTGACTATCAGATTTATGCAAACGGCAATCTGACAGGCTCTGGATGGCAAACTCCAGAAGATATCAAAGCACCAATCACAGCACTGATAAGTCTGCCTGGCGGCTTTGTAATCTTTACAGGTAAAAACGCTATTGCAGCCAACTACCATGCACAGTCTCTTGGCACTCCTTGGGTGTTCCGAGAGATTCCAAATGCAGGCGGTCTTGAATCTTATGAGCAGGCGACGGTAGAAGGTAGTAAGGGGACACTAGTTGCCTACACAACTTCTGGTCTGCAGAGCATCTCACTCAATAGTTCAGAGTTAGATAACATTGAAGTTGCAGATTTCATTGCCACACGTGTAATTGAGCGCTATAACTTAGAGAGTCATGCGTTTACGCGAGGAAGTACTAATCTGGACTTCTACGTAAAAGTCTCAAACATTGCCAACCGCTTCACTGTAATCTCTTATGGTACTTATCCTGGCGTTTACAGTTATGCACTTGTGTATGATGGTGCACTGAAGCGCTGGGGCAAACTGCGCATGGTGCATCGTGACTGCTTCTATTGGAATTATGGCGCAGTTACAGGATCTATCACCTATGCCGCTATGGGAGATATTTCCTACAGCAGTCAGCTGAATGCATCTTATGACGCGACGGCTCAGCAATCAAATGCATTCACAGCAGCGCAACATAGTCTGGCATTTCTGAAAGCTAGCGGAGAAATTATTATTGCGGATTGGTCATCCAGTTTGCGGGATGTTGAAGATGAAGCAGTTGCTGTCATTGGGCGCGTGCAGCTTACACGTACTAGCAATGTGCAGTTTAATCGCGTAGAGTTAGAAGGTTTTACAGCTGGCCAGCTCCTGATAGCACCTTCATATGACGGTGCAAATCTTAGTACCACACAAGAGCTCATAACTATTCAGTCTGGTCCTCTGCTCCACGTGGCAGGAAGTATGATTGACTGCAAAAACTTCAACTTGATTGTGCAGGGCACATTTAATCTAAGCACAATCATCATTGAAGGTACTACTACAGGGAAAATCTGATGCCAGAGTATCTATTATCTTCAGGACTTCCTAGTTATCCTGCAGGACTCAATGACAAAGATGCTGCTCTTGTACTTCCTGTGTATAGGGCTGTCAACAATCTAGCAAATAAGGTGAGTGCAGTCACAGGACAGCAGCAGTTTGCACCCTCTGAATTGCCACTGCTGCGGCCCTTTGATGTGCTGTCTAATGCGCGCAACAACCTGGTGTTTGCAGTTGCAACTGAAGCTCTAAGCTTTGGTATGACTGTAAATATCTATGATAACGCTGGTGTGATCAGTGTGCGTAAAGCAGATCGCAGCTTGACACGTCCTGCGCATGGACTTGTAAATAGCATTAATGGTGCCGCTATAGGAGCTACCTGTGAAATCATGTTCATGCAGGGGCGTAGTCAAGGTGTGACAGGCTCAACAGTAGGTAGTGCATACTATCTTAATACTGCTGGCACTGTCACTGCTACCAAGCCAACTACTGGCATGATTCAAGCTGTAGGCTGGGGGCTGGGAACTCACGGATTTTATCTCAATATCGAAGCACCATGATTCCAAAATATAAACTCTCTGCTCGCAGTCTCAATGCTATGTCTGGAGTTCATCCAGATTTGCAGCGTGTTGTCAAACGTGCCATTGAAATCACAGATGTTGATTTTGTGGTACTTGAGGGACTCCGCAGCAACCAACGACAGGCTGAACTTGTAAAAGTTGGGGCAAGTCGCACAATGGATAGCAGGCATATTACTGGTCATGCTGTTGATCTTGGTGCTTGGGTTGACAAGCGTGTTGCCTGGGACTGGCCACTGTATCATTCTATCGCAGTTGCTATGTTATCTGCAGCAAAAGAGCTAAAGATTCCAATTGTTTGGGGGGGTGATTGGAAGCGATTCCCCGACGGTCCGCACTTTGAACTTAGCAGAAAGGAATATCCATGAATGCTGCAGTTGTGACTGCTGTTGCTCGCCATCTTCTCACTGTCATTGGTGGCGCATACGCAATGAAATACGATATTGATGGTGCATCTCTTGATGCAATCATCGGCGGAATGTCAGCTGCTGTCGGCGTTGCTTGGTCCCTTTGGGATAAGCGACAACGCTAAGGGATTCGCAACTAGGCTACGTATGTGCTTGATTTACAATCAAGTTACTGCGTAGCCTTTTTTCATGGAGATTATAATGGCAACAGATAAAGTACAAGTGCCGAATGAGCTTGGCCAACTGCAAGCATTGATGGGATTGATTGGAGGTGGTGGACAGACTGCTACTACTACGACTACGAATACTGCACCGCTGCAGAATGTCCTTAGTCAGCTGCAAGGTATCGACTATAATGCTATGCTCCAGGGCATCTTTCAGCAGGCAGCAGGTCAGATTCCAGGATTGCAGTCTGCATATGGTCGCGCTGTTGGAGCACGTAGTAGCGGTAATGCACCTATGCAAGCAGCTCTGCAATCACTGCTACAACAAACTGCACTTGCAGGGCAGCAACAAATTGCAGCGCAACAGAATCAAAATCTGGCTACTCAGGCACAAGCTGCAAGTGCAATGACTGGCAAGAGGCAGACTACCAAGCAAAACAGTCAACTTGGGCAGATGGCTGCGATTCTTGGACTGGCACAAGCGGCCACTAAGCTTGGTGGTTATAAGACTGTGCAAGAGATGCTGGGAGCTGTGACTGGAACAGGTACTGGGGGTGGTACTGCTGCTCCTATTGCTCCTTCCACGGTATCTATGGATTACACGCTTCCGCAGAATGTACCTTTTGCTGAAAGTCCTTACGCATCCTTCGCAGACTATAGTGGCCCTGCATATACGCCTGGACAGGACATGGCTCCAACAGATTCTGTGGCATATACTCCTGTTGATTTTAATCTGGCGGACTATGCAGTTGATCAAGCACCTGCCCCTGATATGAGTATGGCACCTGAGGAGTGGTTCCAATCTCCAGATGTTATGTCTTATTTCTAAGGAGTCATCATGGCGACACAATATGCAGGAGGCGGGCGCAGATCAGAAGCGCCAACATATTCTCCCCGCGCAGTAATGGGTACACAAGTAGCAATGCCAGATGAGGCAGTTGTTGCAGAGTTGTTGCAGGCTATCAATGCTCCATCTATGCCGCAGTTTTCCAGCAGTGGAAGCTATAGAAGCAGTGGAAGTGGTGGAAGTGGTGGAAACATCTCTGCAGGTACAGGTACTGCCAGTATTGATCCTGGTCGCATTGGCGCAGGTATCAACGTGCTTGGATATGGTGCACAGCTTGCACAGAGTCCTGAACTAGCACAGATGGCAAGGGATCTTGGCAAGATGTTTGGAGTTGCAGGGCTGGGAGTGAGCCTATCTAAAGCTGAGAATGCAGCAGATGTTGGAAAGACTTTGGCTACTAGTCCAATGGTGCTGAACGCTCTTGGCGTGCCTGGGCAGCTGGCAGGGGCTATTGGCGGCTTTGCAGCTAATGGACTTGAAGGTGCAGCTACTTCGCTCGGTAAGATGGCAACATATGCAGCAGCCCCAGTAATAGGTATTGTAGATGCAGGACTTACTCTTGCGGGCATGCCAACAGTGGTTGATATGGCAATGGCAGCAATGAAACAAGCAGTTGCTCCTCACAACCCAGATGCAGTGTCTGTCACTGGTTTGTCTACTCCTGAAGCGTCGCTGAATCAACCTAACTTCAGTGACTATGGATTCAGTGTAGCTCCAGATTTTGGCGACAGTGGCTGGCAATCTGGCACTACAGATACTGGAACTACTGTTGGCGGTCCTATGAGTGGTGATATTTCAGGCTCTGATCTTGGCACGATTGGAAGCAACTATGGAAACAGTGGCCTGAGTAGTGGAGGCTATTCTAATAGTTGGGGTGGTGGAGGCTATGGATTTGGTGGCGGCACTGGTGGAATGGGAGATTAAATATGCTTGATTTGAATGCACTTCTTAGTCAGATGACCGCTACTGCCGCTCAGAGGCAGCAGAATGTAGTCAGTCAGCTTGAGACTATGAATGCTGACACTGCTGCTATGCAGGAGATGATGACTGTCAATACGCAGGAAGCTACGCAAGTAGCTCAGACCTCTGCGGATTTGGCAGCACGCACTGCGGCAGTTGAGTATGCACGTAATAAGACGATGGAGAATGCTCAAGCAGTGCTTGGGCTGAACCCAGATGACGTCAACAATCAGCTTGCAACTAGCATGGCTGAATACAATGCTGCTGAGACTCAACGTAAAGCTTCCAAGCAGCAGTTTGATAAGCTGAGTCAGATCAGTTTGTTGGACAATCCGCTTGGCTGGCTTGCTGCACAACTTCAACTTCCGCAAGTGGCAGCACAAAACAACGCCGCAGTTGATACACGAGATGCCGCAGCAGCAAACATTGCAACTCGCCAGCAGCTACTGACTGCGCATCGCAGTGCTGTGACTGCGAACACTGCGGCCCAAGTGCAGCAGATTAAGCTTGACAGTGCTCAGAATGATCTTGCGGCAGCGCGTATTAAGATTCGTGAGGCAGAAATTCAGAACAGCAGTGTGATTGCAGGTCGAAAACTGCAAGCTTACCAACTGTCTGACAAACTCTTTGACATTGAGTCTGATCTCATCAATAAGCAATTGGCTGTTGGCCAGTACATGATGAGTTTGGAAGAGCGCAGAGAAGCTCGCGCAGAGCGTGCAGCTCAGGCGGCTGATCGACTTGCAGCTAAGAAAGCGCAAGCAGAGGATATTGCAGCCCTTGACGTACAGCTTGGACGAGTGAGTCAGTTCTTGGGACTTACCACTCCGATGAACGCTGAAATCTTGAAACGTATGCCAGATCCTAAGAAACGTCAAGCATGGATTGAGGCTGCAACTACCGGACAGATTGGGGCTGATCTTGTCGGCGCCTTGCAGTTCATCAATGCAAATGGCAACACTGCATCACTGCGTCAAAATAACCCTGGCGTGGCCGCTGCAGCACAAAACTTTGCAGCTGGTATTGATAGCTACTCTGCAGAGGTGCAACGCAAAGCGCGAGCTGAGGGCAAGACTCCTAAACCTGCAGAAATTGTAGCTCAAGCAAATGATGCATACACCAATGATATTATTGCTTCTGCTAGTAGGCCAGGCACAGGAAACAGTTTGACTTCGCCGCGTTGGGATTCTGTGTTCAATCCTTACAAGGCACAGCACCATGTTATGCTGGATGAGATCAAATCTGGCAAGATTCCTCTGCAAAACAATGCACTTGTAAAAGAGTTGCAGCTGTTGCGTGACACAGACCGTAATGGCACTGCCACTAATATCAGTTCTGAGCAGGAACTCACCGCGCTGAAGGCAGTAGCACTACAAGTCAAGAGTGGTAAGCTCAAGATTGATGAAGCTAGTCAGCAAGTTGCTGAATACTATCGTCTGGCTGCAGGCAAGAATAGGGAGTTGTATCAATATGAACTCTTTAATCTTCCGCCGCAGACCAGCTATAGGGGTCAGATTCCTGGTACTGGATTCTTGCAAGGTCCTGCAGAGGTAGAGCTTATGAGTCCTACATCTGTTAAAAAGAGTCTGTTAAAAGTCATTCGCAGAACAGAAGCTAATACCGCTACTAATGCTATGCGAGTAATGGCTGCACAAGGCATGGCTTTTGGATCTAATCTAAATGGCCCGGCTGCTGAGATTCTTCTCGGTAAATCTAAGTAATTTTCAACACATCTAGTCGGAGGCGACAAATGGATGAATTTCACCCTGTAGTTCTTGCAGCAGATTCTACTGATCTGCAAGCCAATACGCTCACTCGCATTGCTGATGCTGCTGCTAATGGTATCCCTGCAGCTGCAATCTCTGGTGCCATGAGTATTTATAACACCTTCCTAGACTACGGTGGGCAGGATCAGATTGATACTGAGACTGCTGTTCGCCGCTTCGCAGGAAATG
>Ga0116170_10001133_pt1 | contig 27473 bp, 26 predicted proteins | sample AD_JPNHW1_MetaG_FD_89797 | JGI IMG/M metagenome (GOLD analysis project Ga0116170, IMG submission 89797) | Active sludge microbial communities of municipal wastewater-treating anaerobic digesters from Japan - AD_JPNHW1_MetaG | ecosystem: Engineered > Bioreactor > Anaerobic > Digestate | place... | reverse complement strand
TCCAAATCGTAAATAAAACCGGTTTGTTCCCGCCAGGTGAGCTGGTAGAGCTTGCCGCCCAGCAAAGCCAGGCCCTCCGCGAAGTACGCGTCTGGCAAGCGACTTTGACGGTTGACGGTGCCCGTCTGGGGGTCAACCTCCCGCAGGGAAGACTCCCCGTAGAGGCCAGCGCTCTCATAGAAAACGCCGACATGAAAGACCAGCCCCTGGGTGTAGGCGGTTGGGTCGTGCGGGTAGCGGTTGACAATCTTGTAGGTGAGAGAGGGGCCCAGCTCGTCCGGAATCGCGTTGGGACCGGCCGGGTCCGGCTTCTGGAGGGCCGCGAAGGCCAACAGCAAGGCGAGCAACACCAGGGCGAGGAGGATGAAGCGCGGGTGGGTAGAGCGGTTGGGTGCCATTCTGACGGTCATTTTAATCCAAGCCAGAAAAAACGGCTGGGCTAAATCTGCTATGTGGGCATCATGAGGGTGGTCTGGGGCGCGATGGAGGGCTGAAAGTTGAAGCTGGCCTCCGCAGGTGATAGAATTTTCAAACGAAAAATTCATTGAGGAGAAAATCCTGTGTCTGATGCCCTGAAACGGTTTTTGAATTATGTGCAAATTGATACCCAATCATCCCGTGAGAGCGACACTTACCCCAGCACGTCCAAACAGTTGAACCTCGCCCGGGTTTTGGTCGCGGAGCTCGAGAAAATCGGGCTTGAGGACGTCCGGTTGGATGAATGGGGATATGTGACCGCCACTCTGCCTGCCAACATGGACACGCCCTGCCCCGTGGTGGGCTTTTTGGCGCACATGGACACAAGCCCCGACGCGAGTGGCGAGGGCGTGCGGCCGAGGGTGGTTGAGGGATATGACGGGGGTGACATCCTGCTGAATGCCGAAAAGAACATTTACCTCTCCCCGAGGGAATTCCCGGAATTGAGCAAGCGCGTTGGCGAGGACCTGGTGGTGACAGATGGAACAACCCTGCTGGGGGCTGATGACAAGGCCGGCGTGGCGGCAGTGATGAGCGCGATGCGCACATTGAAAGAACACCCTGAAATCCAACATGGACGGATACGCGTGGCGTTCACCCCGGACGAAGAGGTGGGAGCCGGCGTGGACCATTTTGACGTACCCGCGTTTGGGGCGGATTTCGCCTTTACGGTGGATGGGGGAGAGTTGGGTGAGCTGGAATATGAGAATTTCAACGCGGCAGGCGCCGAGGTCATCATCCATGGACGCAGCGTTCACCCGGGAAGCGCCAAGGGCAAATTACTCAATGCGGCGCTGATTGGGATGGAATACCAGGGATTGTTGCCTGTCTTCCAGAGGCCTGAAAACACGGAAGGCCGGGAGGGCTTTATCCATCTCTTCGAAATGCGTGGGGCGGCGGAGAACGCCCGGCTGGAATATATCATCCGCGATCACGCGATGGATAAATTTGAGGCCATGAAGCAGGAAATGCTCACGGCAGCCGACTTCCTCAACCGGCGTTATGGGGCGGGAACGGTGGAAGTGACCATCAGGGACCAATATTTCAACATGCGCGAGATGATTGAACCCCACCCCCAGATTTTGGACGTGGCCCGGCGGGCGTACCGGGAACTGGGAATTGAGCCAAAGGAAGTGCCGGTACGGGGCGGGACGGATGGCAGCCGGCTCTCCTATATGGGCCTTCCGACCCCCAATCTGTTCACGGGGGGTGGTAATTACCACGGACGCTTTGAGTATCTTTCGGTGAACGGGCTCGAGAAGTCCCACGACGTCATCGTGCGCATCGCGGCGCTGGTGGCCGAGGAATAAGAAGCGCGCAAGCTGAAGTTTAAATGAAACCAGCCGGGTTGTCCCGGCTGGTTTTTGTATGCCAGTCTCTTTTTAGCCGCAGCAGCCGTCAGAACAATCGCCATCACTGCCGCAGGAGGAGCAGCCGTAATGCAAATGACCATGCTGGAGCTCTTCCTCGGTGGCGGGGCGGACGCCCAAAACGGTGACATCAAAATCAAGGTCTTTACCAGCCATGGGGTGGTTCAGGTCCAGCTCAACGGTATCCTCACTCACCGCGGTGGCCACACCCTGGAAAATGTGCCCGGCGGCATCGCGCAGGCGCATGGGTTCACCCATGCGGATTTCAAAGTCCGCTGGGAAAGCGGAACGTGAGACCTCAATCACCTGGTCCTGGTCGTATTCGCCGTAAGCGTCTTCGGCGGCGACGTGAACTTTGCGGTTTTCGCCGACTTTAAGGCCGGCCAGCCCTGTTTCGAGGCCAGGGATGATGTTGCCATACCCATGCAGGTATTCAAGCGTATCAGATTCAATTTCCTCGCCGGAAACGGTGAGGTTATAAGCGATTTGCACCACGGCATCTTCCTGCACGATGCTTAATTCATTTTCTTCCATTTTTCTCCAATCGAATGCCCATTCGTATCCTTTTTGAGCCGCATGATTATATCAGAGTGTGGGCGTTCGTTAGGGCAAAGGTTTTACCTGGGGATGGGGATATTGAAAGAGCCCAAGGATTCCGTCGCTTTTAGCTGTTTATCCCGGGCGGGGCAAGGATGGACAGGCTTTGTTGACAAGGTTTGGGCCGCGAGTATAATCTTATTGATAATTAATTTCAATAAACAGACAGAACATGAACTGGCAAAAACAACTTTCGGATTTGGGTTTTCGGGTTTCCGCTCCGCGCATGCGGGTGATGGCGGTATTGGAAAGCGCGCAACAACCCCTCACCCCGCTGGAATTACATCAAACCCTGCTGCGAGACCACAAGGCGATTGGCCTGGCGAGCGTTTACCGCACGCTGGGTCTGCTGAGCGCGCTGGGTATCGTGGAGGTCGTATACCGCAGCAAGGGCGAGATGGGATATATGGCCGCGGCTCAGGGCCACCACCATCACATCTTGTGCCAGGAATGCCAACGCGCTGTGGAATTTTCGGGGTTGGAGGACCTTTCGGAGTTGATTGACCACGTGGAAAACCAAACGCATTACCAGGTGAGGGATCACCTGCTCCAGCTCTATGGGTTGTGCCCTGAATGCCAGTCCAAACACGCGGACGAGAAAGAATGAAAAAAGTTATTTTGTATTTACTCGTGTTTCTACTTGCCCTGAGCGCCTGTGGCGCCCAACCGACAGGCGTGCCTGACAATAAAATCCTGGTGACGGTCAGCATCCCGCCTCAGGCATGGGTGGTTGAGCAGATTGGCGGGGACCTTGTTTCCGTCCAGGCGATGGCCGGCCCCTCCGACGACCCGCACACCTACGAACCGAAACCGGCCCAAATGGCCGCGCTGGCCGGCACCGAGCTCTACCTGACAATTGGCGTTGAATTTGAGCAGGCCTGGCTGCCCCGGTTTTCAGCTTCGAACCCGAAGATGAGCGTGGTGGATTCCGCGGCAGGAATCACCCGGATGCCGATGGCGTCGTCGATCCAGCTAGGGGTGGCTGGCGCGCAGGAGGGGGAACAGGGCATGCTGGACCCGCATGTTTGGCTCTCGCCGGCGCTTTTGAAGCAAATCGCGGAAAATACCGCGGCAGCGCTGGCAGCCTTACATCCGGAATCGGCCGCGAGCTTTGAAGACAACCTGGCGGCGCTTGAGGTTCAGATTGACCAGGTGGACCAGCAGGTGCGGAACACCTTGCAGGGCATCACGCGCAATCATTTCATGATCATTCATCCCGCCCTGGGATACTTCGCGCGGGAGTACGGCCTGACGATGCTACCGGTGGAGGTTGGGGGGCAGGAGCCAGGCCCGGAACAGCTGGCGGCCCTTTTGGACCTTGCCAGGGAGTACCAGGTTTCCGTGCTCTTCACGCAGCAAGGGTTTAGCACCAAGATGGCTGAGTCGATTGCCAGCCAAATTGGAGCTGCACAGGTGGTCACTTTGGACCCAATGGCGCGGGATTGGCCCGCGAACATGCTTGCCATGGCGAAAGCATTGGAAGGAGCGCTGAAATGAGGGAACTAATGGCCGCGAAAGCGGCTGAACAACCTGTCATTGAGCTTAAGGCGGTATGGGCCGGGTATGACCGGGACAGCGTTTTGGAAGACGTCAACTTTGTGATGTACCCGCGTGATTATGTTGGCCTGATCGGCCCAAACGGGGGAGGGAAAACAACGCTCATCAAGGTCATCCTCGGGCTGGTGAGGCCCGAAAGAGGCCAAGTTTTAATCATGGGCAACAAGCCTGAATTGGGGCGTCACCTGATTGGGTATGTTCCCCAAATCCAGGCGGAGGACCGCTCATTTCCGATTAATGTCTGGGATGTGGTGAGCATGGGGCGGCTCAAACCGGACCTTTTTGCTAACCTGCGCCTGAGTGATACCGATCGGGCGAGCATTGAGACGGCTTTGCGCCAGACGGATATGCTCGACCTTGCCAGGCGGTCCATTAATGAGCTATCAGGCGGGCAGCGCCAGCGTGTTTATATCGCCCGGGCGCTGGTGACCCAACCCCAGGTGCTGCTGCTTGATGAGCCGACCGCCAGCGTGGATTCGCAGACGAGCGGAAGGTTGTACGAGTTGCTGGCCAAATTGAACAAGCAAATTGCCATCCTGTTAATTTCGCATGACCTCACGGCCATCTCGACCTATGTGAAGACCATCGGGTGTGTTAACCGCCGGCTGGTTTACCACCGGGAGAAGACCGTTACACCAGAAATGCTGGTCTCAGGGTATGAGTGCCCGGTGGACCTCATCGCGCATGGGCTGCCACACCGCGTGTTTTCTGACCACGAGGGGGATGAGACGCATGATTAGCTACTTGAGCACACTTTTTTCGTACGCGTTCATGCGCAGCGCCCTACTGGCCGGGCTGCTGGTGAGCGTGGCCTGTGGGATGGTGGGGACGCTGGTGGTGTTGAACCGGATTGTGTTCATCAGCGGCGGTATCGCCCACGCGGCGTATGGCGGCGTGGGTTTGGCGTATTATTTTGGTTTTGACCCCACGCTTGGGGCGGTGTTGTTCAGCGTTATTTCCTCGCTGGCCATGGGATGGGTGCACCGCAAGTCCCACGCGCGGTCGGATACCATCATTGGGGTGATGTGGGCGATTGGGATGGCTGTTGGCATCATTTTCATCAGCTTAAGCCCGGGGTACAAAGCCGATTTGATGAGCTACCTGTTTGGGAGCATCCTGGCGGTATCAAACCTGGACTTGGCGCTGATGCTCGCCATCGCGCTCATCGCGCTCGTTTTCATCCTGTTCTTCTACCGCACGCTGTTGGCGATGTCTTTTGACGAAAGCTTTACTACGGTGCGCAACCTGCCAATCACCGCGATTTACCTGGGCATGATTACCTTGATAGGCTTGACGGTGGTGATTAGCATGCGCGTGGTTGGCCTGATTATGGTCATCGCCCTGCTGACCATTCCTCCGGCGTTGGCCAACCTTTTCTTGAAGAATATGAAACAAATCATGCTCGCATCGGTGGCCATCAGCGTGTTTTTCACCACGGTGGGGTTGATTCTTTCGTACGCGCTCAACCTGCCTTCAGGGGCGGTCATCATCCTGCTGATGGCGACGGCGTATGTGCTGGCGTTGGTGGGCCAGTCGCTGCTGCGCCGGCCGGTTTCGCAGGCAAGGGGGCAGCGGTAAGCAATGGGGATGGTGGCTGGCAAGTAACAACGGGGTCGCGATAGTGGAGCTTTCCCAGACCTGCGGTAGTGGGGCTTGGCGTCCAGCGGAGAGGGTTAAATAACCAATTGCCAGATTATGGAGATCCCACTTCCACCGCAAGCGGTCCCCCTCCTCTCAGGAGGAGGCTAGAAACGAAATGCTAATGCAAGCGATTACTGTCTTCCGAGGTTGGGCATATTCGACCCTCCTCCCGGGAGGAGACGAGGAACAAAATTCCGACGGAAGCGGGTCAGGTACCCCCGAGGGGTGGGTGGAGGTTAACGCGTTGTTATCACAGGTAAAATTGACTTCACCAACCCGCGTGGCATTAAGGTAAAATTAAACTTTACTACCATGGGCATCAAGGAATTCTTACAGGATGAAGGGTCTGTCAGGCTGGGACAGCTGCTGGGCGGGGTACTCTCGCTCAAGGCTGGACGTGAGCTGGCGGGATTTGTAGCCGATATCATGACGCGCCGGGGGGAGAGCGGCATGGTGCAAAACATCATGGCCAACCAATGGGTGGTATCTGGGGGGACGCTGAGCGGCGCTGACCTGGAGAAACAGGCTGGCAAGGTGATGCGGCACATCACGAGATCCCTGTTTGATTACTTTTATTTCACCCAGCATCTGAAGGAAGCGCGCGGGTTGTTGGAAATTTCACCCCGGATGCAGGAAGCCCTGCGTGAGTCCATTGAGGAAAAAAAGCCCACCATCCTGCTTGGGCCACATCTGGGCAGCTTTGACCTGTTTGGCCTGATGCTGACACGGCTTGGCCTGCGGCCTTACGTGCTTTCTTTTCCCACTCCCAATAACGCTTATCGCGCGCAGAACAAGCTGCGCGAAAAATCCGGCATGCTTATCAGGCCGATTGACTTTGGGACCTATCGCGAGGCCAAGAAACTGCTTAAAGAAGGCGCCTGCCTGGTCACGGGGATGGACCGTCCGATTGAGGAAGATGGGGAAGTGAAATACAAACCCCTGTTTTTTGGCCGGCCGGCCAGCCTCCCGGTTTTTTACGTCCGCCTGGCTGTGGACACGAACGCGACTGTCCGGGTCGCTTGTGGGATGACGATGCCAGACAACAGATTGTTCATGGACTGCTCTGAGCCTATTCCATTTGAACGGCATGGCGACCCGGCGCAGGAATACGAGCTAAATGCGGGCATGGTGGCGGCGGCAGCCGAAAAATTTATCCTCCAGAATCCAGACCAATGGGCGATGTTCTATCCCGTGTGGCCTGAGGCATTATCTGAACTTCATTTAGATCATTAGGAATTGAGGAAAAATTATGAGTAGTTCGACGAAAATTGAAAAAGATAAGCGCGTAAACGATATTTTATTGGGGCCATTGGAACGGCCAGCCCTGGCTTTTTTCGCCCGCCACATGCCCCGTTGGGTCAATTCGGACATGTTGACCGCGCTGGGCGTTGTTGGCTCCATCGTTGTTTTGTTCAGCTATATCATGGTTGGCCAAAGAGGCGTCATCAAAGGGGACTGGTTCCTGCTGTTGGCAAGCCTGGGCTTCGTCTTGAATTGGTATGGTGACAGCCTGGATGGCACGCTGGCCCGCTATCGCCACGAGGAAAGACCGAATTACGGCTATTTCCTTGACCACTCCATCGATGGTTTCACGGCGCTTTGTATCTTCTTTGGGCTGGGGCTCTCCACCTTGTCTGACCTGGGAATTTCCATGCTGGCACTGGCGTTTTACCTGATGCTGATGATTTCGGTGACACTCAAGACGCATGTTACGGGCGTGTTCGAGATGACCAGCATCAAGCTTGGCCCGACCGAAATCCGGGTGATCGCCATCCTATTTAACACCTATGTTTACCTGTTTGGCAACCCCATCGTGAGAGGCGTTCCGTTTGCTGGCGACGTGGCATTTGGCAGCCTGGTATTGGGCGTGGTGGGCCTGATTATGTTTGTTTACTTCTTATACGAAACGGTACGCACCAGCCTGAAGCTTCAAAAATCAGATGAGCAGGCGCTCGCGCGACGGAAGGCCAAAGAGGCACAAAAAGCGCTTGAAAGTGAGACCAAGCAATCGCGTAAACAGCAAAAGACGATGAAAAAGAAAAAAAAGTAAGCACAGGAAAAATAAACTGCCCGAAAAGGCAGTTTTTTTATCCCCGCAGGAGGATTGGTTAGGGATTACGGGCCGCAAAGATGGCCGGTGCGAGGGCTTGAAGTTCAGGGAGGCGATTCCCCAAAAGGGAATGGGCCAGGCGAGGGAGCTGGTTTTCTGCCAGACCGGTTGCCTCGGCGAGGGCATTCCGGGCAGGCCGGGTGAGGAGGTCCCCAAGCAAGCAACCTGGATGACCTATCACAATCAAATCAGGACGAAGAAGCAAAACCGTTCCAACCAGGCCCAGGCCGAGCTGGTGGCCGGATTCCTCCACGACTTCCGTGGCAAAGGGGTCGCCTTCCTGGGCTGCCTGGATAATCTTTTCAATCGTGACATCTTCATCCCAATGGCTGGGATGACGCAAACGCGCCAATTCCAACATGCCAGTGGCGCTGACGTAGCCATTCAGAGAGCCGGCTCTGCCCAAGCCCGCGGGCCCTGCAGGGCTGAGGATAAGGTTGCCAATTTTACCGGAGTTGCCATTTTCGCCCTGGTACAAGCGGCCGCCTGAAAGGATACCCGCTCGAACGACCGGTTTGAGGCTAATGAAGACCAGGTTGCGGACGTTTTGACCCTGGCCGAAAAGGGATTCCGCGAGCGCGCCCGCGTCCGCCCTTTGCGCGATAAAGACTGGCAGGCTGAAGCGAAGTTCGAGCTGCGATTTGAGGGGCACGTTGCGCCAATCGGGAAAATCTGCAGCGGAATCGACGATACCGGTTTGAGCCTGGTAATCACCTGAGATGGCCGCGGATAAACGCACCGGAATGGGAAGGTGTTGGGCCTGCACGATGCTCAGCAGGCGGTCGGCCTGATCGGCCAGGATTTCCAGCACGGTCTGGAAACTGGCTCCGCGGGGGGTGGGGGTGGCCAGGCTTTCGTAGACCAAGCCCGAGGGGTTGCCGTAGACCAGCAACAGGCGCTCCCCATCGATATTGAAACCGAGAATGTTATTGGCAGAGGAACCTGCTGCGGGACTTTCTGAACGGAACATGGTGATGACGATTATAACGCCTACCAGGATAAGCGCACTTATCGCGGGCTTGGAGAGACACACGCGTGGGTGGAGTCGGGTGGAATTGACAGCCTCTGGGGGGTTGCTTATAATGAATTCTGTACACCCGTCCATAAATTAACAGAAGCGGGGAAAGTGTAAGGTATCCTGGTGGCAAGAAAAGATGACCGCAGAGTGCAGCGCACAAGAAAAATACTACGAGAGAGCTTATTGGAATTAATCCTGGACCAGGGCTATGACGATGTCAGCATCCAGGATATCACCCAGCGCGCCAACCTTGGCAGGGCAACGTTTTACCTGCATTACAAGGAAAAAGACGAGCTTTTGCAGGATTTGTTGCATCAAATTTCGGAGGGTTTCCTGGGTTCGGCTGCAGCCCCTGGCGCGTTGGGCTCGCCCCTGAGCAATCAGAAAGCGGTCCAACGGCTATTTGAACTGGCCACGGAGCATTACGACCTGTTTCGCATCATGACAATTGGAAAGGGCAGCGTGGTTGCCACACGCCAATTAATGGCGATGATGCGCGATGTAGCCGGGCAGGCCCTGGAGGAAGTGCAGCAGGACGGCGGCACCCCCCCGTTGAGTGGGCCGAAGGATTTTTTGGAAAATTACCTGGCTGGTTCGCTGCTCGCATTGCTCTTGTGGTGGCTAGACAATGACATGCCGTACTCGCCGGCCGAGATGGCGTCCATGTTCCAGACCATAAGCCCGCTGACACACCCTGGATTGTTCTTGCGGCAACCGGACGGTGACGGTGCTGGCGCGCACGCTCCCGCAAAAAAAGGTGCCAAGCCATCCTCCGCGGGGAAAGAAAAAAAGCAAAAAGAGACCGGAAAAACCGGCGGGGGCCCGGCAGGCGAGCCCAGGCAAAACGATTAATCCGGCGCTTTCAGCCTGGCACCGCGATTTTTTCCGGTTGAAGTACAATAGCTTTTGGTTTTTCTAAAAAGCCTAATCCTCTTATGAGAGACGGTATGATGCCTTCCAAACTCCTGAAATTCTGGCTCAGCGCCATGGCTCTGGTGCTCCTTGCCGGGTGCGCGGCGCAAATGGAAATGCCCGCGACGGCAACACCCACCCAAACCGTGCTAACGGCCACGGTAATCCCACCCACCAATACCCCGGAACCAACGCTCACCCCGACGGCGACGCACACACCCACGCTCACGCCCACCATCACCCTGACGCCAACCGCCACGGTCATCCCATTCACGGGCTTCATGGACAATTTCGCGTTTTACCGGTCATGGTACAAAGACGAAAAGACCGTTTTTTACTTCTTGAATGCCGGCGTGGACCATACCCTGTACGCCCGCGCCGATGAATTTGACCTGGTCTGCAACCCGGACCCGGAACTGGCGACCTCGCTTGTGTGCGTGCATGACGCAAAGGTGGAGGGCAAATCCGTGATGGAGTTTGAATTCTTCGCGGACGAAGGTCGGAAGATGTCCGTGTACAAAAATTCGTTCAACACAGGACTGGCTGATAACACCATTTACCATTGGCAAAATAACTGCCCGGACCGGGGAAAGAACGTTACGTGCGAATCGGAGTACCGCCTTTATGACGGTGTATGCTATTACAGCCATACTTGTTATGACGCCTGCGGGCTGTATTACTCCATGGACAATTTACCCAAGGTCTTCACTGAATTCCAGGGGTTTACCGGGCCGTGCAATTAGGGGCCGCAGGGATTTAGGGCTGTAGCAAATATGAAAAAACAATTCTGGAAAACAAGCTGGTTTGTGGCCCTGGCCCTGATTTTGGTGGCCCTCAATGCCGGATGCGGGGCGGCTCAGTCGGCCTCGCCCGGGGCACAAGGCCAGCTCGCGACCGATGTGGCCGGCACGGTGGTGGCATTGGATGGGGCGACAGCGACGGCCTTGGCCAACCGGACCCCCACACCGACGAATACGGCCCTGCCCACGCCTACATCCACGCCGACGCCCAAACCGACAGAGACCATTGAGCCGACCCTGACGCCAACGCTGACCCCCACCTGGTTCCCGAGCCCCTATTTGCAGTGGCCGCGGGCCACTTTTACCGCCGCGGACGTTTCCTGGGGGGAGTGGTGCCCTGCCCGCGGGGAGAACGTCTCGTGTGAGTTTGAATACCGAAATTACAGCGGGGACTGCCTGGTGGGGTGGACTTGTTATGATGCCTGCGGCTTGTATTACGCGGTGGACACCATCAAGGACAGAGGCGGAAGTTTTGTTTTTACCGGACCTTGCTATTGATATGGGAGCGTTGCGCATGAAGCGATTTTTATTGATTTCGAGCTTATTGGTGTTGGCGCTTGCCACGGGGTGTTCCGCCCTGAGCCGGCCGGAGCCAACGGCCACACCAACAGTCACCGCCACCGACACGCCGACTTTGACCGCGAGCCCGACGGTTACATCAACCCAAACGCCCACCCTGACCCCCACCCTGACTGAAACCGCGACACCGACGGACACACCGACCGTAACGGTCACCCCGACGCTGGCGCTGACGGCTCGCTTAATCTGGCCACGCGCACGGTTTGCCCCGGGTGATGTGGTTTGGAATACGGCTAACGATTGCGCGCTACGGGGGGAGTCACTCTCCTGTGAGTTTGAATATCGAAAAGATGGACAGGGTTGTTACGTGGGGGCCACCTGTTACGACGCGTGCGGTTTGTTTTACTCGATCAATACCATCCCACCAGGTGTGGAAGAATTTTCAGCCCCCTGTTGGTAATAAAAAAAGGCCCTGGACAGTGATTGACCGGGGCCTTTCATTTTGAGGCTTAGTACTTGTAACTGCCGCCGCCGATAAATTCGCGGATGACTGAATTCTCCGGCACGAAGGAGTCGTCTGCCACCGCGTCAATCTCCTGAAAGAGGGTGTTCACCCGGTCTGCCCTTGTCCAGGCATCCTGTCTGAGCGTGTCGTCCTTGAATTCCTCAGCCCAACGCGCGAATTCCTGCCCCAGTTTGCTCTTGTAGATAGGCAGCTCGTAGGGCATGGCGCTATTGACAATGGTATCCACCGAATTAACGTAGGGCACGATGTGGCGCAGCTCGCTGGAGCGCACGTAATGCCAATGCAGGAGCGTCTGGGTGGGGTCGTAGGCGCGGTGGGCCCGGTCGCGCAGCATGCGGCGAATGAGGCGGATATCGGTCCAGCGGACGTATTTTCCGTGGCTGTCCTTGAGCTGCAAGAGCGGCTCGATGTAGAGTTTGAACTTCATCTCGGGAGGAATGTCCTTGGTCATCTCGGGATACAAGCCATGCAGGCTGTCAATCAGGATAATTTCATTCTTTTCGAGCTTCATGGGGGTGTGTTCAGGCAGGCTGTGGCCGGTTTTGAAGTCGTAATAGGGGATGCGCACTTCCTTCCCAGCGAACAAATCGACCAGGTTTTGGTTAATCAGTGCCATGTTGAGCGCCTGGGGCGTTTCAAAGTCGTAATCCCCAAACTCATCCTTTGGGTGCATCTCGAGGTCATGAAAATAGTGGTCCACGTTCAGCGTAACCAGACGTAAACCCTCGCGCGCCAGCTCTTCCCCCAGCTTGATGGTGGTGGTGGTTTTACCACTGGAGGAGGGGCCGGCGATAAAGACCATCCTGACTTCATCCTTGCGGGAAAGGACCATGTTGGCGGCGTGTTCCACATCCTCGTGATAAGCCGCTTCGGCGGCTGTGACCACTTCGTGGAGGCTGCCCTCACGGATGCGTTGATTCAAGAGCGCGGTCGTGTGCACGTTGTGGGAACAAGCCCAGTCCAGTGACTGCCAGAGCTTGGCCCAAGGGATGTTGGAAGATGGCGATTCGTCGGGTTCGGAGCGTTTTTCGCGCTGGCGGGCGCGCTCATTGCGGTAGAGGATGTAGGCCTTGGCAACGCGGGCGTGGCCGTTCTCAATCAGGACCTTCTCGACCAAATCCTGGATTTGTTCGATGGATGGGTTGGTACCCGGGGGGGTGTTTTGCTCGAGCAGTTGAACCACCTGGTTGGAAAGGTCTGCGGCTGTGGCACGGTCCCTGCCGCCGACCGCGACGGCTGCCCGATAGATGGCGTTGGTGATGCGGTCTGGTGTGAATGGGACGACTGTTCCGTTGCGCTTGATGACGTGGGTGATTGTGGTCATGCCTTCCTCCTGTGATAAACCTACGCGCTGGGAAGATTATAGCACGCAGCCTGAGCCAAAGTCTCAGCATCCAAGGTTTGCATCCCTTCGGAAAGCGGTTGTTTTGGCCTGCCATGCTATAATATCGGGCATGGAGAAGCCGCCAATCCCCCTGGTCATCGCGCACCGGGGCTGCTCTGCGCATGCCCCTGAAAATACGCTTGCTGCCTTCCGCATGGCCCATGAAGCGGGCGCGGACGGCATAGAGCTGGATGTGATGCTTTCTGCCGACGACCGGTTGGTGGTTATCCATGACGCCACAGTGGATCGCACAACCAATGGCAACGGCCGGGTGGACCGAATGCCATATACCGCTCTGAGGGAGCTGGACGCGGGTGCCAAGTTCTCTGAAGCGTTCCAGGGGGAGCGCCTTCCGCTGCTTGAGCAGGTGTATGAAGCGCTGGGTGGCAAATTCCTCATCAACGTAGAATTAAAAAACTACGCCCATCCCTTTGACCAACTGACGCAGAAGGTTGTCCGGCTGACGCAGGCGCATGGCCTTGTGGATAGCGTAATGTTTTCCTCCTTTAATCCGCTCAACCTCAGCCGGGCACGCCGGCTGGAACCGCGCATCAGGCTGGGGTTGCTGACATTCCCAGGGAATGCCGGCCGCGTTTTGCGTGGAAAAGTGGGCCTGATGTTCCCACAGGACGCGCTGCATCCTTACTTTGAGGATGTGACAGCCAGTATGGTGGAAGTGGCGCATAAACGCGGGCACCAGGTGAACCCCTGGACCGTTGATGACCCGGCCGCGCTCAAGCGCCTGAGGGAGTTGGGTGTGGATATGGTCATCTGCAACGACCCCGCGGCCGCGCGCCTCATCCTGGAGGGGTAAAGTGAGGTCGGAACGTGCCATCAACGTTCTGACAGCCATCCTGCTGCTGCTTGGGCTTATTGCCAACCCGGTAAGCGCGGCGACCGAGGCGGCGGACAGCCAGGCAAAAACCCTGATGGCTGAAATGAGCCCGGCCGAAAAGGTGGGACAACTCTTCCTGGTCACGTTTGACGGCGTCAACATCTCCCCAGAATCAAAAATTGCTGATTTGATTACCAATGGACACATTGGCGGGGTGGTGCTCTCGGCGGATAAGGACAATTTTGTTGGCCAGGATACCACTGGCGCGGCGTATGACTTAATTTCCGGGCTACAAAACCTGGCCTGGCAAAAGGCGCAAACTGATGCTGCCACCGCAGGGGAGAGCGAGACGCCGGCATACATCCCCCTCTATGTTGGAATTTCACAGCAAACAACGAACGGACAGGAAATATTGAATGGCTTGAGTGACCTGCCCAACGAAATGACACTTGGCGCCACGTGGTCCTCCACGCTGGCTCAGAAGACAGGCACCATCCTGGGCGAGGAGCTGGCCGCGTTGGGGTTTAACCTCTACCTGGGGCCGGCATTGGATGTGGTGAGCACCAGGAACCTTGTTTCGGCCACCTATTCTGGCACGAACACATTTGGTGGGGACCCGTATTGGGTGGGGGAGTTGGGCAAAGCTTTTGTCTCAGGCCTGCACACTGGCAGCAACCAGCGGATGAGCGTGGTGGCCACACACTTCCCGGGGCTAGGGGAAGCTGACCGTCCGTTTGAGGATGAAGTTTCCACGATTCAGAAATCACTGGAGCAACTCAAGCAAATCGAACTCGCCCCTTACCTGGCCGTGACCGGCCTGGCAGGGGATGCCAGCGAGGTGGACGGGTTGATGGTTTCACACATCCGTTTCCAGGGCTTCCAGGGAAACATCCGCGCCACCACCCGACCGGTCAGTTTTGACCAAATCGCGCTGGAACAACTGCTGGCCGTGGAACCCATCAATACCTGGCGTTCCGCAGGTGGGTTGTTAATCAGCGATAGCCTGGGAAGCCGGGCGGTGAGACAGTTTTTTGACCCCACAGGGCAAGCATTTGACCCGCTGACCATCGCACGGACCGCTTTTTTGGCGGGGAACGACATGCTCTTGTTGAAGGATTTTCTTGCCAAAGGCGACGTGGACGAATACATGACCATTTGGCGGGTGCTCAACTACTTCACCCAGAAATACCAGGAAGACCCGGTGTTCGCGCAACGTGTGGACGCGTCATTGGAGCGAATCTTACAGGCCAAGCTGGCCTTGTATGGCGAGTTTAGCCTGGACAGCGTCGTCCCCGCGCGCGAAGGGCTGGCGAACCTGGGGGAGTCGTCGCAGATCAGCTTGAACGCCGCCCAGGAAGCAATCACCCTGATTTCGCCCGCGGCGGACTACCTGAACACGGTCGTGACGGAGCCACCCTCAGTCTACGATTACCTTACCATCTTCACGGATGTACGGACGGAGAAACAATGTAGCGCTTGCGCCGCCATCAGCAACCTGGGGGTACGCTCGCTCCAGGATTCGCTCATGAGGCTTTACGGGCCCAATAGCACCGCCCAACTTGCCAACAACCGCATCAGTTCGGATTCCCTGGAGCAACTGCTGGAGGTACTTGACAACAAGACGGACCCCTCGGACCCCAACCTCGTGGATAATCTCAACCGGTCCAAGTGGGTCATTTTTAATCTCCAGGATTTGGACCCGGACGTGCCCGCTTCATACGCGCTAAAGCGCTTGTTGGCGGAACGTCCCGATCTGTTGCAGGGGAAAAAGGTGCTTGTTTTTGCTTATGGCGCGCCGTACTACCTTGATTCAACCGAGATTTCCAAGATAACCGCGTACTACGGCGTCTTTTCAAAATCCCAACCTTTTTTGGATGTCGTCGCCCGAATCCTGATGCAGGAGCTCACGCCGCGCGGGGCTTTGCCGGTGTCGCTGAGCGTGGTCGGCTATGACCTCTCCAAACAAACTGCGCCGGACCCAAACCAGGTGATTCCGCTCACCTTGATAACGCCCATTCTGCCCATACCTTCCCCGGAGCCCCAAACCCAGACCCCCACGCTGGGCATGGAAACGCCCGCGCCGCTTTTCAGGCTGGGTGAAACAGTGCGCATCCAGGCTGGTACGCTGCGCGACCGCAACCAGCACTTGGTGCCGGACGGGACCGTTGTGAGGTTCACCATCCGCAAAGCCGATGAGAATGTCATCGTTGCCCAACCGGAGGCCACCACCCAGAATGGGCTGGCCTTGATTGAATATCGCATCGACCGGGAAGGAATTTTTGAGGTGACGGCCAGCAGTGAGCCGGCCACCACGTCCGGCATCCTGGTTCTGAACACCCAGGGAGGGTCCGCTGAACTGATTCTGCCCACGCCCACCCTGGCACCCACGCCCACGGTGACGCCCACCGCGGTGCCCACCCCTACTCCGACACCCACCCCCACGCCACCGCCAGGCGGGGTTGAATCGGGTTACCCGCGCATGGGAGACTGGCTGTTGATGCTGATGATCCTGGCGCTGGGCTTTGGGCTGGCTTACGCCATTGGCTATTACTGGTGGGGCGGCAACCTGTGGGGTGTACGGTCAGGCCTGTTGGTTGTCATCGGCGGATTGGGCGCGTATATCATCTTAACGCTGGGTTTTCCATCCGTGATGGATTGGCTCAAACAAAATGGCGCCTGGTTCGTAACGCAGGTGGCGTTTGTGGGGATGCTGTTTGGGTGGATTGGCTCGCTGGTGTGGTGGATGAGCACCCCGGGCACGCAAAAGTAAACCTCTATTTTGGTATATATGTTCGCTGAAAGGCGCGTTGTGGGGGAATTACAGGTTGCGCAGCAACGTCAGGAGCAAGCTAAGGAACACCAGGGCCGAGGCGGCGATTCCCAGGCGAACTTCCGCCGTGCCAAACCTTGGTTTGGGGATGTATTGGCTTTTGCCGCTGAATTTGAGCAGGCTATCGGTGCTTTCGCCGGTGAGGGCTTTGATGAAGGCGTTGACGTTTTGGGGGCGGTTATCCGGGTGAAGTTCCATGGCCCAAAGAATTGCTTCCGCCACACGAGGGGAGACGGCCGGATTGATGGCGCGCGGATTGGGCAGGTTCTTGGGGTCCAGGAAGCGGTCGCGCACGTTGATGGGGGTGGTGTTCGTAAGCAAGTGATAGAGGGTGGCACCAAAAGCGTAGATATCCGCGCGGGCATCCGTATGGAAGCTATCGCCGCCATACTGCTCCAGGGGGGTGTAGATGGCGGAGCCCTGCCCCTGCAGAATGGTGATGGTCACTTCGCCCGGGGCAAGGAGTTTGACCAACCCAAAATCCACCATCTTGACCAGGCCGGTAGGCGTCAGCTTAATGTTGGAAGGTTTGATGTCACGATGCAGGATAGGCGGGTTCTGACCATGCAAGTAAGAAAGCGCGTCCGCGATTTGCACGGCCCACTTAAGCACTTCGTTTTCAGGCAGAAATTTGTTAGCGCTTTCCGCTTTGGAGATGAGGGCGCGCATATCGTCGCCAGGCACGTAATCCATCACCAGGAAGTCACTCTCATCGATGGAAAAGAAATCGGAGACCTTGGGGAGGTTGGGATGGTCCAGGCGGGCGAGGACGGTGGCTTCGCGCATGAACTGGTCGCGCGCTTCCCGCAGCATTTCAGGAGTAAACGCGGGATCGTACCTCACCTGTTTAACAGCGCAGAGACGACCGCTCAGGCGGGTGTCTTCGGCCAGGTAGATGTTTCCAAATCCACCCTGGCCAATCACTTTTTCAATCCGGTAGCGTCCGTGAAGCACGGCGTTAAGATTGGGTTGAAGAGTCATCGATGTTTCCAGGTTTGTGTTTGACGTGGATCCCACTGAATTTCGGCGTATTCGGGTGAAATCCTGATGCGTTATAATGACTTTATTATAGTCGATTCGGGTTTGAGCCTTCAGGAATGGAATATCCAGTATTAGTCGCGAATTTAGGGTTGATGGATGGGCAGCAATGGCTGTTGAGTGACCATGTGGTCATTGGACGGGATGCCGGCTCTGACATCGTGGTGGCGGACAGGCAAGTTTCGAGACGGCACGCGCGCGTGGAGATCACGGGCCAGGGCGCCATTCTGGAAGACCTGGGCAGCAAGAATGGCACGTTTTTGAACGGCCAAAAGGTGGAGGGCCGCGTGCGGCTTTCAGAAGGGGATGAAATAGGGATTGCATTCGTGCAAAGCTTCATCTTTTTGACCTCCGATGCCACGCTCCCACTGGCTGACCTGCCACCTGAGATGGCCTACGCTTTTAAACTACGGCTGGATGAAAATTCCAGGCGGGTGTGGGTGCGAGGCGTGGAGCTGGACCCGCCCCTTTCCGCCCAGCAATTCAACTTGTTAATGTTGCTTTCGCAGCGCGATGGCGAAGTGGTTTCACGCGAGGAACTCATGAACGCGGTGTGGGAAGAAGATACCCGCTGGGTGACCGAGCAAGCCTTTGACGCGCTTGTGCGCCGGCTGCGCGAGCGGCTTAATCAAGTTGACCCCGGTTATGACTATATTGTCACCGTCCGGGGTCATGGGTTGCGATTCGAAAATACGCCGCACTAAGCCGGGTTTTCCCTGGCGAGGTTGCGCTCCATGCTAAAGCGGAGCACTTCGCGGCTGATATCCTTCAGTTTTGCCACTATTTCCGGTTCTTCGTTCTGACTTTCCAACTGGCTCACCAGGTTGTTAATCACCTGCATGAACTCCGAGTCTACCGCGTCGCCGGCCTGCTCCAGCACCTGCCGACGGGCAGCCTGGTCTGGTACCTGCAGGAGGGCGTCGATTATTTCAAGGTAAGCGCCTGAGCTGCTGGCCTGGCGCATGATGGCGACAATGGTGACCAGTTTCTTCAGCTTCTCCTGGTCGTTGTTCTGCTGGGCGGTTTGGGCCTCCGCGGTGACAACGTCCGCGAACACCTGGTTCATACGCGGGAGAGCCTCCTGGGTGGCTTCCTCGAGGTTTTCGGCCTTGAGAAGCTCGTCCAGCATGACCTTGGCTTCCCTGGATTGAAGCTCCAGGAGGTGGTCAACTTCGGTGGTGACGTTGAGGAGCTTATCGCGCAGGGCAACCAGCTTGTTCTTCTCTTCGCCGGCTGCGGCGTCAATCCGTTCGCTCAAGATCTGGAAGAACTGGTAATCCAGCCCGCCGCGCGCCATGGTGGCGATGGTGGTGAGGCGAATTTCCTTATCGGCGGAACGGGCGAGCAGGTCCAGCAGGCTCTCACGCGTGAGGCCAGATTTGCTGAGCGCCTGTAAATCTTCAACTGCCGCGCGGGACTCTTTGGCTTCCTCGGCGGCCGCCTTGCCGTAGGTGGAGTGTTGGAGCAGGGCTTTTTGCAGGTTCACCAGCAACTGAGCGCCTTCCCTATCGCCAGCGGCGGCGGAGGCCTGCGCCAGGCGGGACATGAGGACGAAAAATTCTTCGTCAACCTTCGCGTCGTTCTGGGCGATTAACTCGGGCAAATCGTCGGCTTTCGCCCGGGCGAGCTGTTGAATGAGGGCCAGTTTTTCCTGCTGCGCTTTCATCATCTCGGGTGTGATGCCGTCCGCTTCAAGGATGGTTTCGAACAAGCGTTGCTGGGTGAGCATGGCCTGGGGACGGAAGATGTAGGCCTTGCGCTTTTCGACAGGGAGGTCATCCACCACCTTCTTAATCATGGGGCCCAAAACGCGTTCCTGTTCCGGCAGGGGCGCGGCGATTTCGGGGGGGAAGAAGGTGAGCAGCAATTCTTTTTCCGGATCGTGATAGACGATGGGCGTGGGGTAAACGCCTTGGTACTTGCAGACGGGGCATTGGAAGTAATTGGCCGAACCGGAAAGCAGAGCTTCCTTCGCGTCCGGGTTGGTGTTCATATCAAATAAGCGGGTCAGCTCGATGGTAATCGGCTGGTGACAGTTGGGGCAACTTACAGATGTTTTGGCCATTGGTTCTCGTTTCGTGTTTTTTATCTAGGCAATCATTATATCAGCGGGAAAGTGTGAAAATTAGGGTTGCGCGTTAGAGTTTTATCAAAAACGGGCGGAGGAGCGCCAGCGATTGCTCCGCACTTTTCATGCGGTAAGTGTATAATTATTAAGCGCCGAACAGGTATTCAAGGGTTTTGTTATTAGAAACCTGGAGCGCGCCTGACCTAATTGGTACAGTCTTATCCTTCTTTTGTTTTGTGTTGGTTGGAGATGAGCATGGAAAAACCCATACTGGAAATGAAATCCATCACGAAAGAATTCCCGGGTGTAAAAGCGTTGGACAAAGTTACCTTCAGCGTCAAACGCGGTGAAATTCACTGCCTCGTAGGTGAAAATGGGGCAGGAAAATCCACGCTGATGAAGGTTTTGAGCGGCGTGCATCCATTCGGCTCGTATACTGGTGAAATTTTGGTGGATGGCGAGGAACAAAAATTTTCTGGCATTCACGACAGTGAAAAAGCAGGCATCGCAATTATTTACCAGGAACTCGCGCTCTTCCCTGAACTGTCCGTCTATGAAAATATTTTCATGGGCAATGAAATCACCCAGGGTATGTCCATCAACTGGAATGAGACCATCACACAGGCCGTTGACATCCTCAAAAAGGTCAACCTGGATGTGAACCCGTCCGCCAAAATCAAGGATTTGGGCGTGGGCAAGCAACAGCTGATCGAGATTGCCAAGGCGCTCAAGAAAGAGGTGAAAATCCTTATCCTGGACGAGCCGACAGCGGCGTTGAACGAGACGGACAGCGATAACCTGCTGCAGCTCATCCGCGAACTTAAGGACCAAGGGGTGACGAGCATCCTGATTTCACACAAACTGCGCGAAGTGCTGGCCATCGCGGACACCATCACCGTTTTGCGCGATGGGAAGACCATCTGCACGATGGACACCCACACGGAAAACGTGACCGAACCGGTGCTCATCAAGAACATGGTGGGCCGGTCGATTGACAACGTATTCCCCCGCCGCGAAAACATCAAGATTGGCGATGAAGTGCTACGCCTGGAAGATTGGAGCGCGTACTCTCCCGGGCTGGGCCGGGACATCCTCAAACATGTCAATGTCAACGTGCATGCCGGCGAGATAGTTGGCATTGCCGGGTTGATGGGGTCAGGACGCACCGAGTTGGCTAAGAGCATTTTTGGCAACCCGGACCATTACCGACTGAGCGGCAAACTCTATGTCAAGGGCGAAGAGCAAAACTTCAAGAACCCGCATGACGCCATCAAATCTGAAATGGCGTATGTGACTGAAGACCGCAAGGGGAACGGCTTAATCCTCATCCAGGACGTGAAACAAAACATTTCGCTCGCGAACCTCAAGGAAATTGCCCAAAACGGGATTATCAACGAGAACGAAGAAATCGTCATCGCGAATGAATACAAGCGGGATTTGAACATCAAAACACCCAGCATCGAACAGAAAGTGCGCAATCTGAGCGGTGGAAACCAGCAAAAGGTTTCGTTGGGCAAGTGGCTGTTTGTGAAGCCGGGCGTGATGATCCTGGATGAACCCACCCGTGGTATTGATGTGGGGGCGAAGTATGAGATTTACACCATCATGAATTCCCTGGTCGCAAAGGGCATGAGCATTATCATGATTTCATCGGAATTGCCTGAAGTGCTTGGAATGAGTGATCGTGTTTACGTGATGTCCGCTGGCAAGGTGAATGGGGAATTGCCAATCGCGGAAGCCACGCAAGAAAAAATCATGGAATTGGCTATCGATTATTGAGGAGAGACATCATGTCAGGAGATCCTAAAGACAACAAACGATCTGTATTGCAGGAAATTACCCGGCTGTTTACAGCCAACATTGGTCAGTATTTCATGTTCATCGCCCTGATTTTCATCATGGTGTTCTTCGCGTTTACGACCAACAAAGTGTTCATCTCCTCCCGCAACCTCAGCAACCTGCTTAACCAAATGGGGTACATCGCTGTGCTGGCCGTGGGCATGACGCTCGTCATCATCATCCGCCACATTGACCTTTCGGTGGGTTACCTGGCTGGTTTCTTGGGCGCGTTTTCCGCCATCGCAATGACCCGCTGGGGGCTGCCGGTTTACGCCGTCATCCCTGCCGTGCTCATCCTGGGGGTTCTCTCGGGGCTGCTCACCTCAACGCCAATTGCCAAACTGCGGGTGCCCGCGTTTGTCTCCACCATGGCGGCCGGGTTAATTTTCCGCGGGGCGCTGCTGTTGGTGACCATGGGAACCGGGACAATCATCATCAAGGACAAGATTTTCAATGCAATCGGGAACGGATTCATCCCGGATATCCCCGATTTTGGCTTCCTTGACAACAATCACAAGATTACCTTGCTGATTGGTGTCATCGCGATTATCTTCGCGATCATCAGCGCCATTAACAGCCGTAAGAAGAAGATTTCCTACAATTTCGAAGTGTTACCGATGTACCTTTTCATCCCTCAGTTAATCCTGACCTCGGTGGTGATTGGCTACATCGCGTGGTTACTCTCTGGTTACAACGGCATTTCGTGGAGCCTGGTCATCGTGATGTTGGTTGTGGCACTGTTCCAGTTCATTACGCTCAAGACCCCGTTGGGCCGGCACATCTTCGCGGTGGGTGGCAACCCAGAAGCCGCGGAGCTGAGCGGCATCAGCGTGCCCAACATCACCTTCATTGTTTTCGGCGCGATGGGTTTCCTCTCGGCGCTATCCGGTATCATGTATGCCTCCCGGCTGCAATCGGCGACCACGACCGCGGGCCTTGGCTTTGAAACGGACGCGATTGCCGCGGCGTTCGTGGGCGGGGTTTCTGCTTCGGGCGGGGTTGGCAGCATCACGGGTTCCATCGTCGGCGCCCTGGTGATGATGTCGCTCACCAGCGGTATGAACCTGATGGGAATTGACATCTCCGTGCAATACATCGTACGCGGCGCCGTGCTGGTGCTGGCTGTGATTGTTGACCTGGCGACCCGCAAGAAGTAACCCGGCGTGGAAACGCTTATCCTTCAAAACAAAACCCCTGGCCTGGCCGGGGGTTTTTGCTTGGTTGTAAGGAAAGCGAGCTATTACCGGTGCAAAACTTCGCGGGCTGGGGTATCATAAGGGTTCAAAATCATATCCGCCCATCGAGGCAGGAAAACCGAGTTACTGAAGGCGTCATCTTGTCAGAACCAACCTGTTCCATCATCATCCGTTCCTACAATGAAGGGAAACACATCGGGCGTTTGCTCGCGGGCATTGAACAGCAAACATTGCGGGATGTGGAAGTCATCCTGGTGGATTCCGGTTCGCGGGATGATACGGTGCGCATCGCGCAGGAACATGGGGCGCGGGTGGTTCAAATTGCTCCTGAGGCGTTCACGTTTGGGCGCTCCCTGAACCTGGGTATCGCGGTGGCTACTGGTGAGTTTTTGGTGTTTGCCAGCGCGCATGTTTACCCCATTTACCCGGACTGGCTGGAGAAGTTGCTGGAAGCCTTCGCTGACCCAAAAATTGCCTTGGTGTATGGCAAGCAGCGCGGGGCGGAAACCACCAAGTTTTCAGAGGACCAAATTTTTAAGAGCTGGTACCCCAACGAGACCCAGCCCTACCAGGACACGGCTTTTTGCAATAACGCCAACGCCGCGGTCCGGCGGAGTTTGGTAGTGGAACACCCCTATGATGAGGGCCTGCCCGGGCTTGAGGATTTGGCCTGGGGCCAATGGGCGCTGGATAGTGGCTATAAAATCCATTACGCGCCTGAGGCGGAAATCGCGCATGTGCATGAAGAAACACCCAGGGGCGTTTATAACCGCTACCGGCGTGAGGCTATCGCCTTCAAGCACCTGTACATCCACGAGCGGTTTGGCTTTTTGGATTTCGTCAGACTTTCGGTCCGCAACATTCTCAAGGATAGTAAATACGCCTTGCAGGAAAAGGTGTTTTTGAAGAGCTTTGCCAGCATCGTTTGGTTCCGGGTGTGCCAATTCTGGGGGACCTATCAGGGCTACCGTCACCACGGCCCGCTGACCTGGTCTTTGCGCCAGCGTTTTTACTACCCCAACGGTGTTTCCGAGGGCAACCCACCCGCGCGCAGGGATGAAGCAGAGCCGATTCGCTATCACACACCGGATTAAATCCACAACCAAAATAACGCCCCCTGGCCCAACCAGGCCACCATTGGCAAAGCCGATTTACGCCAATCAGTGGCAAGATGCCGTTGTTGGTTGACGGGAAGGGCGGGTTTACTTACAATAACACTAATAATTTGTTGAAAGGATCCTCACCCGATGAAAATCCTTGTCCATAAGCAGGAGCTGTGTACTGGCTGCCGGGCCTGTGAAGTCGCCTGCTCCACCGCTTACTTCAAAACCCCGGACCGAAATAAATCAGCCATCCGCATTATCAATAACGATAATTCTTTTCACGCGAGGAAGTGCACCCAGTGTGGTGAGTGCATTGACATGTGTACCGCCCACGCCATTTATCGTGATAAGAACGGGGTGGTGCGCATCGACAAGAAGCTGTGCGTGGGCTGCCTGGGGTGTGTGGGGTATTGCTCGGAGTTGGTGATGTTTTACGATGATGACCTGACCGAACCGTTCAAGTGCATCGCCTGTAATATTTGCGTGAAGGCCTGCCCGGAGAACGCGTTGGAAGTTTTGGTCAGCAAGGCAGGGTGAGGGAGGCATGATGAGACAAATTCTGAAGGAATACACCTACACCCCCGCGACCATCCAGCGTGGCTACTCAGGGAAATCGCTGTATCTCAACGTATCTGACCTGCGCATGGAGGAAAAGGTCGTCACCGAGTTCATGAAAGAAAAGTTCATCGGCGGCAAGGGGTTTGACCTTTGGTATCTTTGGCAGGCGGTGACACCAGAGACGCGCTGGGACTCCCCCGAAAACGAGATTGTGATGAGCGTGGGTCCGTTGGGGGGCATCACGCAATACTCTGGCACGGGCAAGACGCTGGTATGCGCCATCTCCCCCATGACCGGTATCCCGATTGACAGCAACGCGGGTGGCTATTTTGGGCCTTTGCTCAAGTTCTCCGGCTGGGACGCCCTGGAGCTGCAGGGTAAAACAGAAAAAGAGCTGGTCATTTTCATCGACGGCAATAAGGGATTAATCCAATTTTGCGACGCGGAGGGCTTGCCGGAAGATTCGCACCTGCTGGCGGAAGAGCTGACCCGCAATTACGCTGAAAGCGAGGAAGACCAGGTGAATGTTTCGGTGGTCTCCTCGGGGAGTGCCGCCAGGAATATCCTGTATGGCATGTTGAATTTCTCGTTTTATGACCCGCGGCGCAAAGTGGTGCGTTTCAAGCAGGCGGCACGCGGCGGGCTGGGCACCATCATGCTGGACAAAGGCATCAAGGCCCTGGTGGTGCGCTACAAGGGCATCAAGGGCAACACGAACAACCCGGCGGACGTGGCAACGCTCAACCGAATTGGCGTGAAGTACCACAAGGAAATGCACGATTTGGACGAGAAGCAGAATGGCATGCGCAAGATTGGCACGGCCAACACCATCCTGGTGATGAATCAATATGACCTGCTGCCCACACGCAACTTCCAGACTGGCGGGGACCCGGCCGCGGTTAATATCTCACCGAAGGTGTTCATTGAGCAATATCTCACCCAGGGCATCCATGACGGCTGCTGGTATGGCTGCACGATGTCGTGCGCGAAAACGGCCGACCATTTCCGCCTACTCACCGGGCCGTACGCGGGCGCTTGCGTTACCGTGGATGGGCCGGAGTATGAATGCGTGGCCGGATTGGGGTCCAACCTGGGCATCTTTGACCCGCGCGCCATCCTGGAAGAAAACTTCTATTGCGATACGTACGGTGTGGATTTGATTTCGTTCGCGACCACGGTGGCTTTCATCATGGAGTGTTACCAGCGTGGGCAAATCAGCCGTGAACAGATGGGCGGGCTGGACCTGGCGTTTGGGAATAGCGACGCCGTGCTGGAGCTGCTGCACCAGATGGCCCGCGGGGAAGGCTTTGGCCCGATTGCCGGTTTGGGTATCCGTCGTCTGAAAAAACTATTCGCGGAGCAATTTGGATCTGATCCGGCCCTGCTGCAGGACATTGGCATGGAAAACAAGGGCCTGGAGTACTCGGAATACTGCCACAAGGAGAGCCTGGCGCAACAGGGCGGCTTTGCGCTGACCAATAAGGGTCCGCAGCATGATGAAGCCTGGTTGATTTTCATGGATATGGTCAACAACCAGATCCCTACCTTTGAGGACAAAGCTTACGCCCTCTACTATTACCCCATGTTCCGTACCTGGTTTGGGCTATGCGGCTTGTGCAAGCTGCCCTGGAATGACATTGTGCCAGCGGACAACTACAAGACCGAAACGCCAGCCAAGGTGCCTGAGCATGTGCAGAACTACGTGGACATTTTTAATGCCGTGACAGGCAAGAGCATCGATAAAGAAGAGCTCATCCTGCAATCGGAGCGCGTGTACCAGTTCCAGCGGGTGTTTAACATCCGCATGGGCAAGGGGTTGCGCGAGCACGACTATGCCCCCTACCGTTCGCTGGGACCGGTGAGCCGCGAGGAGTATCTCTCACGGCAGGAGCTTTACGACCGACAGCTGCGCGAAAAGCAAGGGTTGGACCCGGCTTCCATGAGCCTGGATGAGAAAATCGCCACCACACGGGCCTACCGCGAGCAGCAATTTGAGCTGTTGATGGATGCGGTTTACAAACGGCGCGGGTGGACGGAAAACGGCGTGCCCAAACCGGAGCACTTGCGTGAAATCGGCATGGATTTACCTATGCTTTTAGAAGTGATTGAACCGCATCTATGATTACGGTCAACACGCGCGAACAGGCGTACCAGGCCGGCATGACCGTGCGGGACTTGTTGGACCGCAACCAGTTCACCTTCCGGCATATCATCGTGCGCGTCAACGGGGAGTATGTCCCCGAGGAACAATACGACAAGGCACCAGTGCAGGATGGGGATGATGTGTTGGTGTTGCACCTGATGGCGGGGGGGTAGGCATGACGGACGCGCGCTACGCGCGTTACGCGCGCAACCAGGTGGCCATCACGGAGGAAGAGCAACTGCTGCTGGGGCGCAAACGAGTGGTCATTGTGGGGTGCGGTGGCCTGGGGGGATACGCGCTTGAGAACCTCACGCGGGTAGGCGTGGGGTTCATCCGCGTGGTGGATGGCGATACCTTTGAGGAAAGCAACCTCAACCGCCAATTGTTGTGTTCTACGCTGAACCTCGACAAGCCGAAGGTGCTGGCGGCCCAGCAGAGGGCGCGGGCCGTCAACCCGCTGGTGGTGGTTGAACCCGTCCAACAGTATCTGGATGAACACAATGCCTTCAAATTGCTGCAGGATTGCGACCTGGCGATTGACGCCCTGGATAGCATTCCCGCGCGTTTCCTTCTGCAGCGGGGAGCCGCTGAGGCCAACATCCCGCTGGTGCATGGCGCGGTTGCGGGTTGGAGGGGGCAGGTGTGCCTGATCCGGCCAGGAGAAAACTTGCTTGACCTGCTTTACCCCTCCCAGGGCGCCCCCCGGGGGGAGGAACAGGAGGAAGGCTGCCTGGCCTTTACGGCGGCGTTGGTGGGGGCCCTGCAGGCGGCGGAGGCGGTCAGGGCCTTGTTGGGCCGGCCGGGATTGAGCAGGGAGCTGCTGGTTGCGGACCTGTTGACGGGGGAGTTCACGTGGATTGGGCTGGGGGGATAGGCGGTTTGCGCCATAGCCGTGTAGTCTGTCATCACGAGCGACGCGAGGACGGGTGTGGAGGGTAAGGATAACGGGGAG
>Ga0116170_10001126_pt1 | contig 27589 bp, 16 predicted proteins | sample AD_JPNHW1_MetaG_FD_89797 | JGI IMG/M metagenome (GOLD analysis project Ga0116170, IMG submission 89797) | Active sludge microbial communities of municipal wastewater-treating anaerobic digesters from Japan - AD_JPNHW1_MetaG | ecosystem: Engineered > Bioreactor > Anaerobic > Digestate | place... | reverse complement strand
GTTTAAGCCCCTGCGAAATGCAACTCATAACCTGCTACACGCAACCCGAAACAAAAAAACGAATGAAAAAACTTACACAATTTGCAGTCAACTTTCCGGTAACTATCCTGATGGTGGTTCTGGCGGTGGTTCTGCTTGGATATATCTCTTTCAACAAGCTTGGTATAGACTTGTTTCCGGAGATAAACAACCCGCGTTTGTTTATTGAGCTGAAATCGGGAGAACGCCCGCCGGAAGAGATCGAAAAGCAATTTGTGAAAAACCTCGAATCGCTGGCTATCCGGCAATCGGGGGTGGTTCAGGTGTCGTCTATTTCGAAAGTAGGAACAGCGCAGATTACTGTTGAATACGCGTGGAACAAAGACATGGACGAGGCTTTTCTGGATTTGCAGAAAGCCGCAACATCGTTTGCACAAAACCAAACGCTCGACGAAATAAACATCACCCAACACGACCCGAATACCGCGCCGGTAATGGTTATTGCCCTGTCGCACGAGTCGATAACCGATATGAACGAGCTGCGGAAAGTGGCCGAAAACTACATTCGTAATGAGCTGATAAGGCTCGAAGGTGTTGCCGATGTTGAAGTGTCGGGTTCGGAAACAAATGAGGTGTTGGTAAAAACCGACCAATATATGCTCGATGCGTTTGGCCTTACACTCGATGACATAAACACAAAAATCCAGAGCTTTAACCAAAGTATTTCAGGAGGGTCGATAACCGAAATGGGCTTGAAATACGTGGTGAAAGGAGTCAGCCTTTTGTCGGATGTGGCCGATTTCGAAAACATTATAGTTGGCTATAAGGCTGTTTCAACCGATGAAACTGCCTCAAAAGCGCCAATTTACCTGCGCGAAGTGGCCAAGGTGAGCTTTGCCAATAAAGACCCTGAAAATATCGTACGGATGGATGGCACCCGTTGCCTGGGTTTGTCGGTTTACAAGGAAACCAGTTTCAATACGGTGAAGGCAGTGGAGGAGATCTCGAAGGCAATGGTTGACATGGAGAAAGCCCTACCAGGTTACAAACTGAAAATCGTGTCGAACCAGGGAACTTTCATCAGCAATGCCATTAAAGAGGTGGAGGACACCTCGTTGCTTGGTATGGCGCTGGCTATTTTTGTCGTTTACCTGTTTTTGCGACGCATTGGAACCACAATGCTTATCAGTGTTTCGATGCCGGTGTCGATTATCGCAACATTCAACCTGATGTATTTTAACGGATTGAGCCTGAATGTAATGACGCTTGGCGGATTGGCTCTTGGCGCCGGAATGTTGGTTGACAATGCCATTGTGGTTATGGAAAACATTTTCAGGCTACGCGAAACCGGCATGTCGGTGAAAGATGCAGCCATTGAAGGGTCGTCGCAGGTGAGCGGGGCGATTACCTCGTCAACCATTACGACAATCATTGTATTCCTGCCGATTGTTTACCTGCATGGTGCGTCTGGCGCGCTATTCCGCGATCAGGCCTGGACAATTACCTTCTCGCTTGTTTCGTCGTTGGCGGCTGCAATTTTGCTAATTCCCATGCTTTACAATTACTTCTTCAAAAACAGTAAGAAAACCGGTGCATCGAAATCGGTTCAGGTAAAAGGCTACGGAAGGTTTTTGGGCAAATTGCTGAATTACCGCTGGCCTGTTATTCTGGGAGCGATCGTACTGCTGGGACTTTCGGTTCTTTTGATTCCATACATTGGTACTGAGTTCATGCCAAAATCTGAAACAAGGCAGTTTTCGCTCGACGTTAAAATGCCTGAAGGAACAAGACTGACCCGGACAGATGCAGCTGTTTCGAACATCGAAAACCTTATTCGCGAGGCGTTGGGCGATCACCTCGAAACGTTGTACAGCCAGGTTGGGCCATCAACCGGATTGCTTTCCGGCGAAAATTCGTTGTTCGAAGGCGAGAACACCGCTAATATAAAGATCATCCTGAAAGAAAATGATAAAATGGGTTCAACGGCGGCCATTCAAACCATATCAAAGGCCATTGGTGAACTGCCCGATATTGAGTTGAAATTTGTGGAAGATCAAACGGCATTAGGTGGCCTGATGGGAACGGATGAAGCACCGCTGGTGATCGAAATTCAGGGCGACGATTTGCAGGTTATTGAAGATTTGTCGAAACAGGTAATGACTGCAAGCCAATCTATTCCTGAATTGTACAACATGGAATCGTCGATGGAAGGCGGATCGCCTGAAGTAGAGGTGGTTGTAGATCGGTTGCGGGCCGGTATTTTTGGCCTGAGCGTATCAAATATCATCACCCAAATTCAAAATCAGCTAACCGGTAAAACATCGGGAACAATCGAAAAAGGCGGAGAAATGCAGGACATTACACTTCGCTTCCCCGACAAAGGACTGAAAGATTTGGCGGACATGGAAATCAAGAGCGGTACAACGGTTGTTCGGGTGAGCGAAGTGGCAACCATTAAGGAAGACCGTTCGCCGAAGGAAATTTTCAGAAGAAACCAGGTTCGTATCGGAAAGATCACCGGATATATGAACAAAGATATTGCTCTGGATAAAATGGTTGCCAAAGTTAATCAGGCTATTGCAGGCATTCCCTTACCTCCTGACTATAAAATAAAAATTACGGGCGAGGAGGAAAAACGGAAAGAATCGATGAATGCACTCAGCTTTGCATTGCTCCTGTCCATCATTCTGGTGTTCATGGTTCTGGCGGCCGAGTTCGAATCGCTTTTGCATCCGTTTACCATTCTTACAACGATACCATTTGCCATCGTGGGGTCGGTGCTCATCTTCTTTATTATGGGCAAAACATTGAATATAATGGCGTTGATTGGGGTGATTATGCTGGTTGGTATTGCAGTTAACAATGCCATTCTGCTGGTCGACCGCATTTTGCAGATTCAGAAAGACGGATTATCGCGCCGCGAAGCCATTGTACAGGCCGGGCAGCAACGTATCAGACCTATTCTGATGACCAAACTGACAACTATTTTGGCAATGCTTCCGCTGACTTTTGGGTTTGGCGAGAGTACTTCGCTTCGGTCGCCAATGGCGCTGGCAGTTATCGGTGGGTTGATTACGTCAACGGTTATGTCGCTGGTGGTGATTCCGTGTGTATTTGATGTGCTCGACGGGATCAAAGACCGTTTCCGGAGAAAGAAAGAAAGCCCCTCGCCAACGCTCCCCGAAATGGAGGGCTAAAGAAGGGTGCCGCGTTGAAATTATTTTGAAAAAATGTTCCCGGACTTTTCCCTTTGGGGGAGATTGAAAGGGGCTCATATTTTTGAACATGAAATTCATTATAGAGAGAAAAGTACTGATTAGCATGCTGTTTCTGGGACTGACAGTTCTGGGGTATGTTTCGTACAGGCAGTTGCCTGTGGAATTGTTGCCCAATGCTGAACTGCCGTTCCTGTTTGTTCAGGCTAATTCAACGACCGATTTGGCTCCTGAATTCATGGAAAATCAGGTAACTATTCCAATCGAGGGTGCAATTGGAACGTTGGAAGGAATTGAATCGATTGAGTCGAACATCAATTCAAAAACCAGTACGATTGTTGTTTATTATCAGAAGAATGTCAATTTCAAATATGCCTACCTGAAACTTCAGGAAAAGATAAACGAATTGCAGGCTTCGATGCCAACAGGAGTTAGGGTGGCGGTTGCCAAGGTCGATTTGCAGCAGATGAACAGCCAGTTCATGGAGCTTCAGGCGCGTGGCGAAGGTGGTGTTGACCGGGTGCGAACCATTGTTGAGCAGGAAATAAAGCCTGAACTGGAAAACATCGACGGAATTGCTTCGGTGAATGTTTATGGCGGACGGCAAAAGTCTATTCAGGTAATTCTGGACGTTAAGGCCTGTGAGGCTTACCACATTACACCTGCAAAAATTCGTTCGTTGCTGTCGCAAAACAATGGCTCACGAACCTACGTGGGTAATCTGAAAGAAAAAACTGCACAATATTTTGTGCACGTTACGGCCGAATACACCAAGGTTGAAGATTTGGAAAACCTCGTGGTGGCAAATGGACCAATCTTGCTGAAAGATGTGGCGCAGGTGAAGTTTGGCGAGAAGGAAGAAACATCGTTCAGTCGCGTAAATGGCAAAGATGCAGTAACGATTCTGCTCGTGAACGATTCGCAGGCCAATTTGATTGATTTATCGAAATCGACCCGGAAAGTAATTGCAAAGCTGAACGAGAAAATGGCCCCAAAGGATATTGAGGTTGCCGAAATAAGCAATGCTGCCGATCAGATGGAAAAAAACATTGACCAGATTATTGATTTGGCTATTGTTGGTGGAATTATGGCCATTTTCGTACTCTGGATATTCCTGAAAAACCTGCGGATTGTTTCGTTCATCGCAGTTGCTATTCCAATTTCAATATTCACTGCGTTTAATTTTTTCTATGCGTTTAATATCACACTCAATAGCCTCACATTGGTTGGGATGGCGCTGGCAATCGGGATGTTGCTCGACAACAGCGTGGTGGTGCTCGAAAATATATACCGGCTGGCAGGGAAGGGGGTTCCTCCGTTACAGGCTGTAGTTCAGGGAACAACCGAGGTATGGCGGTCGATTCTGGCCTCAACACTCACTACAATCACGGTCTTTTTGCCTTTCGTATTTTCGAAGAATTTTATGGTCGAAATGATTGGGTATAACGTAGGTGTATCCATTGTTTCAACGGTTTTGGTTTCGCTGGCGGTTGCGCTGTTGCTGGTTCCGATGGCTTCGTATGCCTTGCTTAAAAAGCGCGTTGCCAAAAACATTTTCTTCGAGAAAGTTACGACCAATCTGCGCATGGTGCAGGTGTACCTGGTTTTGCTCAAACAGTCGATGCGTTTTCCGGCAGCAACCATTATTGGTGGCATTGTCGCTTTTTTTCTTGCGGTATTCATTTCTCTTGCGGTAAGCATCAGTTCGTTACAGGAGGTTGAAACCAAGGAGATTAACCTTTATGTTACTATGCCTTCCGGATCGTCGCTCGAAACGACCGACCACACCGTTCAGGAGATAGAAAAGAAGCTTGACGACCTGGCCGAAAAGCAGGATGTAATTAGTAAGATTGAAGAGGAGCAGGCTACGGTTACTGTAAAACTCAAAGATAAATTTCAGGATATAGCTAACCGAACGTTTCCGCAGATAAAATCTGATATCAACGACCGTACAAAGGGAATTAAAGCTTCTTCGATTTCGTTCACACAAACGGCCAACACGAGAAGTTTCCAGGGCGGAAGCCGCAATATGATGGGAAATTTCCAGAAGTTGCTGGGTATTGGTACAAACGAGGAAAAGATCGTGCTGAAAGGACAGGATTTTGAAAAGCTTCGGGCAGTGGCTGAAGATCTGAAATATTTTGTCGATCAAATGGAGTCGGTCCAGTCGGTTAACCTGAATATTTCTGATAACCGGCCCGAGGTTCACATGTATTTCAATCCGTTGCTGATGACCGAATACAACATCACACTGAGCAACATCATGTCGGAGCTCAACTCTTTTTCGAAAGAGATAAATACCAGTATTAAATACAAGCAGGGCGTTGACGAATACGACATCATTATCACACAAAATACTCCTGAAGACATTGAAAAGAAAAAGACCGACCGTACCATGGAAGAGCTTCGTCGCTTGCCGATTACGGATGCGTCAGGAGGTGTTCATGATCTTCAGGACTTTACCAATATTGTTTATGCAACAGGTCTTTCGGGAATAAACCGGGTGAATCAGGAAAAACAGATTGAGCTCACTTACCGGTTTGTAAGCGAGGCCAACAGCTCGAACGATCTTTTGGCTGCTTACCGGTACCAGATTGACGAACTGGTTGCCAACTACAATCTGCCTTCGGGCGTGGCTGCCGAAGTTGTACACGAAGAAACCGATTATTCGGAGTTTTATTTTATGATTGGAGCAGCAATTATTTTGATTTTCATGATTATGGCTTCGGTATTCGAGTCGATTGCAACACCGTTTGTTCTGTTGTTCTCCATTCCGCTGGCAGCCATTGGGTCGCTAATTGCGCTGATAATTACGAACAACAGCTTGCTCAATTCAAATACTTTAATTGGCTTCCTGATTTTGCTCGGGGTGGTGGTGAACAACGGAATTATCCTGATTGACTATACAAATATCCTGCGTAAACGCGGGTTCCGCCGGTCGCGTGCGGTGATGACAGCCGGTCTGTCGCGCGTTCGCCCAATTCTGATTACAGCCATAACGACCATCGTCGGGATGTTCCCGCTGGCTATGGGAAATGCCGAATATGTCAGTGCCATTGGCGCTCCGTTTGCCATAGTTGTTATTGGCGGGTTGGCGCTCAGTACGCTGCTCACGCTGGTATTTATCCCAACGTTTTATTCCGGGCTCGAAAATGCCATTGAGTGGTTTAAAAAGCTTTCTCTCCAGATCAAGATTCTCCAGTTTGTTCTAATGGCCGCTTCGTTTGTGCTTATTTATTTAGAAGTTGATTCGGGGCTGTGGCAAATGCTCGACTTGATTTTGGTTGTTATTCTGGTTCCCGGCTCAACATGGTTCGTTTTGAACAGCCTGCGAAAGGCACAAACCAAATTGATTGGCGAGCACGACTCAATTAAGATACAAATTCGGAAGTTGGTCAAAATATACGACAGAGAAAGCCGCTTCGAACGCGAATGGGAATCGGGTAAAAAAATCAGGCGGCGAGCAGGTCTCGAAAAGCAATACCGTACGTTGAAGGAATTCGACTATCTCATTTGGCAGTTGCCGGTACTGATTTTCCTGGTCTATTTTGCATTCATCTATCTTAATTCAGCATTCTGGTCAATCTTGTTATCGATCGGAATTGCCAGTCTGGCGTTAAGTATTTGGAAGCCATTTGGTTTCTTCCTGAATTACAAGGCTGAAAAATCGGGCAAAAAATTGCCACTGAAACTATACAAACTGGTGCGCATATTTCTTTTCTGGATATTGCCTGCCATTGAATTAATTCTGGTTTGGCGCACTACGAGAACCTGGGGACTGGTTTTGTTTTTCACTGTTTTATGGTATCTGGCACTCGCCATTTCCGTGACATCTAAGCGGTTGTACGAAGAGAAAATAAACATCGATCGGATCACTGGCCGGTTTGGTGGCATGCGGCGCGGCTTGTTCAGAATGGTTAAACGAATTCCGGTTATTGGGAAACAGCATCAACCTTTCAAGGCGCTGAATGGCGTTTCGCTTGAAATTACAACTGGTATGTTTGGTTTGCTTGGCCCGAATGGAGCCGGTAAATCGACGATGATGCGTATTATTTGCGGTATTCTGGAGCAAAGTTATGGTAAAATCTGGATCAATGGAATTGATACGCAGGAGAAACGCGAAGAACTTCAGGGATTGATTGGTTACCTTCCGCAGGAATTTGGAACGTACGAAAATATGCCTGCACAGGATTTTCTCGATTATCAGGCTATTCTGAAAGGCCTATCTGATAAAAAAGAACGGGAAGACCGCATTGAATATGTGCTGAAGGCCGTTCACATGTGGGAAAAGCGTGGCGACAAAATTGGATCGTTCTCGGGAGGTATGAAACAGCGAATTGGTATTGCGCAGATTTTACTGCATTTGCCAAAGATTCTGGTGGTTGACGAACCAACAGCAGGTCTTGATCCGCGCGAACGAATCAGGTTCCGTAATTTGTTGGTTGAGTTGAGCCGCGAACGAATCGTGATTTTCTCAACACACATTATTGAGGATATTTCGAGCTCGTGTAACCAGGTAGCGGTTATCAACCGGGGAAGGGTGAAATATCACGGAACGCCGATGGATATGGTGCATCTGGCAAAAGATATGGTTTGGCAGTTTGATGTTCCGGTCGAAGATTTTGACAAAATGGAAAACAAACATCTGGTCACTCATCACATGAAACAGGGCGATATGATCAGGGTTCGCTTCCTGTCGAAGCAAAAGCCTGTTGAGCATGCCGAGCCAATCAGCCCGATTTTGGAAGATGCCTATTTGTGTTTGATAAAAGATTTGAAATAAAAAATTAGCGATTAGAGATTGATGATTAACGATTTTAGAAGTCGGGCTACTTCACCAATCGTTAATCGTTGATCGTTAATATTCAGTCAATAAAATTATGAAATCAGCAATAAATGCGGCCAATTTATGGACATTGTTCCTGAAATTGGTGAAATACAATATGAAGGTGATTTTTGGCAACCGCTTCGTTTGGTTTGTGCTGGCTGCCATTGCCTTTTATTTCTTTATCGCAGTAACCAACATTTACGACGGAAACCAACCCGACGAAGGCTTTATTTACGATCTGCAAATTATGCCGGGCTTATTGCTCATTTTCTACCCCATGACATTTGGAATCCAGAACGATTTGGATGCCGGCATTCTCGAAATTCTTTTCGGAATACCCGACTATCGCTACAAAGTTTGGCTGGTGAGATTGATCCTGATTTTTGCGTTGGTTGGCTTGATGATGCTCGGACTTACTACAATGAGTTATTTTTTGCTTGCGCCTGTTGGAATATTGGAATTAACCTGGCACATCATGTTCCCGATTTACTTTTTGGGAGCGCTTGCATTTCTTTTTTCAACCATTATAAAGAATGGGAACGGAACAGCCGTTGTTATGGTTATTATCGGCGTTGGGTTACTTATCATTTCAGGAATACTCGAACGTACCATGTGGAACATTTTCCTGAATCCATTCGATATTCCTAATCGCCTGAACGAGATGATCTGGAAAGAAATTACCATGAAGAACCGCATTTTTCTGGCCGTTGGAACCGTGCTTTTTGTCCTTTACGGACTGTTTAATCTTCAAAAGAGAGAAAAATTTATTTAGAAGTCAGAAGGAATTTTGGGGTGACGCAACTGAAAATCAGAATTTCTCATCTATGTTTGAAATGACATAACCAGCCAGACGATGAAAACGACCTTCTTTTTTTTGTGTTACATGTTGATGACCTTTTTGGCTTTTTCACAAACCAAAAACAGGCTATCGTTCTTTTATTCTCCTGCCAGCAATGGGGTAGATATAAAAGATGGTTGGATTGGCGATATGGGTCATTCCGGTAAAGGTGCCAACCTCTTTGAACTGAGGTATTCGCGAGGTATTAATTCGTTTCTTTCCATTGAAACCGGCTTACAATACGTCCACAATAAAATAGAAACTGACTATTTCCCTGATGGAGTGGTTCATTACAAAACCTCAGAAATAAACATGGTGTCGGTTCCTGTGTACTGCAATCTTGCTTTCCTGAAATATTTTTTTGTTGAGGCCGGTCCAACGCTCGACTTCGAAGCCAATCACGCTTCAACAGCTTCCATTGCCGATCAATCGGGTGTTGGCTTTGCCTTTGGGTTGGGCGGAAAATATACCTGCAAAAATTGGAGTGTAATGGTCAATCCGTTTTTCCAGCGCCATTTGTTGATTTCGCCCGGCAGCGGAGATTCGATCGAACACCTTTGGCAATCTGGAATTAAATTTGGGGTAGGGTATAGTTTTTAGCAAGAAGCCCCGACCTTTCTTTGACCGGAGCTTTTTACTTTTTAAACCAGCAAATCGATAAAAGCGTCGATTTGAGCGTCAAAGCTTTGAGCTGTGTAGGTTCCCAGTTCTTTAAGTGCCTGGAGATTTTTGGCTGAAGCATCGTCCATATCCGGATTTACATCAATTGGCATTTCGGTGTTGATGCGCAGGTATTGGTTAGGGGCGCCAACAGCGTCGAACATTTGGCGTAATTGGTAGTCAACCACATCTGCCACTCCGGCCATCATGATGTCGATCAGCGGTTTAACCCATTGCACCATTCCCCAGTCTTTAGCCTTGTCGTAGTCGTATTCTTTTCGGGAGTAACCGGTTCCGAGCGAAAGAATGGCCATTTGGTTGGGTGCTGTTTTGTACTCGTTATACACCTCAGCAAATGCACAAAGTGTTGGGTTGTTAACAAATACACCACCGTCAATCAGCGGGTAACTTACATCGGTAACCGATTTTACATTCGAACACTGAAAATAAGTTGGAGCGGCCGAAGTCGCTCTGGCGACATCTTTTACCAGGAAGTCCCAGCCTTTCCGTTTAACGGCATCGTGTTGGGTAAAGAAGTGTCCTTGCCGGTGTTTAATATCGTATGAAGTAACCAGGCAAGGTTTAAGCAACTCACTTAATTTAGTGTCGCCAAAGTATTTTTCCAACGCTTTTTCAAGGCCGGTTTCGGGGTATTTTTCGTCGGTAATTCCTCCCAGCGTGCGAAGTTTGTGACCCAAAGGCACGTCGAAAATATCGCCGCCGCTTTTGAGGTATAGATCAACAACTTGTGTAGCGTCGAATTTCGGACGACCGGCATTTTCTTTGTCGGGTGTAAGGTATGCGCAAGTTAAAATTCCGCCTGTGCTTGTTCCGGCAATCAGGTCGAAATAATCGGCAATGCGGGCATTTCCGTTGCCGGTTTTCTCTTTCAGTTTTTCTTCAATCGCAACGAGTATTTGCCCGGGAATAATTCCACGAATCCCGCCTCCGTCTATGGAAAGAACGCGGGTTAATTGGTTGGTTTCTGCCATGTTGGTTAAATTTAAGTGGATATAACAATCCATCAACAAACAAAACCATGGTTAAGTTGAACCGGGATAGCTAATTAATGTGCGTGCCCGATTTTGTGGTTCTCGGTTAAATGAGTGATAATTGCGGCAACATCGTTTATGAAAGTGCCATCTTCGAGTACCAGCACCGGGCAGCTTTGGTTTTCTTCGCCTAACAGATCAACCAAAACCTGGCGTGGTCGGGCAAAATTTAAGTACTTAACCTCCAATTCGTCGTTAAGGCGCGGATAATACGACAACAGACCTTCTATCATTACGCAATCCGGACAAAAATAACGCTTGTCGTCGCCTCTCGCAACGTCTTTGAAATCAGCCTTCAATAGAAATAACTTCTTCATTTTCTGATGTTTTTTTCGGAACTAAAAGTATCTAAATTTCTGAATGTGGAATGGCATTTCAGGGGTAAAAACAAGCCGAAAATCTTAAAAGTTCTTAAACGCCTGAAAAAAGCAAATGGTCTCCAGCCGAGGCCGGAAACCATTTGTACATATAAATAGATTCAGGGTTAAAAGCGAATGAAATCTGCGTTCGTTTATTTAACACCAGTGCGGGTATCCCACCACATTTGTTGTCCCCACAAACGGTCGGTAACTTTATCCCAGTACGGCTTGATGTTTTCGGCATTCAAACTATATTCGTTGGTTGGATAAGGTTCGCGGAACGGTGGACGGTTATGACCCAGATATAGTGAGGTTGGCGCAACGCCTAATTTAGGAACGTCTGTTCTACGGGTTTCGGCCCAAGCTTCATGCCCTTGTTTAAAGAGTGAAATCCATTTTTGCAAATAAATCTGATTGAGTGTATTGTTGTAAACAATCGTACTTTGAGCAAGATAAGTTGATATAGCAACAGCATCAATTCCATATTCTTCAAGCGAAGCGGTTATGGCAGCAGTATAAGCATCTTTCGCAGTTATCCCGGCATTCCATCCACGTTGAGCAGCTTCAGCTTTGATGAAGAGTACTTCGGAATAGCGCATGTATGGTGAGAATCCGGCGGGATTATCTCTAAAAATTGCACCTATTCGGGAAATATCAGAAATGTCAAAAGTGCTCTGATGTGCTCCTGCAATAACCCCACGATATACTCCATCATTGGTTGCAGGTTTGGCATAAATAGAGAGGCGAGGATCATTAAAGGCTTTTAATTGATCAATCAGCACGCTGCAAACTCCATGGTCATCCCTGGCGCTTACATGAGCGTCTTCATAAAAGGGTTCTTGGTATGGTGATGCTCCTGACCAGGTAAAAAATGCGTTGTCGCTATTCGACGAGATAACAGGGTATTTGGTTGGATTACCCAAAATTTCTTCGATCACTTTCTTCGAAGTGGTTGGGTCGATGTTTGAAATACGGATAGCCATTCGTAACCGAAGTGAATTTGCAAATTTTTGCCAAAGTGTAACATCTCCGTTAAAAAGGAAATCGCCGGCACCTAGCTTATCGGTAGCCTTTTGTGCAAAAAGGTCGTTGGCATCAGCAAGCATTTTCATCACCGCCGGGTAAATGGTCTCCTGCGTATCGTACTTTGGACTGATTACACTGCCCTCTGCGTTGATGGCATCAGTAAATGGGATGTCTCTCCATGTATCGGTTGCAATTTGCCAGATAAAAGCACTGTAAGTCAACGCAGCTGCTTGCATGTTCACTTTTTTGTTGGCGAGCGCATCTTTCTGCACTTGTTTGAGGTTTTGCAAGTCGCGGTAAACCGTTGCAAAAGCATCGTTGATTACACCTTCTCTGAATGCATACCTTGATTCATCGACATACTGTATTTTCCCCAACTGGTTGGCGTACGACGACTCGTTAGCATCAATCCACATGTCATAAAAGCCATTCGTAAAATCGTAGAGTGCATATCCCAAAGTATTTGTTGAAGGAACCGAGGTCGGTTTGTTTGGATCTACGTTGATGGTTTCAAAATCCTTTGTACATGAAGCTAAAGCCAAAATCAGGCTAAAGGCTACAATTATTTTTGATTTGAATTGTTTTATCATGATAATTCTTTTTTATGATGCAAGTAATTCTTAGAATGTTAAACTTACTTTGAACCCTAAGCTGCGAGTAGCTGGTAACTGATATTGTTCGATACCCATACCAGAGTTAGTTGTACCAAAAGCGGTTTCAGGGTCAATGCCAATGTCATTCGATTTATGTGTCCAAAGTAAGGCTAGGTTACGGCCTACAAAAGAAATATTCGCAGATTGGAGGATTTTAGTTTTTTTCAGGATTGAATGAGGAACAGAATATCCAAAGGTTAGTTCTCTGAATTTAATAAAGCTGGCATCGATAATTCCTTGTTGTGGAATATTCCAGTACGATTCGTAATAATCCTGAGCTGAAACAACAATATCATTGGCTGTTCCATCTGCTTTCACTACAGTTTTATCTTTAAGCACGTCTTTCCCAACAACCAGACCAACTTCGCGAATATTTTTTCCTTCCACGCCGGTTCTTGATGTCATCTGAGCTGTTTCTTCTGAAACCCCTGACATGGCTCCAAACCAATCGGTTACCGAGAAGATACTTCCGCCCCAACGCATATCAATTAAGAAGCTTGCATTGAAATTACGCCATTCGAACGAGTTGTTTATGCCGCCAGTCCATTTCGGCATTACGTTCCCTAAGTCCATAGGAGTTGCTGAGGCCTGCGGAATTCCATCCTCGCCAACGATAATATTCCCTTTCGCATCGGTATTGAATCCAACACCTCTAATAACACCGAACGACTCACCTGGGATAGCTTCGATTGTAATTCCCCACGCATTTCCAATTTGGTATTTTTTTAAATCAGAGTATAGTTTATTTACCTGATTTTTGTTTTTTGCCCAGTTAACAGCAACGTTCCAGTTTAGTCCTTTGTCCGATTTCAGGATTTGACCCTGTAGTTCAAGCTCAATACCTTTATTTTCGATTTCGCCTGCATTGATTTTCATTTTGTCGTAACCCGAAGCATCGCTAATATCAACGTCCATAATCTGATCTTTGGCAACCTTGTCATAATAAGTTACATTAAAGCCAAAGCGGTTCTTCATGAATTTTAGCTCTGCCCCAACTTCGGTTGAGGTGATCGCTTCTGGTTTCAGATTTAATGCAGGCAATGTAAGTGGTAACCGAAACGGAGTTGTTCCATTATATGGATCAAGTGAAGTATAGGCCATAGCCAATTGGTATGCATCGGTTGCATTACCTACCTGAGCCCAACTCGCACGTAATTTGGCAAATGACACAATGTTTGGATCGAATTTGAATACGTCTGAAGCGATCCAACTTATTGTTGCCGATGGATAGAAGAACGACCAATTGTTCGATGGCAGAGTTGAACTCCAGTCGTTACGTGCAGTCAGATCAAGATACAACCATTTTTTATAGTCGAATGAGGCTGAAGCATAAACAGAGTTTGACCGGAATCGGGTATCTACTTGTTCTGTAGACGGATTGCCATTAACATTTCCGATAGTAAACAAATCAGGCACTGTTAACGAAAGCGCTGCAATCTTGGTATAATGGTAATTATAATCTCTGTAATTCGCTCCCAATGTTCCGTTGACCGAAAAATCATCGTTTATCTTCTTGTTTAACACGAAGAATAAATCTGCATTGGTTTCTTGCTTGTAGGCTTGCGATTGGTTAAATGCCCCTCCTGGTCTTACCCCATTTGAACGGTCGGCAGTAACTGATTTTTTGAAAATATGATACCAATCGGTTCCAACACGTCCGGTAAGGCTAATCCAGTCAGCAATTTTGTAATTTATATTGAAATTGCCATAAACATGATCTTTTTGCTGGCTGTTCGTGTTTTTATACAAAGTCCAGTATGGGTTGTTGTGGAAATTCGAGTTCCAGTTGTATGGATTACCATCAGCATTGTCTGTTTTCCAGTTGTTTTTTAGTGATGTCATGTTGACCTGACGACCAAACCAACCACCAATGGATTGCATCACATTGTTTGCGGTATAGCCCTGTCCTGGCAAATTGTCTGATTTTGACTGGGTGTAAGTTACGATTGCTCCTGCAGTTAATCTTTTTGAAATATTAGTTGTACTACTAAGGCTTACCGTATTTCTAGTTAAATCGGTATTTGGCACTGCGCCAGTAATGTCCTGACGCGATAAGAACAAATGGTTGCTTCCTTTTTCGGTGGCCCCGTCGAGAGTAACACTATTGTCTAGGGTAACACCTGTTACAAAGAAATCCTTTACATTGTTTGGTTGCGATATCCAGTCGGTCGCTTGACGCACACCATTAACAATCGGGCTGTCGAACTGAGGTAATTTTAACCCGATATCCAGGCGGGGTCCAAATGATTCGTCCATTCCGTCATAAACACCTCCACCCATTCCTCCATTTTTGTAGGAGAAACTCTTCTTTGCAGAATATTCCTGATAGTTAGCATATTTCCCTGGATTGGCCGTTTGGTAAGCGTTGAATCTGTATTCTTCACCGTTATACCCTTGTCCGTATTTGTTCTGGTAATTCGGGATGATATAGGCATTATCGAAAGTCACACTCGAATTAACACTAATTCCGAAGCCTTTCGATTTTGATCCTTTCTTGGTTGTAATTAAAATAACCCCATTGGCGGCAAGCATACCATAAAGAGCGGCAGCGTTAGCACCTTTTAATACTGTAACCGATTCGATATTCGTTGGATCTAAGTCAGAAGCACCATTCCCGTAGTCAACGCCGCCACCCGGACTTACTGATGAAGAATAGTTACTTACTGGAACGCCATCGACTATAAATAATGGTTCGTTGTTACCAAATGAACTGTTTCCACGAATAGTGATACGCGATGATCCTCCGACGGCGCCTGTTGCACTGGTAATCTGAACCCCGGCGATTTTTCCCGAAAGTGAGTTTACAATGTTCTGATCTTTTGCCCGGGTAAGTTTTTCGCCACTAACATCCTGAGAAGCATAGCCAAGTGCTTTCTTCTCCCTGGTAATTCCAAGTGCAGTAACAACAACCTCGTCGACAGAAATGTTGTCTGAACTCAGGCTCACATTAATAACAGATTGGTTGTTAATCTGCACTTCCTGAGCTTTCATCCCAACAAAGGTGAACACCAGAGTTTTGGCATCCTGCGGAACTTTAAGTCTGTACATACCATCCATGTCGGTAATTGTTCCGAGCGTCGTACCCTTTAACGACACCGATGCCCCCGGAACCGTAGCTCCGTCATCCGTCGAGACTACTTTCCCTGTAATCTCCTTGGTTTGAGCCCAAACAAGGTTCAAACCAATTGCAAAGACTGCAATTAGTAACAAGATTTTTTTCATGTAGAATTAATTTAAATTAACAACAACGGTTCCAGATTTATAAATTCAAAAAAATAATCTTTTTAAATATACCCCCAATTTGTTTGATGTTTTTTGCTTTATTTATTGAATTTATAAGTTGATTTTATTGATTTTTCTATTTTTTTTATTTATACCCTATTAAAAATAGGGGTGTGATCTTTTGTTGTTTTACAAATGTAGAAAAACGTAAAAATGACGCTTTATCACAGGAAGAAAAAGTGATAAAACACGGGAATGTTAACTTATCTTAAAATCCGTATATGATTTTTGTCATAAAAATGACCGTATTATAGAAATATGTTCAAAAAATAGACTCGTATTGAACATTTTGATAGAAAGAAGCAATAAAAAAAGCTCTGAGATGTCAGAGCTTTTGCAATTATTTGGTCGAGAGTTATTGTATGTTGAATTTCAGTCTTTTCCCTTTGCTGTCAGAAATTATTCTACCGTCAGAATAAACTTGAGTGCCATTTACAAAAGTGTTCGTTATTTGGTGCGAAAATTCCATTCCGTCAAACGGCGACCAACCGGATTTGTATAGAATGTTTTCGGGCGAAACCACCCATTTTTTATTCGGATCAACTAAAACCAAGTCTGCAAAATAGCCTTCGCGAATGTAGCCACGACGATCAATTCTGAACAGATCTGCCGGAGTGTGACACATTTTATCTATCACGCGTTCAACAGCGATAAGGCCTTTTCTACTCATTTCAAGCATCGCTACAAGCGAGTGCTGAACCAGTGGACCACCTGAAGGAGCTTTAAAGTAAGTGTTCTCTTTTTCCTGGAGTGCGTGCGGGGCGTGGTCGGTGGCTACCACATCTATTCTATCAGAACGTAACGCTTCCCATAAAGCAGCTTTGTCGGCGGCTGATTTTATTGCAGGGTTCCATTTAATCAAGTTCCCTTTTTTTATGTAATCGTTTTCGTCAAACCAAAGGTGATGAACACAAACTTCAGCAGTAATTTGCTTCTCAGATACTTTTCCAGAAGCAAAAAGCTTCATTTCGTCGGCTGTGGAAATATGAAGTACGTGCAAACGTGTACCATACTTTGCGGCAAGTTCAACTGCTTTCGACGACGATTTGAAGCAAGCTTCGGCACTCCTGATTTTCGGATGAGCCGAAATCGGTACAAATTCACCATATTTTTCACGGTAATTTGCAATGTTTCGCTGTATTGTTGGTTCGTCCTCGCAATGGGTTGCCACTAATAACTTTGTATTTCTGAATATTTCTGATAGTACGTTTTCGTTATCAACCAGCATGTTTCCTGTTGACGAGCCCATGAAAATCTTGATTCCGCAAACGTTCGACCCATCGGTTTTCAGTACTTCGTCGAGATTGTTGTTGGTAGCGCCCATATAGAACGAAAAGTTTGCCGGCGAAACCTCAGCAGCCCGTTCATACTTTTCTTCCAAGAGTTCCTGCGTTACAGTCTGAGGATTTGTATTGGGCATCTCCATATAAGATGTTACACCTCCGGCCACTGCGGCTACCGATTCTGTGGCGATTTCGCCTTTATGAGTAAGTCCCGGTTCACGAAAATGCACCTGGTCGTCAATTACTCCAGGGATAAGCAATTTTCCTTTTGCGTCAACAACGTTTGCTACTTTTTCAAATTCGGCAGGAACTTCATTCCCTTCAATTACTTTGGAGATCAATTCTCCGTCAATCAACACTGATCCGTCAAATGTTCGACCCTCGTTAACAATCCGGGCGTTTTTTATAAGTGTCTTCATTTTGCGAAATTTTGCCTCTATATAAATTTACTGAATATATAAACAAAAAGACCGCAGTTACGGCCTTTTTGTTTGCATGTTATTCAAGTTATTTCTGAATTTTCTCATAATGGGTAAACCAACTTCTGATTTTCATTTTCATAACACCCCAGAGTGCTTCATTAAAAATTCCGCCACTCATTTTTGATACGCCTAATTTTCGGTCGGTGAAAACAATTGGTACCTCTACTATCTTAAATCCATGTCTCCATGTTTTGAATTTCATTTCAATCTGGAATCCGTAACCCTTCAGGCGAATGTTGTCGAAGTCAATCGTTTCAAGAACTTTTCGGTGGTAACATTTAAACCCGGCGGTGGTATCCATTATTTTCAACCCGGTGACTTTACGAACATATACCGAAGCAAAATACGACATCAACACTCTGCCTAATGGCCAGTTGACAACATTTATTCCAGAAATATAACGTGAGCCAATAGCCAAATCAGCATTTTGCTCAACGCATGCCTGGTAAAGCCGTTCCAAATCGTCTGGATTGTGGGAGAAATCACAATCCATCTCGAAAATATAATCGTAATTTTTGTCGAGAGCCCAATGAAATCCAGCCAGGTAAGCTTTGCCAAGTCCCTCTTTACCGGCACGTTTTAGAATGTGAAGTTGTTCCGGAAATTCTGGTATCAGCTTATCGACTATATCTGCCGTTCGGTCAGGCGAATTGTCATCAATAATTAAGATTTGAAAAGGTATCGTTAGCGAAAAGACTTTTCTGATCATTCGCTCAACATTTTCTTTTTCGTTATACGTTGGAATTAATACCAGATTTTTGTGCACGTGCTCAGTTTTTTATTTTGATACGAAAATACAGCTTTTTGTTGCCTTTACTCTGGTATTAAACAAATCATTAACAAATTTTAGTGTATTTTATGTAGTATTGAGATATCTTTTAGATTTTGCCTGCACTCCACTGTCTGTTTTATAATTTACAATCATTAACAACTCTTTTGCAATTCTTATTAAACTTTAAGAATAAACCTAAGTCTCATGGGTGTTGAATAAGAAGACCAAATTTGTTTAGAGTTTAACTATCAAAAAAGCCACATGAAGAAGTTGATGATTTTGACGTTGCTGGTATTTTCTCTTTTACTGGGGGCGTATGCACAAGTTCCGCCGGCAGCGATGGGTGCAGGGGCAAGACCGGGAATGAACCCAGCCGTAAGAAATGGAAAGATTACAGGAAAAATTATAGATAAAGAGACAAAAGAACCGATGGAATATGCGAATGTGTCGGTTTTTCGCAAGCAAGATTCGAAGCTGGTTACCGGAAGTATTACCAGTGCAGGTGGAACATTTTCGATTCCTGATTTGCCTTATGGAGCCTACTATGTCGAAGCAAGTTTCATTGGTTTTGATAAGGCAACGGTTAATGATATAAAGCTGATTCCGAATGCAGCTGCCGTAGATTTAGGTACAATCGGGTTGGAAGCATCCAGGGAACAGATTGGAACGGTTGATGTTGTTGCTGAACGAAATCGCGTTGAATATAAGATAGATAAAAAGGTAGTTAATGTAGCAAACGACATCAATGCAACTGGCGGAACAGCGGTCACTGTTTTGGAAAATACACCTTCGGTTGATGTTGATATCGATGGGAATGTTAGTTTACGCGGATCGTCGAATTTTACAGTACTTATTGATGGGCGACCAAGTGTACTAAGTGGCAGCGATGCGCTCAAGCAAATCCCTTCTTCGGCAATTCAGAACATCGAAATTATTACCAATCCTTCGGTAAAATACGATCCTGATGGGATGGCCGGAATCATCAACGTGGTAATGAAAAAAAACGTGCTGGCCGGAATAAACGGGATTATGAATGTAAACCTTGGAACAGGGGATAAGTATGGAAGCGATTTGACCTTGAATTACAAAACCAAGAAATACAATGTGTTTTTTGGTGGAAACTGGAACGATAATACTGACTGGGGTAAAATGAGATCGACACGCGAGACATACTCGAACGACACGACAACCTATTTATTGACTTCAGGAACAAGAAATATGTCACGCGGTGGAACGCAGATCAGAGGAGGGCTCGACTATTACATCAGCGATAAAACAACCGTAACTGTTTCTTCTGAAGTTGGAAATTACAATTTCGACAGCTACGGTACCGGGAACCTGCGCAATTATGATATGCCAAGCACTTTTGATATTTACTCCATACAAAATAATAATGCCAAACGAAACGGAAATTTTGTGAGTGCAAATGCCAATTTCCAGACTAAATTCAATGAAATGGGAACGCACAAACTCGAAGGTTCTTTCAATTATCGTTACCGCGATGGCAAAGACGACGAAACAGTTGACGAGAACTATTCTGATTCGGAATACAGAACCTTGGGTGAATACCTTTCAAGAGTAACCAGCCACGAAAATTCCTACTCCAACGACTATCGCGCAAAATTAGATTATACTTTGCCGTTCAAAAATGGCACAAAATACGAAGCAGGTATTCAGACTCGCATCGAGAATGAAACGGAGAGTCTTGATTTCAAGAGTTTTAATACAACTACGCAGTTGTTCGAAAACAATCCACTATTTACCAGTAATATGGATTTCAAAGAACAAATACACTCTGCTTATTCAACCTACACAGGAAATTTAGCGTTCATTAAATTTGTTGCAGGTATCAGGGGCGAATACAACAAACGCGAAATTACGCACTTCAAGGAAAACGTCCCAAACACGTATAAGCTTGATCAATTCGACTTCTTTCCATCGTTGCATCTATCCTGGGAACTGGCTGATCACAGCGAGCTGATGACCAGTTATTCAAAGCGTATCAATCGGCCCGATGGACGTGATTTGGATCCATTCCCAAGCTATCAGAACAAATACACCATCAGAACCGGGAACCCAGCTTTGAAACCTGAATATACCGATTCGTATGAATTCAGTTATATGAAGAAATTCGGGAACTCGTTCCTTTCTGTTGAATCATTCTATAGAACAACCAATAACCTTATTACAAGGCTTACCAATGTTGTTGACGACATTAGTTACATGACCGTTGGAAACATGAACCGCGACCATTCAATTGGTGGCGAAGTTATGGGTAACGTGAACATTACCAAATGGCTTTTGATGAATACTAGTTTCTCATTGTACAATTATAAGCTGAAAGGTGAGGTTTTAGGAACTTCGGTTGACAAACAGAGCACTAACTACAACGGCAGATTAAACGCAACCGTTAAGTTTAATCAGGATAGCCGATTGCAGTTAAGTGGGTTCTATCGTGGCCCATCGGTTTCTGCACAGGGGACTCAGAAAGGATCGGTTTTTACCAACCTATCATACCGTCAGGACTTCATGAAAAAGAAACTTACCGCCACGGTTAGTGTCCGCGATATTTTTGGAACAATGCGGATGCAGGGTACTTCTTCCGGCGACAACTTCAGTTCGACGTTTAAAATGACGCGAGAACCTCGGGTGATTATGCTTACACTCAGCTATAAGATAAACAACTACAAGCTGGATAAGCAAGGTTCGGAAGAACAACGGAACGAAAATAATGAGGATCTGTTCTAAACAGAGAATTATTTTTTATAACCGCGAGCGAGATCTGTTCCCCCGGATTTCGCTTTTTTTATGCCTGAAATTTATCAGGAATGAGTTTGGACAAATCAAGATTCGGGGCAAATAATTATCTTTGGTTCAAATGTTAAGTAATGTGCGCCAGATGAAGTTGTTTGTTTTGTACATTATCTTGTTTATTCCAACGGTAAGCTTCGCTCAGCTTTTCCCTAATATTGTTGACTTTCATGGTAAGGTTGACAAGATTATTGAGAAAAAGTACGGCAAGGAGTATTCAGCCTCAAAAAAGGACTCGGGCAATTTCAAACCGGGTAAATATTCGGGCTGGAAATACATTTATGCCTTTGATGACGACTCGAAGCTAACCAGGCAGCTTAACGTTTTGCAAAATGTAGTGCAGTCGGAGTCAACTTACCAGCGTAGCAAAAAGAGCGACAGAGTTGTGATAGCGCGCGAAGTGATCAGTTATACCGATCTGACAAGGCCGTCAAACTGTGTTGAGTACGAAAATTTTATCAATACTGAAGGTCAGATTCAAAAAGTTAATTACTGGGCAGTTGACTTGAAAAAAAGTACGAGGGAGCTGTTCCTGGTAGAAGACGATGCCATTTATCAGCAGGGAAAGTTGCAGTCGTTTGTTCGGCACAATGTGAACGGGAAAGGGGAATTGGACGCGGGAGAGCAGTGTAATCTGATATACGACGGATTGGGTCGCCTGATCAGGATTGAACGAAAAGACATTGAGACTGAGCTGAAAACTGTACTCGATTACTCATACAACCCGAAAGGATTCCTCGACCACTATTCGGTTGATTTTCTGGTTGGTATGCCCGGCTGGGGGAAAAATCCGAAGCAAGACATTTACTATAAATGTGATCGACAGGGAAACTGGATCAGGAAGTATTGGTATTCGGGAAAGAAAAGATACCTGGAGGCCCGTAGGACAATCAAATATAAGTAAGCCACACGAATGGATCAAATTCGAATTGAAACTCCTCGTCTGTTTCTTAGGCCAATCGAGTTAACTGATTCGGCTGCAATCCTGAAATACAAATCCGACAGAGAAGCAAATCAATTTCAGGGATGGATTCCCTCAACTCTTGAAGATGTACATTACTTTATAAATCATCGCGTTTCTCCGGAAATTGATCAGCCCGGAACCTGGTTTCAGATGGTCATTGCCAGGAAAAATAGCGGTGAATTGATCGGCGATATTGGCATACATTTTCCTGAGGAACAACCATCTCATGTTGAATTGGGAATTACCCTGGACAAAGCACAACAGGGACAAGGCTTTGCTTCTGAGGCGTTGAGAGAAGTAATTAGCTACCTTTTCCTGAAATTAGACAAGTTGAAAATTATCGCATCAATTGATCCGCGAAACGAATCGTCGATAAAGCTCTTTCAACGGTTGGGTTTTGTACAGGAAGCTTTATATGAGAAAAGCCTGTTCCTGAACGGCGAATGGGTTGACGATTGGGTGATGGGACTGGCGAAAGATGAATTGAACTCAGCAAAATAGATAATCACAAGTGATAGAACGACTTCGCCAGATCAGTTTTATTCTGCCCCAACCCCTTCCAAAATTTCCTTTGCTTTTTTCACCGTTTTTATTTTCTCGAAAGTCAGCGTCAGTTTATTGTTATTTTCTTTCATCCGGCAAGTGTTCACGTGGGTTTGCACGTATTTCAGTATGGTTCCGAAAGTGGCCGATTGGTAGAATGGCGATTTAGGATCAGAAATAAAGTGGCAAACCATTTTCTGGTTTTTCAGAATGATTTTCTCCATCCCAAGATCAATAGCAATACGCCGTAACCGCACAACTTCAATCAGCTCGATGCTTTGCGCTGGTAATTTTCCAAAGCGATCGATCAATCCGGCTTCAAACTGAACCAAAGCTTCCTCGCTTTCAATGTTGTCGAGCTCGCGATAAAGTAACATGCGTTCAGAAATACTTTGGATATACTTGTCAGGGAAAAGCAGTTCCAGGTCAGTATCAATCTGGCAGTCGCTGGCGAATTTCACATTCAGGAATGCGCGCGACGAATCTTCTTTTTCGTCCTTAAAAATATCTTTAAACTCTGTTTGTTTCAGCTCCAGAATGGCTTCGTTCAGGATACGGTGGTATGTTTCAAAACCAATGTCGGCAATAAATCCGCTTTGTTCGGCACCGAGCAGGTTTCCGGCTCCGCGAATATCCAAATCCTGCATGGCAATGTTGAATCCGCTTCCCAGTTCCGAGAATTCTTCAATGGCTTTCAGGCGGCGGCGTGCTTCGGCAGTAAGCGTTGATAATGGCGGCGCCAGCAGGTAACAGAACGCCTTTTTGTTTGAACGGCCAACACGACCACGCAACTGGTGCAAATCGCTCAGTCCAAAATTTTCGGCATGGTTGATAATGATGGTATTGGCGTTCGAAATATCCAATCCCGATTCAATAATGGTGGTTGCAATCAGCACATCAAATTCGCCATTGATAAAGTCCATCATTACCTGCTCCAGTTTTTCACCTTCCATTTGGCCGTGGCCGACAACGGTGCGTACGCCCGGCACAATCTTTTTGATTTCGGCCTCAACCTCAAAGATATTTGATACGCGGTTATGAATGAAAAACACCTGTCCGCCCCGGGCCATTTCGTATTGAATGGCTTCGCGGATGATATCGACGTTAAATCCGTGCAATTCGGTTGCAATGGGGTAGCGGTTGGGTGGTGGTGTCTGGATAATCGAAAGGTCGCGGGCACCCATCATCGAAAACTGCAATGTTCGCGGGATAGGTGTTGCTGTCAGCGTTAAGGTATCGACGTTTACTTTCAGATGCTTTAATTTTTCTTTTACCGAAACGCCGAACTTTTGCTCCTCGTCAACAATCAGGAGCCCCATGTCTTTGAACTTGACTTCTTTCCCGACGAGTTTGTGTGTGCCGATAAGAATGTCAACTTTGCCGTCTCTGGTATCGGCGAGCACTTGTTTTACGTCGGCGGATTTGCGTAGCCTGCTAATGTATTCCACTCGCGCCGGGAAATCCTTCAGTCGTTCGGAGAATGTTTTGAAATGCTGAAGCGCCAAAATGGTTGTTGGCACCAAAACGGCGACCTGTTTGCTGTCGGTAACAGCCTTGAAGGCCGCACGAACAGCTATTTCAGTTTTGCCAAAGCCCACATCGCCGCATACCAATCGGTCCATCGGAATTTCTTTTTCCATGTCTTCTTTTACCGCGATGGTGGTTTTAACCTGGTCGGGAGTATCCTCATAAATGAATGATGCTTCCAGCTCGTTTTGCAAATACGAATCTGGCGAAAATGCAAATCCCCGCTCCTGAAGCCGCTGTGCATACAGTTGAATCAGGTCTTTTGCAATATCTTTTACCTTGGCCTTGGTGCGGTCTTTCAGTTTTTGCCAGGCTCCGCTTCCCAGTTTACTGATATTCGGTTCAGTGCCGTCTTTGCCTTTGTATTTTGAAATGCGGTGAAGGTTGTGAATGCTCACCAGCAGCACATCATTGTCTCTGTATGTCAATCGGATAGCTTCCTGAAGTTTGCCGTCAACTTCCGTTTTCACCAGCCCGGCGAATCGCCCGATTCCATGATCTACGTGGACAACCCAATCGCCCTGGTGCAGTTTATTGAGTTCTTTCAATGTAATACTGTCGCGTTCGGCTTTTTTCGATTTTATCTGGAACCGGTGGTAACGCTCGAATATTTGGTGGTCGGTAAAACAGCATATTTTCAGATCGTTGTCGATAAACCCTTCGTTCAGGGTAAAGTCAACGGGCTGGAAATCAACTTTCAATCCTTTATCTTTAAAAATGGCCTTGATTCGGTCGGTTTGCGAAACGTTGGTTGAAAGTATGTAATTGGTGTATTGTTCGTTTTGATGACTGATCAGATTTTCGGCCAGCAAATCAAAATTTTTATTGAATGTCGGTTGGTGCGATGTTCTGAAAGTTACCGTTTTACACTTGTCAAAAAATACCTTCTGGCCAAATTCGACGCAGGTAAATTTTTTGATTTCATTCGTAAAATCTTTTCCGGATAGCAGCTTAGCGAACCATTCTTTTCGTTCTTCTTCTGTTTCTGTTTTTTCGATCGTTTGGGTAAAGTCGTGCTCCATTTGATCAGCAATCAACTGAATGTCATTCAGAATCAGAATGCTGTCAGCAGAAGTAAATTCAAGAAAGCTGATTCGGCCTTCGCCGGTTAAATTCTCCTGGATATTTGGAATGATGCTGATTTTCGGCAGCGACTCTTTTGATATTTGGTTATCGAGGTTAAAACTTCGTATTGAGTCAACCTCATCACCAAAAAAATCAATTCGGTATGGGTCTTCGGACGCAAATGAATAAATATCGACAATTCCGCCACGAATTGAGTACTGCCCTGGTTCGTAAACGAAATCGACGCGCTCAAATCCGTATTCGTAAAGAACTTCGTTTACAAATTCAATAGAAAGTTTGTCTCCTTTCGAAACCTGAAACGTATGCGAAGCCAGTCCCTCGCCGGAAATCACTTTTTCGACCAGGGCTTCGGGATAAGTCACGATGATAAGTGGAGAATTCTGCTTCAGCTGGTTCAACACCTCAGTTCGCATAATGATGTTTTCCTGCTCGATGGTTTCGTAGGCAACCGAACGCTTGTACGATGACGGGAAAAACAAAACCTGTGCATCGGGTGAGAGTGTGTTCAAATCGTCGTAGAAGTATGAGGCTTCTTCTCTGTCGTTCAGGCAAATAACAAAAGTTTTATTTGTTTTTTCCGACAGTGCCGAAACCAAAATGCTTCGGGCTGAACCAACAATTCCCTGCAGGTGAACTTTTTCACCCGGGGTATTCAGCAGTTTACACAGTTCATCATTTTGCCTGCGCCCACTGAAAAGTCGTCTAAACTCTTTCCGATCCAAAACTGAAAAATTTTGATGACAAATGTAAGTAATAATGACCTACAGTGGTTACTCAAAAGTTCGGTAAGGCAAACTACAAATCGGAATTATGCGTTATTTAATTGAGAATAAAACAGTAAATTCGTTTTGTGTTGAACTGAACAGGCGCTCATATTCAGCAGTAAAACAGTTGTAAATCAGAAGATAAAAATGGCAAGGTTTTTAAACGACAGGAACGCAGCAACCGGGCAAATTCCAGGTTCGCTAATCTATCTCGGGAGTAAAAAGATGGAAAAACCGTTAATCAGGTTAACCACTTACAATACCGAAAAAATGATTGAAAAAGAGCTTGATACGCTCGATGAATGCTTGTCCTATTTGTCGGACGATTCAGTGACATGGCTGAGTTTGTATGGCTTGCATGATGAAACGTTGATCGAAAAACTCGGAGAGAAGTTTGACATACACAGCATTTTGCTTGAAGATATGTTGAACACTGGTCAGCGCCCAAAAATTACGGAGACAGACAAGTATCTGATTGTCATATTGAAGATTCTCGATTTTGATGAAAAGACGCACCAATTGAGTTCAAATCAAATCTCGATGATTTTGGACGATTCTTTTTTGATCACGTTGCAGGAAAAAGAAGGCCATTATTTCGAGTCTATCAGGGAGCGAATCCGAAAAGGGACCGGTCGCGCACGTCGTAAAAAAGCAGATTACCTCACTTATGTATTGCTCGATACAATAGTTGATAATTATTTGGTAAACATAGAGTTGCTTGGCAGCTTGATCGAAAAAACTGAAGGGCGTATTTTCACTCCGGGACAAAAAAATCTGATCAGTGAGATTTACAAACACAAAACGGAAATCAATTTCCTCCGGAAAAACATAAGGCCGGTGAAAGAGATTGTTCATCAGCTCATTGAAAATGAGTCGGGCTTTATTGCTGACGATAACCTGAAGTATTTTCACGATTTGAATGACCTTATTATGCAGGCCTCGGAAACCATTGAGATCTACCAGATGATGCTTAGCGATCAGATGAACATTTACAACGCCAACCTCGATTTGAAAGCCAATGAGATCATGAAAGTGCTGACCATTTTCTCAGCATTTTTCATTCCGCTTACGTTTGTTGCGGGTGTTTACGGTACCAACTTCGAAAACATTCCCGAGCTCAAAATGCAATATGGCTACGTGTATTTCTGGATCGTGATGGTGCTTATTACCATTGGATTAACCTTTTACTTCAAGAGACGAAAATGGTTCTGAACCGGATTATTTTGTTTCACCCGGAGTGAGCTCCTCGATAAAATCGTTTCCTGAAATGTTTAAGTCTAGCGAAGGATTTTCCTTGGTTTCAGAAATGTAATAGAGTTTCGATTCGTGGCTTCCTAATGTTACTGAAATACGCGTTGGTTTTCCAAGTCCGAGGCTGAATCCAGGTTCCCATATAAATACCCAGGCTTCTTTCACGCCAATGAGATCCCAAACAGAATAGCTTTCTGTTACAACAGAATCGGTG